>Ga0111539_10006259_pt1 | contig 15365 bp, 11 predicted proteins | sample RhiMethybrSRZTD1_FD_79667 | JGI IMG/M metagenome (GOLD analysis project Ga0111539, IMG submission 79667) | Populus rhizosphere microbial communities from Tennessee, USA - Rhizosphere MetaG P. TD hybrid SRZTD1 (version 2) (version 2) | ecosystem: Host-associated > Plants > Roots > Rhizosphere >... | reverse complement strand
TGAAAGATTGCTGAAGGCCCGTGGCGCCGTAGTCCGGGGCATGCTGTGCCAGCGGGAAGATGGCCTCCTGCCGGGTCTCTTCGTTGAGGGCCCTGTTCTTGGCATTTGCAAATACACCGATGACTGTAACGAAGCGCGACGTAGCTTTATCCGGCGGCGCGTCGAGTGCGCGGAAGCGTTTTCCGATCGGATCCTCGTCCGGCCACTGCCGCCGCGCCAGCGCCTCGTTGACGATCACGACCGGCGGCGCCGAGGCCGTATCGCGCGGATCGAAGAACCGTCCCTTGACCAGCGGCACGCCGATGGCGCGGAAGTAGTCCTCGGTGACCGTCTGGTGCTGCGCCTGCGGCTCGTCGCCGGATCGCGGCCGCGGCCGCCCCTGGACGAAGAACGGCCCGCGCCAGGCGGCGTCGAGCGGCAGGAAGTTGCTGGCGCCGGCAATCGCGACGCCCGGCTCGGCGCGCAGCGATGTCAGCACGCGATCGTAGAAGTCGACGATCCTGGTCCAGTCGGAGTACGAATATGGCAGCTCGACTCGCGCGGTCACTGCGTTCGCCGGTTTGAAGCCTGGATCCTGCTGCACCAGCCGCTGGAAGCTGCGCGCGAGCAGCGCCGCGCCGACCAGCAGCATCACCGCGAGGCCGATTTCCGCGACCACCAGCACGCTGCGCGCCCGCCGGCGCGCCCCGCTGCCGTCGCCGCCCCGGCCCGATTCCTTGAGCGGCCGGTTCATGTCGCCGCGCGCCATCAGCGTTGCCGGCACGACGCCGAAGGCGATCGCGGTTGTCATGGCCATCGCCAGCGCGAACAGCATCATGCGCAGATCGACGCCGACGCCCGCCAACCGCGGCAGCTCCACCGGCGTCGCCGCCACCAGGGCGCGAACCGATGCGGCCGCGACCGCGACGCCGAGCGCCGCGCCGAGCGCCGCCAGCAGGATGCTCTCGGTCAGGAACTGCCGGACCAGCCGGCCGCGGCTGGCGCCGATTGCCGCGCGCACCGCCACTTCACGCTCGCGCACCGTTGCGCGCGCGAGCAGCAGGCTGGCGACGTTGGTGCACGTGATCACCAGCAGGAACCCGGCCGCGCCGAACAGCGCGAAGAGCGCCGGCCGGAAGAAGCCGACGATCTCGGTGGCCAGCGGCACCGCACGCGCGGAGTATTCGCCGTTGGTCGACGGATTTTCGACGCCGAGCCGCCTCGTCAGCGCGCGCAGCTCGCCGTTGGCCGCCTCCGGCGTCATCCCGGGCTTCAGCCGGAAGAGCGACTCCATGAAGTGCGCGCCGCGGCTGTGCTGGGCCACGTCCCAGGTCATGCGGTGCCACACGTCGGTGTCGTTGGGATATTGAAATCCCTGGGGCATGACGCCGACGACGATGAAGAGCGGACCGTTGAGGGCGATGCTCTTGCCGACGATCGCCGGGTCGCCGCCAAACCGCTCGCGCCACAGGCGGTGACTGATCACGGCGATCATCGGGCTGCCGTAGGGTGGCGCGATCGGGAACCCTGGCCCAAGAACCGGCTGCACGCCGAGCACGTGGAAGAAGTTCGGCGTCGTTTCGATGGCGCTGACGCGCAGCGGTTCGTGGCCGGTCTCGGTCAGCGTCAGCTGCGGATACCACCACGCCGCCCCCTCTTCGAAGACGTGGGTGAGCGCGCGATAGTCGACGAAGTTGACCGGCGAGATCCGCTCGTGCGACAGCCCTTTGCTGTCGTTGACTTCCCACACCATCGTCAGCCGGTCTGGATCCGGAAACGGCAGCGGCCGCAGGACGACGCGGTCGAGGACGCTGAAGATCGCCGTGGTCGCGCCGATGCCGAGCGCCAGCGCCAGCACTGCGGCGATGGTGAAGCCGGGCGTGCGGCGCAACTGACGCAGCCCGAAGCGGATGTCCTGCAGCAGCGTGTCCATGGGGAACCCCCGCGATCGGGACCTTAGACGGCCGCCCCCGGCGCAGGGTTGTCAGGTAGCCAACGGATGCTGCTCAATCAACGCGTCGTCGACGATGCGCCCGCCGATGAGATGTTCCTGGATGATGCGTTCGAGGACGGGCGGGTCGCACTGGCCGTACCACGCGCCCTCGGGGTAGACGACGGCGATCGGTCCACCTTCGCAAATCCGGAGGCAGTTGGCCTTGGTGCGCAGGATGCCGCCCTGGTCGACGAGGCCGAGCGCCTTGAGCCGCGCCTTCAGGTAGTCCCACGCCGCGAGCCCGCGCTCCTTCTCGCAGCACTTGGGCGTCGTCTGATCGCAGCAAAGAAAGATGTGACGGCGCGCCACCGGCACGCCAATCGTCGCCGCGATCGCCGCCTGCGACTCAGACACCGAACTCTTCCGGGCTCCATTCGAGGCCCAGCTCGTTGGGCGGCGCCATGTAGCCGACCAGCGCGGATGCCGCAACGACGACCGGGCTCGCGAGAAAACCTTCGCCGCCGAGGCCCATGCGGTTCTGCCAGTTGCGATTGAACGAGGTGATCGCACGCTGGCCCTTGTGCAGCGCATCCGGCCCCTGGCCGAAACAGGGGCCGCACCACGACTGGCGGATCTCGCCGCCGACCGAGCGGAACACCTCCGCGATCGACTCCCCGTCGAGCCGCGGATCGGGGCGCTCGATCTGGCGGCCGACCCCGCCGGAGCCGGGGAACACGACGAACTCGGTCGCCGTTTTCGAGACCCCCTGCGCGCGCGCGGCGCGCACGACGAGCGCCGCCGACAGGAGGTCGTCGTAGCTGCCGTTGGTGCACGAGCCGATCATCGCCTTGTCGAACGTCAGCCGCTCGCGCGCGACTTCCTCCGCCGGAAACGCGTTGCCGGGGCTGAACGGCTTGGCAATCATCGCCGTGACGCCGCCGAGATCGATGGTCTCGTCGATCTCGTAGACGGCGTCTTCGCCGGGCGCGAAGCGCGGGTACGGCAGCGGGTCGATCCCCTTGGCGCGGTACCACGCGTAGGTGATGTCGTCGGGCGCGAAGATCCCGTTCAACGCCTCGGCCTCCGCCATCATGTTGGCGATGGTGTTGCGATACACGATCGGCAGCTGCTGGTTGGCGTCGACCAGTTCCACCGACATCCCCTGCGACTGCTTCGCGCCCCATCGCCGCAGCAGTTCCAGCACGATGTCCTTGCCGCCGACCCACGACTGCAGCCGGCCGGCGAAGGTGACACGGCGCGCCCTGGCGAGCGTGAAGTAGATGTAGCCGGTCGACCAGCCGAAGCCGAGGGTGGTCGAGCCGACGCCCATCCCGACCGCGCCGTACGCGCCGTAGGCGCGGCTGTGCGAGTCGGCGCCGGGGATGAACTGCCCTGGCATCACCAGCCCCTGCTCGGGGAAATAAAAATGAAAGATGCCGTCGCCGGGGGTCGCGTAGTACGGCTTGCCGATGCCGTGCAGCCGCGCGAACTCGCGGCCGATCGCCGTCTGCTTGTCGTCGTCTTCCTTGCCGGTGAAGACGAAGTGATCGTTGGCGATCGCCGCCTGGCGCGGAAAGATCGTGTTGCCGCCGGTGATCTGGTTGAAGGTGTGGATGGCGAACGGCGCGGTGCCGTCTGAAGCCGGCAGAAGATCCGCGTAGACGCGCAGCGTCGCGCCCGGCGCGACTTCGGCCGACTTGTCGACCCGATGCGCCCAGACGATCTGCTCGGTCGAGGTCATGCGGCGCGCGCGCTCGGGGTCCGGCCACACGATCTCGGGCGTGGTGTCGACCGACTGCTTGAACTCGCGACGTCCCGCGGCAAAGATGCCGCCCGTCTGCCGGATCTCGTCCTCCTTCGGGCTCAGCGGCACCGGTTCGTACTGCTTGCCCTGCGTTTTGTTGGTCAGCCGCCGCGATTGCGGCTCGAACGAGAACTCGTCGCCGTCCTTCGCGTCGGCAACGGCCTCCGGGCTCTGGACGACCTGCAGTCCGAGGTTGAGGGCGTTGCGGCGGAAGATATCGCCCATGTTGCTGCCGCACACGATCACCATCTCGCGGCCGACCTCTTCGGCAATCGCCTTCAGGCCGGCCGGGCTCATCTCGCGCGACGAGCCGATCGCGAACCGGTCGCCGGCGACGAGGAAGGTCTCGCCGCGGTGGACGCGGGCGCGGAAATCGGGCATCAGGTAGCGGAACGATCCCGCTTTCCAGCGCTCGTCGAGCGTGTCTAGGCTCTCCGAGACGCAGTCGGCGGCCGGCGTGATCTGGTCGGTGTCGATGGCGTCGAGCTTCTTTTTCTTGCCGAGTACCTTGAGGTCCCAGAAGATGAGCGCGGTGCCGCGGATGACGGCGGCGTGCGCCGCACTGTCGGGAGCCGGCTGGGCCGGCGCGGCGATCGAGTTCTTCGTCACGCCCGGTTTCAGCCGGGCGGGTTCTATCTTATGCATAAGGTCCGATACGTTCTAATCTAAGTCTATCGTGGCGACTCTGCATGTCACCAACGGCGACTGCGCCGCCGACATCATCCGGCGCGTGGTCGCCGACCCGGTCGTCATCACCGCGGATGTGCTGCACGAGGGTCCGGCGCCGGCGGTCGACGGCGAGGAGTGGCACAAGGTTCGCGGGACGTTTCTCGGCGACGGGCACGGGGAGGCGATCAGCGCGGAGCTGGCCGCCACCGATCGCGCGATCGTCGAGGCGGCGCACCACGGCCGCCTCGTCCTGTGGTTCGAGCACGATCTGTTCGATCAGCTCGCGCTCATCCGGGTGCTCGATCTGCTGGCGGGGCTGAAGCCCCGCCCTTCGTCAGACGCCGGCGTGTCGCTCATTTGCATCGACCGCTTTGCCGGCGTCGACCGCTTCATCGGCCTTGGACAGTTGTCGGCGGAGCAGATGGCGACGCTCGTCGGAACGGACCAGCCGGTCGCCGGCGAGCAGTACGCGCTCGCATCCGAGGCGTGGGCGGCGTTCCGTTCGCCCGATCCGCGCCGGCTGCTGGCGGTGGCGGCCGATGCCGACCGCTGCCGGCCGCTGCCGTTCCTCCGTGCGGCGCTGCTGCGCTTCCTCGCCGAATTCCCATCGGTCGACAACGGGCTGTCGCACACCGAGCAGCTCATGCTCGGCGCCCTTCGCGATGCGCCGCTCGACGCCGGCCGGCTCTTCGGCGACGCGCAGGCGCGCGAGCCGCGGCCGTTCATGGGCGACTGGACGTTCTTCGACCATGTCAAGCGGCTGGCCGCGTCGCCGGTGCCGCTGGTGACGGTGGCCGGCGGCTACACCGGCCAGGATCTCCGCGGACACGCGGTCGCGATCACCGGCGACGGGCGTCGCGTGCTCGACGGCGAGCGCGACCACATCGTGCTCAACGGCATCGATGTCTGGCGCGGCGGCGTCCACCTGGCCGGCGCCGACCGCAGCCCGTGGCGCTGGGACGCGGAGCGCGAAACGTTGGTATCATGACGAATCGCGCCATGTCCGAACTGAGAGATCAACCGCTGCACGCCTCGAGCTCCGAAGCCGTCACCAACAACGTTCGCGTCGAGGTCGAATCGCATTACGCGCCCGAACACTCGCAGCCGTTCCACAACGAGTGGTTCTTCCACTACACGGTGCGCATCGCCAACGAAGGCGACGAAACGGTGCAGCTTCTGACGCGCCACTGGATCATCACCGACGCGACCGGGCACGTCGAGGAAGTGAAAGGCGCCGGCGTCGTCGGCGAGCAGCCAGTGCTGCGCCCGGGCGAGTCGTTCCAGTACACCTCGGGGTGCCCGCTGAAGACCGCGACCGGCGTGATGCGGGGCACTTACCAGATGGTCACCGAGGACGGCGATCATTTCGACGTCGAGATCGCGCCCTTCGCGCTCCATGAACCCTACACCGTGCACTGACCCTGACAGTTGCTCGGTGCTGGTTGCTGGTTGCTAGCCGTCAAAGGCCGTGACATCTAGCAACTAGCATCCAGCAACGAGCAACTACTCTGGCCGGCGGAACGTGCGGATCGCGTCCAGGAACGCATCCCCGAACAGCGCCGCCTTTCGATCGCCCACACCGTAAACGCCGCGCAGGTCGTCCACCGTCTTCGGCCGCCGCCCGACCATGTCGCGCAGCGTGGTGTCGTGGAAAATCACGTACGGCGGCACGCCGCGCTCGCGCGCGAGCCGCAGCCGCACCTCGCGCAGGGCGTCGAAGAGTTCCGAATCGGCCGGCATCGCGAACGAGTCGCGCACGCCCGAGCGGCTCTTCTTCCGCACCCCCGGCGGCGTGACCTCGCGATAGAGGATGCAGTCGCCCTCGCCGCGCATCAGCGCGGCACCGGTGGCCGTCAGGCGCAGCACTGGATATGGAGCGCCCTCGCGCGCGAGATGGCCATCGCCGACCAGTTGCTCGATGTAGCCGCGGATCGCCGCCGCCGGCTCCTCCTTGAGCAGCCCGAAGGTCGACAGCTCCTGGTGGCCGGCGGCCATGACCTTCTCCGTGGCCTTTCCGATCAGCACGTCGGTGACGTGGGCAGTGCCCCACGTCTGCTTCACCCGCGCGACGCACGAGAGGATCTTCCGCGCCAGCGTCCGCGAGTCGGCGACGGCGTCGAGCTCTTTCAGGCACCAGTCGCAGGCGCCGCAATCGCTCCGTTCGTACCGCTGCCCGAAGTATTCCACCAGCGAGCGGTGCCGGCATCGCGTGCCCGCCGCGTACCGCTCCATGTCGCGCAGCAGGGTACGCGCGCTCTCGCTCCATTCACCGTTCGACTCGAGCATCTGCCGCCACCGCTGAAAATCGCTGCCCGAGTAAATCAGCACGCACTCGGCCGGCAGGCCGTCGCGCCCTGCCCGCCCCGACTCCTGCTGGTAGTGCTCGGCCGAGCGCGGCGCGCCGGCGTGGATGACGAAGCGCACGTTCGACCGATCGATCCCCATGCCGAAGGCCACCGTCGCGACGACGATGTCGACCCGCTCGTCGAGGAACAGCTCCTGGTGGCGGCTGCGCACCTCGTCGGACAGGCCGGCGTGGTACGGCACCGCGCCCCGCCCTTCGCTCCGGAGCCACTCGGCAATCGCCTCCGTCTCGCGGCGCGAGGAGCAGTAGATGATGCCGGCCTCGCCGTCGTGCCGCGCGAGGACGGCGAGCAGCTGGCTGTGCAGGTTGCCGCGGCGCAGCACCCGGTAGACCAGGTTCGGCCGATCGAAGGAGCCGACCAGCACCAGCGGATCCTGCAGCCGCAGCTCGCCGGCGATGTCGCGCCGGACTCGCTCGGTCGCCGTCGCGGTGAAGGCGTGGAACGAAACGTCGGGAAACTCCTCGCGCAGCCGTCCGAGCTGGCGGTACTCGGGCCGGAAGTCGTGCCCCCACTGGCTGATGCAGTGCGCCTCGTCGATGGCGATGAAGCGCAGCCTTGCCTGCTGCAGCATCCGCCGCAGCCCCTGGCTTCCGTCGCCCATGATCCGCTCGGGCGAGACGTAGAGCAGCCGGCAGCGGCCGTCCCGGACGGTGGCGACCACCTCGTCGCGCTCGTGCGGCAGCAGCGTGCTGTTCAGGTAGGACGCGGCGACGCCGTCGACGCGCAGGCCGTCGACCTGGTCCTTCATCAGCGAGATCAGCGGTGAGACGACCAGGGCCAGGCCCGCGTCCTGGACGATCGCCGGCGCCTGGAAGCACAGCGACTTGCCGCCGCCGGTCGGGAGCACGACGATGCTGTCGCGCGCCTGCAGGATGGCGTGCATGGCATCGCGCTGCAGCGGGCGGAACTCGGAGAAGCCCCACACGCGGTGGAGCGCATCTGCGAGCAGGCGATCAGCGTCGGGCGTAAGTGTGCTCGACGTACTCATCGACCAGGCGCTGGAACTCCGCGGCCAGCTCGTCGTAGGTGCCACGCAGCGTCTTGACGTGCTGTCCGTCGATGAAGACCGGGCAGCTCGGCTCCTCGCCGGTGCCCGGCAGGCTGATGCCGATGTTGGCGGCCTTCGACTCGCCGGGACCGTTGACGACGCAGCCCATGACGGCGAGCGTCATCGTCTCGACCCCTTCGTGCGTCGTCTTCCACTCGGGCATCTTGTCGCGGATGTAGTCCTGAATCCGCTCGGCCAGCTCCTGGAACGTCGTGCTGGTCGTGCGCCCGCAGCCGGGGCAGGCGGTGACGCTGGGCGAGAACGACCGCAGGCCGAGCGACTGCAGGAGCTCGCACGCGGCGTAGACCTCTTCGCGCCGGTCGCCGCCGGGCCGCGGCGTCAGCGACACGCGGATCGTGTCGCCGATGCCTTCGTTCAGCAGCACGCCCATCGCCGCCGACGACCACACCAGCCCCTTGGTGCCCATGCCGGCTTCGGTCAGCCCGAGGTGCAGCGGTTGATCGGTTTCGCGCGCCAGCGCCCGGTAGACGGCGATGAGATCGCGCGGCCGCGACGTCTTCGCCGAGATGATGATCTGATCCTTCCGCAGCCCGCTGTCGAGGGCGAGCGCCGTCGATTCGACGCCGGAGACGACCATGCATTCGTTGATGATGTCCTCGGACGACTTGCCCAGGTCGCGGTCGGTGTTCTCCTGCATCTTCGCGACGACCAGCTCCTGGTTGAGCGAGCCGCCGTTGACGCCGATCCGCACCGGCTTGCCCTGGTCGACCGCCACCTTGCAGATGGTGGAGAACTGCTCATCGCGCCGCCTGCCGGTGCCGACGTTGCCGGGGTTGATGCGGTACTTGTCGAGCGCGCGGGCGCACTCCGGAAATCTCGTCAGCAGCAGGTGGCCGTTGTAGTGAAAGTCGCCGATGAGCGGCGCGCGCATGCCGGCGTCGAGCATGCGCTGCTTGATCTCCGGCACCGCCGCGGCGGCTTCGGGCAGGTTGACCGTGACCCGCACCATCTCCGATCCGGCCTCGGCGAGCTCGATGCACTGCCGCGCCGTCGCCGCAGCATCGGCCGTATCGGTCATCGTCATCGACTGCACGACGATCGGCGCGCCGCCGCCGACCTGGACGGGGCCGACCTTGACGCCAACTGTCCTATGGAGCTTCACCAGGGCCATTGAAGATCACCATGGTAGCATCGCGCGCGCACGCGGCGCCCCTGAAGGGGCGCCCTGCGAATCGTACGCAGTCGCCCCCTTCAGGGGCGCCACATCAGGTAACGGAGATTCGATGAAAGCGATCGTCGTTCGCGAATACGGCAAGCCCGAGGTGATGAAGCTGGAAGAGAACGCGCCAGACCCGACGCCCGGTCCCGGCGACGTGCTCGTCCGCATCCGCGCCGCCGGCGTCAACCCGGTCGACGCCTACATCCACAGCGGCACCTACGCGCGCAAGCCGCCGCTGCCGTACACGCCCGGGTTCGATGGCGCCGGCGAGGTCGAGCGCGTCGGCGCCGAGGTGAAAGACTTCGCGCCCGGCGATCGCGTTTACGTCGGCGGCCCGGGCGTCAACCCCGCCGGCAGCGGCACCTATGCCGAGCGCGCGATCGTCCTGCCGGCGCACCTGCACAAGCTGCCGCCGCGCACGACCTTCCAGCAGGGCGCCGCCCTCGGCGTCCCGTACGCGACCGCCTACCGCGCGCTGTTTCAGCGCGCCGGCGCGCGGCCGGGCGAAACCGTGCTGGTGCACGGCGCCACCGGCGGCGTCGGCATCGCCTGCGTCGAGCTCGCGCACGCGCGCGGCCTGCGCGTCATCGGCACCGGCGGCACCGATGCCGGGCTCGCCAGCGTCCGCGAGCGCGGCGCAGAATTCGCGTTCAACCACCGCAGCCCGAACTATACCGACGAGATCATGCGTGCGACCGGCGGCAAAGGCGTCAACCTGATCGTCGAGATGGCGGCGCACGTCAACCTCGATCGCGATCTCGCGCTCCTCGCCAGGTTCGGCCGCGTCGCCGTCGTCGGTAACCGCGGCCGCGTCGAGATCGACCCGCGCCTGGCGATGGGACGCGATGCCGCGGTGCTCGGCATGACGCTGTTCAACGTCAGCGACGCCGATCTCGTTGAGATCCACGCCGCGATCACTGCCGGGCTGGCCAACGGCACGCTCAATCCCGTCGTCGGACGCGAGCTGCCGCTGGCCGATGCCGCGCGCGCGCACGACGCGGTGATGGAGCCGGGCGCCCTCGGCAAAATCGTGCTCGCCGTATAATTTTTTCTGCGACCAGGAGATCCCAGCTAGGATCGAAGTTCTACTGGTAAGGAGACCCTATGAAGCGACTGTTCCTCGCGGCGGCGGTCGCGGCGATCGTCTCGGCGCCAATCGGCGCGCAGCGCCAGGCCGATCCCGATCGAAAGGTCGCGGGCGGCGGCACGCTGCCGTCGGGATGGAAAGGACGCGTCGACGCCGGCGCGTCGCTCAGCGGCGTCAAGATGATGCCGATGGGCGGCGGCATGCACTTCATGACCGGACCCGCCGGGATCTACTACAAGCCGACCGACAAGGCGAGCGGCACCTACGAGGCGCGCGCCACCTTCACGCAGATGCAGCCGGCGGAGCACCCCGAGGCGTACGGACTGATCATCGGCGGCGCCGACCTCGAGGGGGCGGGCCAGAAGTACACCTATTTCCTGATCCGGCAGGACGGCAAGTACCTGATCAAGCGGCGCGCCGGCGAGAGCACGCCGACCGTCGCCGACTGGACCGACAACGCCGCGATCAGGAAAGCCGACAGCTCCGGCAAGATGAGCAACACGCTGGCGATCGAGGTCGGCAAGGACAAGGTGCGCTTCCTCGTGAACGGCACCGAAGTGACGACGGCGGACACTGCGAAGGTCGACACCGCCGGCATCGCCGGCCTGCGCATCAACCACAACCTGAACGTGCACGTCGAGGGGTTCACGGTCAAGAGCCGGTAGACGGCGTCCGGACCCGTTCGGCCGGACCGCGCGTCCTAATCTGAAAGATGGCCGAGACCATCGACTGGCGACCGCCGCCCCACCCGCGACCGAAGCGGCGCGGCGGCCTCTTTCTCGTCGCCGTCATCGGCCTGCTGCTCCTCGCCGGCGGCACGACGCTCTCCTACTACGTCGAGGCGCTGTGGTACGGCTCGCTCGGCGTCGCCGACGTCTTCTGGAAGACGCTCAACCTCCGCGCCGGCATCTTCGCCGCCTTCGGCGTTCTCAGCTTTCTCGTTCTCTACGGATCGTTCCGCGCGCTGAAGCCGGCCGCGCTGGGCGATCTGGCCGGGCTGCCGATTCTCATCAACGGCCAGCCGATCCGGCTGCCGGTCGAGCCGGTGATCAATGGCATCGCGCTCGTCGCTTCGCTGCTGATTGCCGCGGCGATGGGCACCGGCATGATGGCGCAGTGGTCGACGCTGGCGCTCTACTGGCACGGCCGATCCGAGGCCGTCCGCGCGGCGGCCGGCGCGCTCACCGATCCGATCTTCGGCCGGCCGCTGCCGTTCTACCTGTTCACCCTGCCGGCGTGGGATCTGGTCAGCGGCTGGGTGATGACGCTCGCCGTGCTCGTCGCCGCCGTCGCGCTGTTCTTTGCCGTCATCCTCGGCGGCGCGCGCAGCTTCACCGGCCGCCGCGATCCGGCCGCGCCGGCCTGGCGCGGCTTCTCGATCGCCTTTGCCTTCGTGCTGCTGGCGCTGGCGGTGCGCGTGTATCTGGGCCGCTTCGAGCGGCTGTTCGACGATCACACGATTTTTTCCGGCGTCACCTACACCGACGCGCACGTGTCTTTGACCGGACTGCTCTTCGTCAGCGGCGCGCTGGTGGTCGGCGCGGCGCTGGCGCTGGTCAACGCGGTGTCCGCGCCGCAGGTGCGCTGGCTCGGGCTCGCCGTCGCGCCGGCGATCGCCTGCTACGTCATCACCGGCGTCCTCGGCTGGTATGTCTCGAGCTTCGTCGTCAAGCCGAACGAGCTGGTGCGCGAGACGCCGTATATCACCCACAACATCGCGATGACGCGCGAGGCCTACGGGCTGGCGCGCTTCGATCAGCGGCCGTTTCCCGCCGAAGGCGGCGTCGACGCCCTCGAGGGCAGCGCCAACCAGGCGACGCTGAAGAACATCCGCCTGTGGGACTGGCGCGCGCTGCAGGACACGCTGCGGCAGATCCAGGAGATCCGCACCTACTACGACTTTCCCGACATCGACATCGACCGCTATCAGATCGGCGGCGAGGTGCGGCAGATGATGGTCGCGGCGCGCGAGCTGAACGTCGAGCGCCTGCCCGAGAGCAGCCGCAACTGGATCAACGAGAAGCTGATTTACACCCACGGCTACGGCGTGACGATGAACCCGGTCAACGGGTTCACGGCCGAAGGGCTGCCCGAGCTGATCCTGAAGGACATGCCGGTGCAGAGCTCGCTCGCCGAGGTGAAGGTGACGCGGCCGGAGATCTATTTCGGCGAGCTCACCAACACCGACGTCTACGTGAAGACGCGGCAGAAGGAGTTCAACTACCCGCAGGGCGAGGCGGCGAGCCTCACATCGTACGAGGGCACCGGCGGCATCCAGCTCGGCAGCTTCCTGCGGCGCCTGGTAATCGCGCTCGATCGCGGCGATCTCGCCAAGCTGCCGTTCAGCGACGACATCAACGCCGAGAGCCGGCTGCTGATGCGGCGCAACATCCGCACCCGCGTCGAGACGCTGGCGCCGTTTCTCACCTACGACGACGACCCCTACATCATCATCGGCGAGGACGGCCGGCTGTCGTGGATGATGGACGCGTTCACGACCTCGGCGAGCTTTCCCTACGCCCGCCACTACCGCCTGGGCCGCGAGGGCGTCAACTACATGCGCAACAGCGTCAAGGTGGTGATCGACGCCTACGACGGATCGACCAGCTTCTACGTCGTCGACGCCTCCGACCCGGTGATTGCGGCGTATCGCGAGCTGTTTCCCAGCCTGTTCAAGGATGTGTCGGCGATGCCGGTGGAGCTGCGCCGCCACATGCGCTACCCCGAGCTGCTGCTGCAGCTGCAGGCGGCGGTCTACGCCCTCTACCACATGACCGACCCGGGCGCGTTCTACAACCGCGAGGATCTATGGGCGATCGCCAGCGAGGGCGGCCTCACCTCGCGCCGCGATCAGAACGTGCAGCAGATGGAGCCGAACTTCGTGCTGATGAAGCTGCCGGGCGAACGGGAGCTGGAGTTCATCGAGATCCTGCCGTTCACGCCGGCCAACCGGAACAACCTGATTGGCTGGATCGCAGGCCGCGGCGACGAGCCGAACTACGGCAAGGCGGTGGTCTACAACTTCCCCAAGACGCGGCTGGTCGACGGCCCGCTGCAGATCGAGGCGCGGATCGATCAGAACGCGCAGCTCTCGGGCCAGCTGTCGCTGTGGAACCAGCAGGGCTCGAAGGTGGTGCGCGGCGGCCTGATCGTCATCCCGGTCGGGCGCGCGCTGCTCTACGCGGAGCCGATCTACCTGCAGGCCGAGCGCAGCCCGATGCCCGAGCTGCGCATCGTCGTGCTGGCGCTGCAGGATCGGCTCGCCTACGGGTCGACGTTCGAGAGCGCGCTGGCGGCGCTCTTCGGCCAGGCGCCGTCGACGCTGGCACCGGCGCCGCACGTCGAGGCGCGCGCGCCCTCACCGCCGGCCGAAGCGCCGTCGCGTGGAGCAACATCCGCCCCCGCCCCCGCGCCGGCGGCCGGTGATGCGAACGCGCTGATCCAGGGCGCCGCCCGCGATCTCGCCGACTATCAACGTCTCACAGCCGAGGGAAGGCTCGGCGAGGCTGGGCAAAAACTCGAAGCGTTGAAGCAGAAACTCGAACGGTTGAACAACCTTGGTCGCTGATCAGCATCCAGCGCCAGCCCCTCCACTGTTTTATCCGCCTCGATGTACTGATTGAGCGCCGGTAGAGAACAGAAGATCAAAAGAAAAGAAGGTATTTTCTTCTAATCTTCTCATCTTCTGTTTTTCTCCGTTGCTATTCGATAGCTCCGAGGCTTCGAGGAGCGATGGAGGAACGCTGCGCGAAGAGATCAGCTCTCGGCGGCGCGCTCGGCGAACGTGATCACGTAGCCGTCGGGATCGGCGATCGCGAACTCGCGCATGCCATAGAACTGCGTCGCGATCGGCATCACCATCTTCACCCGCGACTGCAGCTGGTCGTGGAGGGCATCCACACCTTCGACTTCGATGTAGAGCGTTCCGGTCGCGCCGATCGGCTTGCCGCCGAAGGCCGGGTACTCCTTCACCGCGGTGGCGGCGTCGTTGAGGAAGATCTCGACCGCGCCGCCGGTCACCGACGCGAACACGAACGGCGACGCCTCCGGCACGGTCATCCCGCGCGCGAAGCCGAGCGTGTCGACGTAGAACGCGAGGCTGCGTTCGACGCTGGCGACGAGCAGATTGGGGGTGAGCTTCTTGAAATGAGGCATTGGCGCACACCTTTCGTGTGTGCTCGCTGATGCCTACATCTGCTGAACTCGGCGAGAACGAGGACGCAGGTAGGAGGTCTGAGTCTGGTGACTGCCGGCCCCCGCTAGGTACGGGGCGCAGGATAGCACGTACAATACGCAGATGCGTACTCTTCCAACTCTTGCGTTCGTCCTGGTCGCCGCGATGGCCGCGGCGCAGGCGCCTTCTTCGGGCGCCATTCCAGCGCCGTCCGACGTCGCCGCGCCGCCGGCCGATGCAGTCAAGACGTCGACCGGCCTGGCCACCAAGGTACTCGCTCCCGGCACCGGCAAGGATCATCCGGTGAAGGACGACGTCGTCACCATCCACTACACCGGCTGGAAAGCCGACGGCACGATGTTCGACAGCTCGGTGGCGCGCGGCAAGCCGTCGAGCTTCCCCGTGGCGCGCGTGATCGCCGGCTTCAGCGAGGGGCTGCAGCTGATGGTGCCGGGCGAGAAGCGGCGGTTGTGGATTCCGGAAAACCTCGCCTACAAAGGCGCGCGCGAGCCGAAGGGGATGCTGGTGTTCGACATCGAGCTGATCGACATCCCGACCAAGGCGCCGACGGATGTGAAGGCGCCGCCGTCCGACGCGAAGAAGACCGCGAGCGGGCTCGCCTACAAGGTCATCAAGCCGGGAACCGGCGGCCGCCACCCGAAGGCGAACAGCCAGGTGACCGTGCACTACACCGGCTGGACGACGGACGGCAAGATGTTCGACAGCTCGGTGGTGCGCGGCGAGCCGGCGACCTTCGGCCTCGACGGCGTGATTCCGGGTTGGACCGAAGGGCTGCAGCTGATGTACGAGGGCGAGAAGAGCCGCTTCTGGATCCCGGAGAAGCTCGCGTATCAAGGCAAGAGCGCGCCGTACGGCTTGCTCGTCTTCGACGTCGAGCTGGTCAAAATCCAGTAGCGTCCTAGCGAGGGCCTCCGGGCCTTCCCGATCCGCCGCCGGGCCGTCCCGGGCCAGAGGTGCCGGGCCGTCCAGCGCCGGCGAGCGCCGTGGTGCCCGATGCGGCCGCCGCGTCCGAGATGCGGCGGATGGCGCGCTGGAAGCGATCGGCCAGCGCCCGCCGCGTCTCTTCCGGCACCGGCCCGATCCGCGACCAGCTCGCCTGGGCCT
>Ga0111539_10006254_pt1 | contig 15369 bp, 14 predicted proteins | sample RhiMethybrSRZTD1_FD_79667 | JGI IMG/M metagenome (GOLD analysis project Ga0111539, IMG submission 79667) | Populus rhizosphere microbial communities from Tennessee, USA - Rhizosphere MetaG P. TD hybrid SRZTD1 (version 2) (version 2) | ecosystem: Host-associated > Plants > Roots > Rhizosphere >... | reverse complement strand
CTGCAGCAGCAGACCGGAGTCGACGATCGCGCGATACTCGACGCGCAGCGCGTCGGCGACCGCGAAGACGAAGTCTTCGTCCGTCTTGTAGTACGCGTTGTCCAGCCAGTAGACGCTCGCCGGAGCAACGACAGGGAGGAAGCCGCCGGTCACTTGCGTACGAGCGAGGGCAGCTTTGAATCGATCGATGTCGCGTTGCAGGAGCGCCAGGCCCTCGTATTTGATCGGACCCGTGCACGTCCAGACCTCCAGTCCGGACGGCACGATGCCTCGGCGCTGCTGCACCCCCTTTTCACCGAGAAAGCTCACACGGCGGATCGACGAGGCCAGCTGCCGATCGTCTTCGGCATAGAAGTCGGCGAACTGCTGCCGATCGCGGCTCGGCGGCATGAAGTTGGTGCCGAGCGGCTTCTCTCGTACTTCGAGGCCACTCAGGCGCTCGTAGAGATAAGAAATCCAGTTGATCTTCCCGATCTCACCGTCGCTGACGACGTCGATCCCGGCCTCTGCCTGTTGATGCACGATCGTGTCGACCGATCGGCTGAGCGTCTTGGCGCGGGTCGCTTCATCGATGGTTTCACCGCGCTCGATCGCCTCGAGTATCGCCAGCACCTCGGGCGGTCGGATAAGCGATCCCACGTGCGTCGTGAGAGTTCGGTTCGTCGTGTCCACGGCTTCCCCAGGTCACGTCAGCGGCCGGCGCGCTGCTCGGCCGCGAAATCTTCCTCGAAGAACTCCAGCGGTGCGCGGTCGCCCTGCGTGCGCCGTTCGCGCTCCAGCGCGCGAAGCTGGACGCGCCGTATCTTTCCCGACACCGTCTTCGGGAGCTCGGCGAATTCGAGGCGACGCACGCGCTTGTACGGCGCCAGACGATTCGCCACGAAGGACAGAATCGCGCCGGCCAGCTCGCGTGTCGGCTCGTGCCCTTGGGCCAGAGCGACGAACGCCTTCGGAACCGTGTGCCGGATAGGGTCGGGGCTGGGAACCACGGCGGCTTCTGCAACCGCATCGTGCTCGATCAGCGCGCTTTCGATCTCGAAGGGGCTGATCCGGTAGTCGGCACTCTTGAACACGTCGTCCAGGCGGCCGACGAATGTCAGGTAGCCGTCCGAGTCTCGTAGTGCCACGTCGCCGGTGTGGTAATAGCCGCCAGCCATCGCGCTGGACGTCGTGCCATCGTCGCCGAAGTAGCCTGGCATCAATCCGAGAGGGCGGTTCGAGAGATCGAGGCAGATCTCGCCCTCGTCACCAGTGTTGCCATCGGCGTCGAGCAGCACCACCGACATGCCGACTGACGGCCGGCCCATCGATCCCGGCTTGATCGGTGCTCCCGGCGAGTTGCCGACGAGCAATGTCGTTTCGGTCTGGCCATAGCCGTCGCGAATGGTGACCTGCCATGCCGCTGCCACTTGATCGATGACCGCAGGATTGAGCGGCTCGCCCGCACTCAACGCCTCGCGCAAGGCGACACTGTAGTCGGCGAGCGGTTCCTGCACGAGCATCCGCCAGACAGTCGGTGGCGCGCACAGGGTCGTCACGCGATAGCGCACGAGTGCGTCGAGGACGGCCTTGGCCTGAAAGCGCGCGTAGTTGTAGACGAACACCGTGGCTTCGCCCGACCACGGAGCGAAGAAGCAGCTGTAAGCGTGCTTGGCCCAGCCGGGAGAGCTGATGTTCCAGTGCCGATCACCCGGTTGAATCCCAGCGTAGAACAGTGTCGACAGATGGCCGACGGGATAGCTTTGATGGGAGTGCAGCACCATCTTGGGCTTGGCCGTCGTTCCCGACGTGAAGTAGAGCAGAAGCGGGTCGTCGGCGCGCGTCGGCGTGTCGGGTTCGAACGTGTCGGCGGAGGCTTCACTCTCCTCGAATGGGATCCAGCCTCGTTCCGCACCACCGACAACGATGCGTGTCAGTGGCGTGGAGATGTCCTGGAACTTCGACACCCAGGCGCTGCCGGCGACGACGCAGCGAATCCGGCCGCGCGCGATTCGCTCCCGAATGTCTTCGTTTGTCAGCAATCCCGTTGCCGGGCTGATCACGGCACCGAGCTTCATCAGCGCGAGCAGCGATTCCCACAACGCCACTTCGTTCCCCAGCATGACGAGCACGCAGTCGCCCCGGCGCACGCCCCGGTCGCGGAGAAAGTTGGCCACCTGCGACGAGCGGCGCGACATCACCGCGAACGAGCGAATCTGCTCGGTGCCGTCGTCGTTGACGACGTGCAGCGCCGGGGCCTCGTTGTCGGCCGCGATGCCGTCGAAGTAGTCGAGCGCCCAGTTGAACTGCTCGAGCCGCGGCCATGCGAACTCACGGCGTGCACGCTCATAGTCGCTGCGGTGCCGCAGGCAGCAATCGCGCGCGGCGAGGAACGCTTTGGCCGAAGGTGTGAACGGCCGGGTCATGATGGTAGTTCTCCCGGTGACAACGCAGTGCCGCAGCGCAGGGTCAGAAGCCTGCCCGAGGGAGGCCAGATCCGTCGTTCGCTGGCCAGATAGAGCATGCCACGGGCGTCCATCGCAACCCCCTCGCCCTGCGGTTCTCTCAGCCCATCCAGTGGAACGACCAGGTAGGGTGCGACCCTTCCGCGAATCAGCTCGGCCGTCCGGTAAAACACCGCCTCGCGCGACGTCCTGACCACGACAGTGCTTTCGTCAGGCGATGCCTCGGCATCGGTGACGTATGTCAGGCCGAGCTGGGCGATCCGTGTGAACTCGATGTCGCCTCCTATGGCGGGCGCATTCGCTCGGTAGAGGCCGCCGCTGCGATCTCTCGTGACGATGAACAGGTCGTCGCCGACGACGAACATCGCTTCCGCGTTATGACGACCGTCGGCGTAAGTGGCGCTGAAGACGTCAGGCGCCGCCGTCATCGCGTCGCTGGGCGCCGGTTCGGGAACGCGATAAATCATGATCCGGCGGCGTGCCAGGCCGTTGTCACCGATATCCGCGACGTACAGACAGTCGCCTGATGCGCAGCGTCCGGCAGAGACGTCCTCCCAATCGCGCGTGCGGATCGGGAGCTGCACTCGTCCCAAGACGTTTCCGGACGTGTCGAGCGCGAACAGGACCGCTTCGTTTCCGGAGTCGTTGTGAGACCAGACGATGCCCCGATTGCGGCGGCTGATGGCGAGTCCGCTCGCCTCTTGTATGTCGGGGATCATCGCCGGGCCGTTGATGAGGACGCATGGTCCCGCAATCCGGTCAGGTCGCAGGGCTGATGCGGCCAGCAGCACGACACCGCTTACGCAGCCGGCCACGACCCCGAGTCGAATGAGCGCTTTCCGTCGCACAGTCGCGCCACTAGAATCCTACTCGCTGATTCTCAACCGCGTTGAACATCGTCGGAAGGGCAGCCGTCTACCGATTACACCAGTCGATCCTGCGGCCTGATGCAAATCCCTCCTCAGTCTGGCGTTCGAAACGAGTCCGAGTTTCGGCGAACCTTGCGGCAGGATCTCGTCTTCTGGAAGGGACTGCACGGCGGTGGTGCCAGGCGAGCGGTTCATCGCACCGTCTTCGACCTGCAGGAGTTCTATCTCGAAAGCCACAGCCGCGACCGGTTGCGGCGGATGGGACGGCTTCGGCGTGCCGTGTTCTTCGTCGGCTGGCTGCTGAAAAGTCTCTTCTTCAAGCTGTCACCTGCGCGCCGGCTGCTCCTCGTGCTTGCGTTTGTGGGAATGTGGTCGGCGATCACGATCGAACGCAACGGCGGAACGACAGGCGTCGACGTCGGCTTCCCGCTGGTCACCATCGCCGCGTTGCTGCTCATCGTGGCTCTCGAGCTGAAGGACAAGCTCGTGGCGCACTACGAGCTCGAAGCCGGGCGTGCGGTCCAGCGCGCGCTCATGCCGGAAGCCAATCCGATCATCTCCGGGTGGGAAGTCTGGCTGTTCACGCGATCCGCCAATCATGTCGGCGGCGATCTCGTGGACTGCGTCCCGATAGACGATCGGCGATTCGGCATCGTGCTGGGGGACGTCGCGGGCAAGGGACTTCCGGCCGCACTGCTGATGGCCAAACTGCAAGCGACGGTTCGCGCACTGGCGTCCGAGAGCACCTCGCTGGCGACGCTCGGTGAACAGACGAATCGGATTCTCTGTCGCGACGGGCTTTCCAATCGCTTCGCGACGATGGTCTATGTCAATGTGACCGCAAACTCCGGATCGGTCGCGGTGCTGAATGCCGGGCATCCACCTCCCCTTGTCCTCCGGAACGGCCGCGTCGAGGAGCTGCCGAGAGGGGCGATTGCCATGGGCATTCTTCCTGACGCGCGGTTCTTCGAGACGCCTGTCGAACTCGGCGACGGTGACGCGTTGGTGATCTTCTCCGACGGCGTGACAGAAGCGATGAACGTCAGCGACGAGTTTTTCGGAGACGAACGACTCCGCGGTCGTCTGCTCGGCCTCGGTGGCATGGACGCCTCCGGCATTGGCACCGAGGTCGTGGCCAACGTGGATGAATTCGTCGGCGACACACGGCCGCACGACGACCTATCGCTGGTCGTGCTTCGGCGAACGAGCACGGGCGGCGTCTATCGACGTCAGATGGTGTGATCGATTTGTCCCTAGCGGTCCTTGGTCCTTGGGCCTTCGTTCCTGGTCCGTCGCTTTGTCCTTGGTGCGTTGCCGCAACGACGGACCCGGACCAAGGACGGGCGGGGACCAAGGACGGGCCGCGACCAAGGACGGGCCGCGACCAAGGACGGACCAGGGACCTTGGACGGACTGAAGCACCAAGCACCAAGGACCAAGGACTGACTTGGTCATGTCGTCATCAGGATCGCCATGAGATCTCTGATGTCGGTGAGGTGATCCAGGCGCGTGAGTGTCTCCCACGCCGATGTCACGCGTGACGGCGTCAAAGTTCGGGCGGCGCAGTCCGCGAATTTCGACGCCAGTTCATCATCGGTCAACCGCCCGGGGTAGCCTCGTGCACCGTCGGCTGACTCCGTCCATACGTGACCATCATCAGCGCGAACCGTCACGCGTGCCTGGGAGAGCGGTGTCGCTCGGTCGAACGCTGGATTCGCGCGCAGCGTCACCCGCGGCATCAGTGCCTGCACCGCGGGATTCTGAATCCGTTCCGGTGTGAAGGTGTCGATCCCGACCCGCGGATACACGATCGCGGCCGCGGCGCAGAACGGCATGCTGAATTTCGCTTCGAGACCGGTCTTCGGGCTCGGGTGGATGAGCAATCGCGGTGTCATCGAGTCGACTTCGACATCGATCGCCGCAATTCGATTCGCGATGAGGTGCTCGCGACGCTTCAACTCGATCAGCGCGTCGAGCGGTGGGTGCGTAGCGGCGCACGATGGATACAGCTTGACGGTGACGCCCGTGTCGAGAATCTCCCAGCGACTCCCGAGGTCGGAGACGGCGAGGTCGAGTGACGGCTGCTCGCTGTCCATCGCGGCGAGATAGCCCTGCGGACCGTCGATCGCATGCGGACTCGCGACGAACCCGCGCTGCGCCAGCCGGGCCGCCGTAATCCCGTTTCGCGCCGCCATTCCGGCATGGAGCGGTTTGACCATGCTCCCGAGGTTCTCCTTCACTCCGCACGCCGAAGACGCGGCGATGCCGAGCGCGTGCCGCGTCGCACGTTCGTCGAGTCCGAGCACGCGCGTCGCGGCGGCCGCCGCGCCCAGCGTTCCAATCGACGACGTGCAGTGCCAGCCGCGCTGATGGTAATGACGTGGGTTCATTACAGTGCCGAGCCGGCATTCGATTTCGAATCCGACGACGTAGGCGTCGAGCAGGGCGGTTGGAGAGGCGTGAATCATCTCCCCCGCGGCGAGGACGGCCGGCACGAGCACGCAGCTTGGATGCGCCAGCGAGACGAAGCACATGTCGTCGTAATCGAGCGCATGGGCCGCAACGCCGTTTGCCATCGCCGCGAACCCCGGGCTGGTGTGAATCGCGCTGCCGAGCACGCGGCATTCGCCGGTCCCTTCCTCGGCCGCCATTGCGTGAGCGATTTTCGCGGCAGGCTCTACGGCGCCGGCGAGCATCACGCCAATGGTGTCTTTGAAGGCTGTGGCCGCGCGCGCCCGCGCGTCAGGGCTGACGCGTGCGCTGACGATGAAATCAGCGAGCGTCGCGACGCTGTCTTTGACTTCGATGCTCATGCGATCAACTCGAACTCGACACTCCAGGCGCCGGTGATCCTGGCTGCCTATGGTAACTTCGGCGCGGCTCCCGATTGGTGATTTCTCGATCTTTGAATGATGATTCGTTGTTGATTGTTGATTCGTGATTGTTGATGACAACGCGATTCGTCGATTCGCGCGCGATGCTTTCAATCAACAATCAACATTCATCAATCAACAACGATTCAACGATCAACAATCCTAAAATCAACAATCGACATGCACCTGTCACAGGTCGTCAACATCGCTGATCTCCGTCGGATGGCTCGGCGGCGTCTGCCTCCTGTTGTTTTCGACTACATCGACGGCGGTGCCGAGGACGAGATCACGCTCCGCGCGAACGAATCGGCGTTCGCGGAGGTGATGTTCCGCCCGCGGCAATGTGTCGAGACGCCGGATCCGGATCTGCGGACGAGGGTGCTCGGCACGACGTTCGACCTGCCATTTCTGCTTGCGCCGCTCGGCTTCTGCCGCATGTTCTATCCACGCGGCGAAAGCGTGGCCGCGCGCGAGGCACACGGCGCCGGCACGGCCTACATCCTCTCGACGTTCTCGGGCCAGCGCCTCGAGGACGTCCGCGCGGAGACGACCGGACCGCTGTGGTATCAGCTCTACGTTCCGGGCGGCCGGGCAGTCGCGGAGGCGGCGATCGCTCGTGCGCGTGCGGCCGGCTACTCGGTGCTTGCCGTCACCATTGACACGCCGGTGAGCGGCATGCGCGAGCGCGATGTGCGCCGCGGCGCCGGTCCGCTGTTGAAGGGAGGCCTCGGCACGATGCTGCCGCACGTCTGGCAGTTGGTGACGCATCCACGATGGGTGATCGGCTATCTCGGCGACGGCGCGCCGCGCGTGTTTCCGAACGTCGAGCTGCCCGACGTCGGTGCGATGCCGTGCGGTGACACGAGCGTCCTGCTCGCGCAGACGAACGTGACGTGGAAGGATCTCTCGTGGATCCGCGACGCGTGGCGCGGGCCAATTGTGGTCAAAGGTGTCCAGACGGGCGACGTCGCGCGGCAGGCGGTCGATGCCGGCGCCGATGCCGTGATCGTCTCGAATCACGGCGGCCGTCAGCTCGACGGCGTCGCGGGCAGTCTGCGTGTGCTTCCCGAAGTCGTCGCCGCGGTTGGCGATCGCGTCGACGTGCTCATGGACGGCGGCATCCGCCGCGGCGCCGACATCGTGAAGGCGCGGTGCCTCGGCGCGAAAGCAGTGCTGATCGGTCGCGCCTACGGCTGGGCGCTTGGCGCGGCCGGCGGCCCTGGCGTGGCCCGCGCGATCACGATCCTCAAAACCGATCTCCACCGGACGATGCGTCTGCTCGGCTGCGCGTCGATGCAGCAGCTCGATTGCAGCTTCGTTGACGTGCCATCGGAATGGCGGATCCGGGATTGAACATGCCAGACATCACTCGATGGCGCGGGACATGGACGGAGCTGGGCGTCAACGAAGCCGATGACGAGTTGTTTGCCGAGATCATGCGTCGGTATGCGGAGCCGCACCGCAGGTATCACACCGTCCAACATCTCGACGAGTGCTTCGCCAAGCTGGACGAAGCGCGAGGCCTCGCGGAGCGTCTGAGTGAAGTCGAACTCGCGTTATGGTTTCACGACGCGATCTACGACGTTCGCAGCTCCGACAATGAAGAGCAGAGTGCGCAGTGGTCGCAGGCGGCGGTGGCCGCAGCAGGACTCGCGGATGCGGTCGGCGAGCGCGTGCGCGATCTGATTCTGGCCACCAAGCACGACGCGCTGCCGTGTTCGAACGACGCCGCATTGCTCGTCGACGTCGACCTCGCCATTCTGGGCGCGCCGGCCGAGCGCTTCGACGAGTACGAACGTCAGGTGCGAGAGGAGTATTCGTGGGTGCCCGGGTTCCTCTTCAAACGCAAGCGGCGCGAGATCCTCGAGGGTTTCTTGCGGCGCCCGGACCTCTACACGACTGAGCATTTCCGCACTCGGTACGAAGCCGCCGCGAGAGCCAACCTCTCCCGCTCGATTCAACAACTCAAAGGCTGACCTGTTCGGATCTCCGAGAGGGCGGGGCGAGCGGGAGGAAGGATCAACACGGAGGAACGGGGATCACGGAGAGCCGATCGAATTCCCACGTACAAGGCCGGGTGGGGCGCCGGCCCTTGGGGCCGGCCGCGCGTTGCGCGGTCTAGATCGAGAGCACATCGTTATCACGAACGCCTTAGATTCATGTGGCGGTCGTGATAACGATGTCCTCTCGATCCAGAGGTCCCACCCGGCATACATGCGTAGCGGAGTCTGCGCGATCCGTCCGATGCTCACTCCGTGATCCCTGCGTTGTAAACTCTGTGCGCTCTGCCTCCTCTGCGCTATATCAACGCGAGCCACCCGTATCGCCGTGCGTCGTCCGCAAGTGCAGCACCTGCACGCTCGTCGGCAGTTCGATCAGGAACTCGGCATCCCGTTCGAGATGGTGCACCGCGGTCGGGTTGCCGCCGGTGAGGCGCGTCATGGCGTCGATGCCCTCCCAATAGGAGACGGTGACGAACTCGGACTCGTGCTCGCGATCCTCGCGCAGCGTCTGCACGCCGAGAGCTTTCTCCATCAACGGCTTGATGCCGGCCTCATAGTTGTAGGCTTCGTATTCGTCGGCGCGATCGCGGCGCGTGCGGCCGCGCCAGATCCGCACGATGGTCGGTTGAACGGTGGCCATTTCACCATGCTACTCGCCCAACCATGAAGCGTCCGGTCCGCCTGAAGGCGGACACTACAAAGGCTGAAGTTGGCGTTTGTCTGCAACTGCGCCAGAATCTCCACGAGGAGAACGGCAATGACGGTCAGAGCAGCGGTATGCGGAGCCATCTGTGTGCTGACGATCGCGCTGGTCAGTGGTCAGTCGGCGAAGCCGGCGACGCTTCCCGACTGGAGCGGCGCGTGGACGCTGGACGGGCCGACCGTCTTTGACGGCTCGACGGTTCAGCCGAAGAACGGCCGCGCCGGTGAGCCGGGCGTCCGCGAGTTCCCCCCGTACAACGACGAGTGGGAAGCGCTCTACCGGAAGCACGTCGAGATGATCAAGCAGGGCACGCTGCCCGATCCGGTCAGCTTCTGCGGGACGCCGCACGGATTTCCGCGCCTGATGAACCTGCCGGACGTCTATGAATTCGCCGTCACCCCCGAGAAGGTGATCATCCTGGGAGAGAACGGACCGAACATCCTGCGTATCTACACCGACGGCCGCAAGCATCCGGATGCCGCCGATCTCTGGCCGACCTACAGCGGCGCGTCCGTCGGACACTGGGAAGGCGATACGCTCGTCTTCACGACGATCAGCCTGAAGGGCTTCAGCGGCAAGGACGTGCTCGTCGATCGCACCGGCCTGATTCTCAGCGACGCCAGCCGTGCGACCACACGGATGCGCAAGATCGATCCGATGACGCTGGAAGCGCAGATGGTGATCGAAGACGCGAAAGCGCTAAAGGCGCCATGGCGCGTGACAAAACGATATCGCAAGCAGCCCGCGGGAACGTGGGCGTGGGATTACGCGTGCGCGGAGAACAACCGCAACCCGGTCAGCTCCACCGGCAAGACGCTGACACTTGGACCCGACGGAAAACCGATCGACAAGGTGGTCGATTGAAGCCGATGGAATGAGGCGTGCGATGAAATCGACGTTGATGGTCGTGCTGCTGTCGGTCGCGGGCTGGGCGATCGCGTCCTCGCCCCTTCGGGCCCATCACTCCGGCGCGATGTTCGATCGTGAGAAAGTGGTGGAGCTGAAGGCGACTGTGAAGGAACTGCAGTGGTCGAACCCGCACATCTGGATTCAGGTGATCACGCAGGAGAACGGCGCGCCGAAAGAGTGGAGCCTCGAGGGCGGGAGTCCCAACACGCTCTCGCGTCAGGGCTGGCGCAGCACCACGTTCAAGCCGGGCGATGAGGTGACCGTGCGGTTCAACCCGATGAAGGATGGGACCGCTGCCGGCGCGTTCGTCGGCGCCAAGCTCGCCGACGGCAAGACAATCGGACGCTGGGATTGATGGGCGGGCCGCCTGAAGGCGGCCCCCACGAATGCGGTGCCTTTAGGCGGCCCCACGGACTCATCGCATCGCCGCGGCCATCCGCCGCACCGCTTCGGGCAACTCACGCTCGTTGAGCCACGCGAAGCTGAAACGCGAGTACGGCTTCGGCCGGCGATCGAACGCGTATCGGCGGCCGGTGTACCACGACACGCCATGAGCAATGCTGCGTGACGCCCACGCGTCGACGTCGGCGCTGGTGCGGAACCGCACCCACAGGGCCATACCACCCGGCGGCATCGTGAATTCGACGCGATCGCCGAACGTTCGCAGGCAACATGTTCTTGATCGTGAGGAGCACCAGCGACCCGCGGTCGATAGTCGAGAGCGTGACGAAGATCGTCCGCGGGATCGATCCTGACGTCGCGGCATCACAGGTGTGGCCGTTGGACCGCTATCTCTCGGACGCCTTCGCGCCCCGGCGCTTCAGCCTCTCTCTCATCGCCGGCTTCGCCTTCGCCGCTCTCGCCCTGGCGCTGACGGGTATCTACGCCGTGGTGACCTACTCGGTCAGCCAGCGCGCGCGTGAAATCGGCATTCGCGTCGCCCTCGGTGCCAGCCGCGCGAATGTGATCACCCTCGTGCTCAGTCAAGGTCTCCGCTTCGTGGTCATCGGAGTCGTCTTCGGTGCGGCGATCGCGATCGCGGCGGCACGCCTGTTGTCATCGATGCTGTTCGGCATCTCGGCCCACGATGCCGTGACCGTCGGTCAGGTCGTTGTCGTGGTAACGGTGATGGCGGTCATCGCATGCGGAGTGCCGACTGCTCGTATCGGAAGGCTCGTCACCAGTGCACTGAAGCCGGAGTAGATCGCGGCCTATAATCGCGGCAGCCGTGGGAATGTGCCCTGAACCGGCCCTGCTGGTTGCCTATCTGGACAAGACGCTCTTCCATCGCGACGCGGGCGCCGTCGAGGAGCACATCGCCACTTGTGCGAACTGCACGGAGTTGCTGGATGCAATCCGCGCTCGCCGCGAGGAGGAGGAGCTCTCGCGGCGAAAACGGCGGTGGATGCGTGCGGCGATCGCGGTCGCGATCGTTGCCACCATCGCGCTCGTGCTCTGGGTGAGGTGGCCGTCGTCGAACGCCACTGAGTTGCGGGAAGTCGGGTCAACGAACCGTCAGGCCGCCCCGGCGGCCCCGCCGACGATAGGCACATCTGCTACGTCGAGTGCCGCGGAGCCTGCGAAGACTCCGGCGCCAACCGAGGCACAACCGAGCGCCGACGCCGAGAAGAAGACGGCAGAGTCGCCGCGCGCGGCGGCTGCGGCGAAAGCGGAGACACGCGTCGAGGCAGCGGCGGCTCCGGCTCCGGTGGATGCGGGCGGCCTCGTGCTGCGGGGTCGTAATAGGAATCGTCGCATCATGTGGCGCGCGCGCGATCGCACGATCGAACACTCGACCGATGGCGGCGTCACGTGGACGACCGAACATACCGCCGACCGCTCAATCCGCGCGGGTGCGTTCGTCGACGCCAACGTCGCCTGGCTCGTCGGTGAAAGCGGACTGGTGTTACGCCGCACGAAAAACGGATGGTTCAGCGCGAGCGCGCCTGCCGACGGCACCATCACTGCTGTCCGCGCGTCGAGCCCGAGCAAGGCGAGCGTAACCCTGGAAGACGGCCGTACCTTCACCACCGACAACGGTGGCGTGACCTGGTCACCCCAGTAGAGCGGAGGCTTCAGCCTCCGCGACCGCGCGGGCTGAAGCCCGCGCCCTACGGGACGGATGTCCTTGTTAACCGCGAACAAAGGCGAATCGTTGTCGTAGATAGAGGCGTATGACGACCATCCCCCAAGTCGTGCGGCGGTTCACTCGCGCCCCGCTGTTTACGGCCATTGCCGTCATGACACTCGCCATCGGCATCGGGGCGAACACAGCCGTGTTCAGCGTCGTCAATGGCGTTCTCATCAAGCCGTTGCCCTATCCGCACAGTGAGGAGCTCGTCGGCGTCTGGCACTCGGCCCCCGGCGCCGGCTTCAAGGAAGGAGTTCTCACAGCCTCGCCGACGATGCTGTTCACCTATCGCGAAGAGGGCCGGGTGTTTCAGGAGTTCGGGCTGTGGTCCAACGGTGGGGTCACCGTGACTGGACTCGCCGAACCGGAACAGGTGCGAAGCCTCTCGGTCACCTACGGCACGCTCCAGGCGCTCGCTGTGCCACCAGCCATCGGCCGATGGTTCTCTCGTGAAGACGACACATCAGGATCGCCACGAACGGTCATGCTGATGCATGGCTACTGGCAGCGGCGGTTCGGTGGCGACCGAACGGTCGTCGGCCGGCCGATCACCATCGATGCGCAGCCACACACGGTGATCGGCATCATGCCAGCCTCCTTCCAGTTCCTCGACGTCAACGCGGATCTGATTCTGCCGCAGCGTTTCGATCGGAGCCGCGTGTTTCTCGGCAATTTCAGCTACCAGGCGCTCGGGCGTCTGAAACCGGGTGTGACCGTACAACAAGCGAACGCCGACGTCGCTCGCCTGATTCCGATCTGGTTGAACGCCTGGCCCGCACCGATGGGCCTCGATCGCAAGGTGTTCGAGAATGCGGGGATTGCGCCGGCCGTGCGTGCGCTGAAGCAGGACGTCGTCGGCAACGTGAGCGAGGTGCTCTGGGTGCTGATGGGTACGATCGGCGTCGTCCTGCTCATCGCGTGCGCGAACGTCGCCAATCTCTTTCTCGTGAGGATCGAGGGGCGGCAGCAGGAGCTCGCGACGCGGGCGGCGCTCGGCGCTGGATGGGGGCGGATCGCACGGGAATTGCTGCAAGAGAGTGTCCTGCTCGGCTTAGTGGGCGGCGGCGTCGGCATCGCGGTCGCGGTTGGTTCGCTGCGCGTGCTTCGCGCGCTTCGACCCGACACGCTTCCTCGGTTGGACGAGATCACCATCGATCCGGTGGTGTTGGGCTTCGCGCTGCTGGCGTCGCTCCTCTCTGGGCTCTTGTTCGGGATCATTCCGGTTCTCAAATCCAGCGGTCCTCGCATCGCTGCTGCACTCCACGGCAGCCGCACCGCGAGCCATAGTCGCGAGCGGCACCGTGCCCGGAACGTCCTCGTCGTCGTCCAGGTGGCGCTGGCGCTCGTGCTGCTCGTCGCATCCGGATTGATGATCCGCACGTTCGAGCGCTTGCGTCACGTCCAGCCCGGGTTCTCACGCCCGGAGCAGCTGCAGATGGTGCGCGTGTCCGTGCCCCAGTCGATGATCGACGATCCGGCACGCGTGACTCGTCTCCAGAGCGACATCTTGACTGCCATAGCCGCAATCCCTGGCGTGACGGCGGCCGCGTTCGCGAACTCGATGCCCATCGAGGGGTTCAACCCCAACGATCCGGTCGTCGCTGAGGACAAGGCTTACACGCCAGGACAACTGCCGCCTATCCGCCGCTTCAAGCTCGTTTCCCCCGGGTACTTCCGCACCGTTGGCACGACACTCGTGGTCGGGCGCGACTTCACGTGGAGCGACATCTTCGACGACCATGCCGTGGCGGTGATTTCCGAGAACATGGCGCGTGAGATGTGGGGCACGCCGGCGGCTGCGCTCGGCAAGCGCATTCGGGTCGCCAACGTGGACTCGTGGCGTGAGATTGTCGGCGTGGTTGGTGAGATGTACGACGATGGCGTGCACCAGAAAGCACCGACGATGGTGTATTGGCCGGTCATGATGACGAAATTCTGGGGCAACGATCGCTTCGTTGCGCGTTCGGTGACCTTCGCGCTGCGAACCGACCGGGCCGGGACCGAGGCGTTTCTCGGTCAGGTCCGGCAGGCGGTCTGGTCCGTGAACGCCGGCGTTCCGTTGGCGCTCGTGCGGACGCTGAAGGACGTGTACGACCGATCGATGGCAAAGACGACGTTCGCGCTCGTCATGCTCGCGATTGCCGGCGCGATGGCGCTGCTGCTCGGTGTCATCGGCATCTACGGCGTGATGTCGTATTCGGTGTCGCAGCGCACGCGCGAAATCGGGATCCGTCTGGCGCTCGGCGTTCAGCAGCGCGCGGTGCGCGGGATGTTCCTCCGCCACGGTGTCGTGCTCTCGGCGATTGGTATCACCGCCGGAATCGGCGTGGCGCTGGCGCTCTCACGACTGATGGCCTCGATGTTGTTCGAAGTCAGTCCGCTCGACGCACCGACTTACATCGCCGTCTCGCTCGTGCTGCTGGCGGCCGCCGTACTGGCGAGCTATCTGCCTGCCAGACGTGCGTCCTCGCTCAATCCAGTCGAGGCCTTACGGGCCGAATAACGTGCCCGAACCCGTGTCGGTCCTTGGGCCTTAGTACTCGGTTCTTGGTCCGTCCTAAGTCCGTGGTCCTTGGTCCGTCGCGGCCCTTGATCGCTGCGTCCACGTCAGCCTCGCGCAGCCGACCTGAGGACCAAGGACCAAAGGACTAAGAACGGACCGAGGACCAAGACCGGACCAAGAACAAAGCACCAGGCACCAAGGACCAAGTCTCAGCGAGGCGTGGCCGGAGCTGTCGCCGAAGCTATCGATCCCCCTGCCATCAACCATCGCTTTCCGACACGGCGAAACACGGTGAGCCGCCTCGTCGGAGCCCGCCTCGTTTCGCCAGCCTGTGTCTCGACCGTCCAGACCACCGAGTAGTAAATGAGACCCAGATCGCCATCGATCTGAATCTCGGTGGGTTGGAGATCGGCCCAGGTGGCGCTGCGATTCGCGTCGGCGGATCCACGCCAGAAGCCCGTGGCTCCCTCGTACTTCACGGGCCTTTCTGCATTGGTGTACCAGTACACCGCATTCGCGGTCTCTGGACACATCGTCTGGAACAGGTCGAATTTCTTGTGCTTGATCGACTCGGACCAGCCGTCGTTACAGCGCATGACTTGGGCGATGAGTTCCTGTTGCTCACTCGACCAGCTTTGGGCCGAACCGGACGTCGACCACGCCATCAGCAGTACGACCACACCTGCGGTCTTTGTCATGTCGACCTCCGGAACTCCCAGGCGCTGAGGCTGTTTTTCAGCAAAGAGGAACTTCGGGGTTGTAATTCTGGAACATGCCGGCCGGGTTATGCCAGAACAGCCAGATGTGCAGTACATACGCCTGGAAGCCGTCCTCGCGCGCGAAGGGCTGTTCGAGCAGCTCTGGTGGTTGAGGCGACGACCATGTCGTGTAGGGCACGAAGTAGTCGAGAGCGGCGAACTTGACGCCACCGTTT
>Ga0111539_10006253_pt1 | contig 15369 bp, 14 predicted proteins | sample RhiMethybrSRZTD1_FD_79667 | JGI IMG/M metagenome (GOLD analysis project Ga0111539, IMG submission 79667) | Populus rhizosphere microbial communities from Tennessee, USA - Rhizosphere MetaG P. TD hybrid SRZTD1 (version 2) (version 2) | ecosystem: Host-associated > Plants > Roots > Rhizosphere >... | reverse complement strand
CTTCTCAGGGTGCGCTTCGCAAAACTGAACCAGGGGTTGCGCTCGTTTCACTCGCTTAACCCCTGGCTACTCCTGCACCCCTCCGGGGTGCCGATTTCGCCCGTTGATTTACATCAACAGCTTCTCGAGCACGGAGAAGTCAACAGGCTTGATCAGATGTTCATTGAATCCGGCCCGCATCGTACGATCACGGTCTGTATCTCCCCCGTAACCGGTCAGCGCCACCAGCTTTAATTTTCTCCGCACGGAGGCGTTCTGCGACTTCATAGCCATTCATTTTCGGCAACCCTATGTCGAGCAACACAACGTCGGGATGGACCTCTTTGAACTTTTCTATCCCCTGTACTCCGTCGTGCGCGACGAACGCTTCGTGTCCCATGAGGGTGAGCATCCGCGAGAGTGTTTCCGCCGAATCGACGTTATCTTCGATAATCAAAATTCGATGCCTCCCCGAAGAGAGCGGCGTTGCTTTCGGTGAAGATTCGACAGGGATCTGGAAGCTGAGTGGCAGCAGCACGATGAATTCGCTTCCAAGTCCTTCGCCATCGCTCAGAGCTTCTACATGTCCGCCATGCATCAGGACGAGAGTTCGCACCAACGTCAGTCCGATTCCGAGCCCTCCTTCGGATCGGGCAAGGGACCCATCCGCCTGGCTGAAAAGGTCAAACACATGCGGAAGGAATGTTTTCGCAATGCCTCGACCGGTATCCCGGACAACAAGGACGCCGAATTCTTCGTCCGTTGATGTGGAGATGTAGATCTGTCCCTCTGCGGGAGTGAACTTGACTGCATTGTTGATCAGGTTGGTGATGACTTGCTCTATTCGGGTGGCATCGACAAGTACGGGCAGCGGAGCCGCGGAAAAATCCGTTACGAGAACAATCGACTTTCTTTCCATGGACAGGCGCGCGGACTGCACACAACGCTGCGTGAGAGCCGTAAGATCGGCAGTCTGCTTATTGAGTCCCACAACGCCTCGCGTGATACGTGACACGTCGAGCAGATCGTCCAGCAGCCGGCTCATGTGATGGATTTGACGTGTCATGATCTCGCACATCGGGTCCAGATGGGCTTTGTCACCTTTTGTGGATCGGATGACCTCAAGGGCGCTGCTGATTGGAGCAAGAGGATTGCGAAGTTCATGTGCCAGCATCGCCAGAAACTCATCTTTTCGACGATTGTCCTCCTGCATCCGCAGGTCTGCTTCTCTCCGTGCAGTGACATCCGTCAATGTTCCGACCCATTCACGCACTTTGCCGTCAGGCCCCAACACGGGGATTGCCCGAGCCTCCACGTATTTGTAGACGCCCTGGGCAGACATCACGCGAAATTCATTTTCATGTGGGGTACCGGTTGCGAGGGAATGCTCCCAGACTTTTCTGAGTTGTTCGGCATCTTCGGGGTGAACCATTCGAGACCACCCGCGCCCGAGCATCTTCGCTCCAGGTTGACCCGTAAACGCTGTCCAGCTTGGTAGGTCCTCTATAACGTCTCCGGTGGCGTTTGTGGTCCAGACGACCTGGGTAGACGCGAGCACAAGCGATCGATAGCGCTGTTCGCTGCGATGCATAGAAATTTCCGCCTGATCGCGCCCCCATTTCGCAACCGCTATGACGAGACCTGTGATCGCGGCGACGAACATGTAGAGTGCAGGGCGACCAGATTCTCATGAATGCCGCCCGAACTAAACGGCCCAAATCCTTCGGCGGTCCCGAGAACAGCGATCGTGGAAGTGACAAATATGCTGATAGATGTGCCGAGAATCCCGAATCGCAGGGCGGCCCAGATGAGAACGGGCAGCACTGCGTAGTCCGGCGCTGGATAGCCGGCAGACAGAATGCGTGTTCCGCCGAAAACGAGGGTGCCGATTCCCGTCAGCACGATGATCAGGGCGACGAACTCCAGGCTGCGCCTGCGGATTGCATCGCGCGCCTCAGGCGAAAAGAGCGTCAGCACAAGAGGGGCAAATACAACGTCCCCCATGGCGTCGCCCAGATACCACACACTCCACAGGTCGCTGAAGTGTTCCCACGGCTGCACGCCAGTCAGGCACAAGCTTGCGGTGCCGATCGTCGCGCTGACGACGGTACTGATGATCGCGCCGCACGCAATGATTCCAAAAATGTCTCTGAACCGGTGCAACGACAGATTCAAACCGATGACGCGTTGCAGAAGCCATGCGGCTGTCAACGCTTCGAGGGTGTTGCCCATGGCTATACCGAGTGAAGTCAGCGCCGGTGTGGACGTCGTGATGTTCGCGATGAAAGCGCCGAGGGCAATGAATGGCCAAATGCGGTATCCCAGAAGGAGAACGGCTGCCAGCGCGATACCGGTTGGTGGCCAGACAACGGTTACCTGCTGAGCAACGAAAGCAAGTGTGAGGCCGAGCTTGGCGCTCGCGATGTATGCGACTGCGGTTATCAGTCCAAGACCTAAATATCGGTTAGGCCCCGTGCCGACGTTCATGTCTGCATTCTAATGCGCCTTGGCTCCGGGATCTTGTCGTGAATTAACTATCCGGACTACGATGTAGTGCTGTATGGCAGAGAACCTCATTCACAAACTCGTCCCGCATCAGGGTTGTGTAATACGGCGCATCAATGAGGGTATTGAGATTGCCGGTTCGGCGATGAACTGGGTAATGTCTGCGGCCGTGGCGCCGCTAGTCTGCCGCCCGCCGTTTGCGTTCCGCGTGGTCGGCAGGACCGACACGACCAACCTGCGCCGCATTTTCATCGAGGCGAACTGATCTTCAACTGGGAATGTTCGGTCCGCGAGCTGCGAGTACACGACCCGGCAACGGCACACCAGCATAGTCTCCCGGATAAAGGATTCATCGCTACGAACGAGTGGCATGACATCTTATGGGAGATTCGGCTGGACAGCATGCGTGTCGTGGTGGACGGTGAAGTCCGTTTCGAAACTGCGGGCGATTATTCGGGAATCGAGTCTGCCCCGTCGGTGGGTCCATGTTTTGGCAGTACGGTCTCGGTCCGGGAATTCAGCATCACTCCGCTCGGATAGCGGTCAGCGATTCGGATTGAGACGCTGCATGACCTCGAACTGTCCGCGCAGCAGTCCGTGGACGACGTCCTTCGAGCCTTCAAGATCCTGCGGCGTCAGGCTCCAGTATTGGCCGAGCCAGCCTTGTGCGATGCCGTTCACGAACGCACAGATTCGCACGATGGTTGTGCTGACACTTGGGGTCGAATGGCGTATGATCCGCACGAAAATTCTTAGATAAGGAGCAGTTCATGCGAAGACTAGTCAGCGTGATGGGGCTTGTCGTGGTGGTGGCGTTTCTTTCGATTCTGGTTCTGCAGTCGCTAGGGCAAGGCCAGACTCAAGCGCCAACTCCTTTGCAGGGCGGACAGGTTACGGCGGCGGAATTGGCGGCGATTGTTGCGAAACAGCCAAAGGATCGCAATGGCAATCAGACCTTTCTCCAGCTGGCTCCCTACAATGTGAGCATGGAGCATCGTGTCAATGTGCCGCAGAACGCCAGTGTGCACGACAAGGAAGCCGAGCTCTTCTACGTGATCGACGGCAGCGGAACGCTCGTCACGGGCGGCAAGCTGGTGAATCCGACGCGCAACGGCGACAACCAGTCGGCGAGCACCGTCGAAGGCGGCACAGCCAAGAGTATGAAAAAGGGCGACTTCTTTCTGGTTCCTGAAGGCACACCCCACTGGTTCAGCAAGATCGATGGGGAACTGACCCTGATGTCGCTCCACTTGCCGCGCAATCCGGCCAAGTAAGAGGAGGTCTTACATCATTGCGAGACGGAGTCTATTCGAGGATGGTGACTTTTAGAGCCACCCTTTGAGTCCCCTGGGATTCCCAGATCACGCTGAGGTCCTGGTCTTTCTTGAAGATGTCTGCCACCGCATTTGACTGGAGAATTCCTGCGACGGTTCGTGTCGTACCGGTCGGACCCAGCGTGGCGATCCTGGTCTCTGGCGAATAGTAGATCCTGAACTCCGTTTCGTAGGCATCCTTTGCCAGGATGTATTTCTCCAGCTTGTTAACACTATTAACAGTGAGCGTCTGCTTCTGTATTTCAGTGTTGGCTGCCACCGCAGCCGGGGATGTTGCAGGCTTTGATCGCGCCGCAGCGGCCCCGGCTGCGCCCATGCGCTTCACGGTGAACTTCCGCACGGAAGTTGGTGAGGCACCAAAAAGCCCATTGCCAAGGCGCTGACCGCCCTGTTTAACCTCAACGTAGCGCTCGAACTTGATTTCGTCGCCCTCGAGAGTACCCGTGAATGTGACGAAAGTTGCGCATGCGGTGTCCGGACAGCGTGTCGTCTTGAAGACGATCCTGTTCTCGGTGATCTTGCCGGCGGAAATCTCCACTGCAGTTCCAGTAGCCTGCCTGGCGGTCCCTGTCACCTTGCGTCCGTCCACTTTGAGCTCAAACGTCCATGGCGAGCCAACAGGCACATCCACGGCCTGCCACGTCCCCGTTGCTCCATCCTGTGCAAAAATTGGAGTACACGTGGCGAATAGAATCAGCGCAACGAATAAAGTGTGCTTCATTTTCAATCTCCAGCCTTCATGGGAGCAGCACTGTCCGGTTAAGCCAGAGGATGTTATCCCAGCTCAGTACCTTTTCAGTTCCGTCGAAGAGCTTTGACCAGCTTCCGCCTCCGCCCTTGAAACTGAAACTCTTGACGTGATCTTCAGGTGTCGTCGTGACATTGCGCATGATGTCGAGCACCTGTTCCTGTCTCGAGATTTGATAGAACGAGGGATTCTTCGCCGAGTAAAACCTGGTGTCGGCGGTGTTGCGTTTTGCCGCGGCTCCCCGCTGATAGGTGATGTGCATCTCCAGCCGTTCGCCCGACGCTGCCGCGAACACCCAATCCTGGGTTTCCATGATCGGGCCTGCACCGCCCGACTTCGTGGTCCAGTTCATATCGTGCGTGGTGGCGAGCAGGTAGTTGCCGAAGGGGCCGGGAGCATCGCTGGGATCTTCGGTGAGTCCACCAATGACGAGTTGAACCGCCTCACCCGCTGAGTTCTTCACGGGCGCAACGAGGTACGCCAGGCGATTTGAGCCTTTGCCTTTGGGGCTGAGGTCCGGCGCATTGATCGTCACGCGATCAATGAACACAATCCGTAGATTGCAGTCTTTTGCCGCGCCAGTTGTCGCGATGTTTGTCGTGAATCCCGGGGGAAGATACGCAGCAAGGGCGGCATCCGGGACCTTGAAGTCCAGCTGGAAACGGGTTTCGTTGCTGGTTTCAACCGGCGTTTCCGCCAGGGCGGTTGCGGCGAACATGGTGACTGTGAGAATTGGAAAAAGAAGGAGTCGCATGCGAGGCATTATATGGACTTCACCACCCGCGGTCGATTGCCAACTCCTACTTTACGGTGTGCGCCGCGTCCTTTTCGTTATCGCAAACGTCCTCGATCATGTCGGTGTCGGCTAGATACTCGAACTGGAGCGGGATGGTGAACGGCTTCGTGTAGGTTTCCGGATCGTCGATTGTGATCTCGACATCCATATGTCCGAAGTCGCGGCGCCGGAACTTTTCGATAGTGTGAAGCGCCTCACTGTGGGGCCGCCCGCTGTCATCCAACCAACTCTTGTCGTTGAAACCACGGGTGTCCACGACGAACCAGTCGCCTTCCCACTTCCCGATCGAGTAACCGAGCCATGCCGGGTTGCCGACTGGAGCAGGAGGGCGCCCATCGGTAAACACCTGGCGGAAGCGTGTGAACTCCTCGTAGAGAATCAGCGTGAGCCCGGGAGTTTGCACAATCTTGACGGGGATGGACAGCAGCATCTGATCCGGAATGCTGTGGGGCAGGCATCGGGCCGAAGGCCTGTCGGCAAAAAAGTTTTCTCCCCTCTTCGCATACAGCGCCGCCGCTGCAGGGAGCATCGGCGGAACGTCGACGCCGGCTGGCAGGAAATTGAGAATGTTCGGACCAACGGCAAGCCCTTGCGGACCGGTGACCCTTGTGGGGCCTGAGGGTCGGGACGGCATCCACAATCCAGTCAAGTCCGGCTTGCCGTCGGGAGCTTTGGGCACCGGCGCATTGAGGTTGGGTTTGCCATCGGCGGTGCGCGGGATTCCGGGCGTTGGATATTTCAACCACTGGGCGGAGGCGGGCACGACCAGCAGCAGGACGAGAAACAAACTACGAAAGAGATTGATGATCAGCATAGCGTCCTTTTAGGTTTCCTCACCGTATCTCTATTGTTGTCCTTCAATCTAAATAAGAAGGCTAGCGTCCGCACTTCATTGCGCTCAGTGGCAGTGCTATTTTTTCGGGCTGAGCCTCAGGATCTTTCCGCCATTACCATCCGTCATGACGTAGAGCGCGCCGTCTGGACCTTCATTGACGCCGCGAATTCGCGTGTTGAGATCTGTGAGCAGACGCTCCTCGCCGATAACACGCTCGCCGTTAAGAACCAGGCGAACGAGCGAGCGGCCGACCATTTCGGCGACGAAGAGATCTCCCTGCCAGGCGGGAAAAAGTTTTCCCGTGTAGAACGCGATCCCGGCAGGAGCGATATCGGGCGTCCAGAAATAGACTGGCTGTTCCATGCCTTCCTGGGACGTCTTGTCGTTGTTGATGGGTTTCCCCGTGTACTCGCGGCCATAGCCGATCACCGGGAAGCCATAGTTCTTTCCCTTTTCGACAACGTTGAGCTCATCACCACCGCGGACGCCATGTTCAGTCATCCAGAGCTTTCCGGTGCGGGGATGAATCGCCACGCCCTGCATATCCCGAAAACCGAGCGCATAGATCTCCGGATGGGCGCCCGCTCGGCCGACAAAAGGATTGTCCCTGGGAATCGTTCCATCAGGATTTACTCGCAGTACCTTACCCATGTTGCTGTCGAGAGCCTGCGGTTGCGGCCAGTCTGCCGAGTTGATGCCGTATCCCGCAGGGATCGTGGATGTCACCAGTAACGTGCCGTCCGGAGCCTGGATCACACGGCCGAGAGTGCCTTCGGCGTTGAGGAGAATCTTCACGTCCTCGATGCGCTTCTCGTCGGCCGAGAGTTTCGCCCGCGAAACGACCAGAACTCCCGGAGTGCGCGGCAACGCCGCTTGATCCATACCATCGGGCAGCACCGTATACGTCAGGTAGAGCGTGCGGTTGGTGTTGAACGATCTGTCGGGCCGCGCCTCGTACAAGCCCTGTCCACGCGTCCAAAGATTCGAAGGCAATCCTTCAAGCTGTGTAATCTTGCCGTCTTTGCCGACAAGCTTCAGCCGGCCCGCGCGCTCGGCCACTAGCATGCGACCATCAGGAAGGAAGTTAAAAGAGAACCCGCCGGCAAGGCCTTCGGCTACGGTCTCCACAGAATACTCGGCGGTTTTAACCGGCCGCGGCGCACGCGTCTGCCCCAGCCACGCCGGAATCGGCGCGTATCCGTCCGGCGCCGCACTCTCACCGGCGGGGACTCCCGCCGCCGCCTGCGCCGGCGGCCGTGGCGCCGCGCGCAAACCCTGAGCATGAGCGGTGAAACCAAATAAGAAGAAACAAATTCCTAACGTGAGCAAGGATATGCGAAGCATTCCAGCCATATATCACCGAGCCTTCTTATACGTTTTTGTAAATTGATTACGAGCATTCGTCACAGTAAACGTACCGTCCTGTTGTGCGGAAACCTTGATCCAATAAGCAGGACCATTATGCACAGGCGCTGGAGGAGCTGCTGCTCCGGGTGCGGGAAGCGGCATTGGAGCTACGGGTATCGCGGCGAGGGGTTCATCGATCAGATTGGCGATGAACAGGCCGGGCACTGTGTATTCCTGCCCGCTCAGCTGTGAGAAGTGGATCTGCCAAAGATCTTCGAGGCCGGGAGACGTTTGAAGCGTCGTCATGGTTTCGGGATCGCCACCCTTCCGCGTGCCGTTGTTCATGATGGCCACTCGAGGGCCGAGGGCATGAACGAACACCTCCGAATTCGAGGTCGGCTGACCGTGATGCAAGCCCAGAAGGACATCAACCACACCGATACGATTCTCCGGACACACCAGTGCGAACTCCTTGTCTCGCGTCAGGTCCCCCACATGAATGGTGCGGAACTCTCCAAATTTCACGTGGATTCCCACCGATTGCGGATCTTCGGCATTTCCCGGATTCGGTTTGAACCTGTCGCAGTAGGGATTCTTCGCCCCTGCGCCTGGCAGTGCAGTTTTGATCGTCTCACCGGCGGAAGTCACAACACGAACGTCCAGATCTCGTATCGAAATTCTGTCTCCCGGCCTGGCAACAGTGTGCTTCGATTTAGCGTAAAGCTGCGGGTACGTGTTCTTGATGAAATCATCCGTGGCCTGGTTGGGCTGCGCATTGGGACCGTGATCGATGAACTCTCGAATTGAAATCCTGGATGCGAGTTCCGCCAGCCCGCCGAAATGGTCGCCGTGCCAATGAGTGATGACGAGATGGTCGATCTGTTGCAAGCCCGCATCTTTGACCGCCTCCATGATCCGTCCGGCATCGCGGGCCGCTCCGGCGCCGGTGTTACCCGTGTCGATCAGCAACGATTCTTTCGACGGAGATACCAGCAACGTGGCGTTTCCGCCTTCGACATCGATCACGTAGATGGTCAAAGCATTGGTTGGCTGCGATTGCGCGAAGGCAGAAAAAACCAGAAGAAGCGACAGGACGACAGACTTCAAAAGAGTCTCCTTTCATTCGCCAAAAAGATGGGGTCAGACTACTCCGGCACCAAATTCGAACCAAGTCGATTCGCGAAATTTGGTGCCAGGGTAGTCTGACCCCTTCTTTTTGTTCAGCTCGGCAGGTTGGCCTCGCCCGCATCGATAATCGGCAACTTCGCGTCCGTGGCACGTTGTCGCATTTGCCCAATAAGAACGGGATCCGCCGGTCGAACCGCGAGGAGCAAACGGGCGAGCACCGTATCGAGTGCGGTCGGGCTGAGGGCCGCCACAGGGATCAATCGTTTGATCAAGTCGACTTTCTCGAATTGGGAGACCGACGCGTCCGTCAGCAGATCCGCTGAAAATCTCGCCGCAAGCCACGGCGCAAAGCCCTTGTCCGGGATTCGAACCATGGTTCCCGTGGGAAGTTTCTGGGCTCGGTCCCAGTTGTTGCCGCGGTTCAGTTCTTCAAGAGCTGCTACAGGCTGGTGAAACGCGTCTGCAACTTCGGCAAGAGATCCTGCTGCCAGAAGCTCCGCCGAAAGCGGGATCTTTTCCTTTTCACTTCCTTTCCGCTTTGAGAATTGCTCACCGATCAGATGCAGCGGTGCGAAGTCGGCTCCGCGTGGCTCCGCCAGAAACTTTTCGACAGTCGCCCGCAACGGAAACACTTTCGGACTGTGGTACGCACGCAGACCGTTGAACCGAGCAGTCATTCGAGCGCAGAACAAAGAGTCTTGAATGTTGTGAGCCGCCTGTTCGGCTTCGCCCAACGCTCGATCCAACAACACCGCGTTCCACGGCGAGCACACTCGAACGGCTTCCGCAACACGCAGACATGCGATCCACCGAAAGCCGGCAAAACCCCAGCGACCACCAAGAGCGTTTTCCAGGATCGCATCCGCTGGCCGGTTGAACAGCACGGACAGGACTTCAGTCAGGGCCGAAGCCTGCCGCTTCTGTCGACCCCAAGTGTCCGGCTCTCTTTTTGAAGACGGCGCGTACCGCTGTTCGATGCTGTCCAACTCCGCCATTGACGCGATGCTTCCCGACAGTGCTTCCAGACCGCGCAGGGCCGTCGGCAGCTCTTCCTGAAACTCCACTTGGCTTCCTGCAAGCGCGGCTGAAGCGATGGTCGCCACCATGTCCCGAGTCCACACCGGATCTGGATGAAGCAGCACAAATCGCAAAAGAATCCACAGCGATTCGTTGCGATAAGTCACGTAATGGTAAGACGTATGAACGCCGACGTACTCCCGAAGATAGCGATCTCCGCCGTGAGGATTAGCCGCGGCGAAAGCGACGAGCGGTCCTCCGTCCTCTGATGCGAGGTAACCGGACTTGGTCGTCATTTCACTGCCTCGCTGCAGCAGCTCCGCATTGACGCCGCCCCCGCCCATCCGCTGGACGATGGTTTCCAGTTCATCCGGGGACCGGGGTGGAGGAAGAACTTCAGGCGGTATCCACGGCGTTGCGTCGATGGCCACGTTCACCCGATCGAGCAGCTGCTTCAATTGCCCTTTCGGAGCCGAAGCACTCACCCGGTCGCGAAGAGCGCTCGCTTCCGGTTTGTTGATATCCGCTGCCAACCACGCAATGACCAGGTACACGGCTTGCGCCCAGTCGGCGCTGAGGTCCGATATTTCGAGCCGCCGCACTGCCCGCTTCAAATCGCCCTGCCGGGCGAGGGCCAGAAGCGGCTCGGGCCGGACCTCATCGCGGCGAAAGGCCACCAGCGCCAATGCCGTTTCAGTCGTCTGGCGAACAGCGTCGGCACCGACATCGAGCGACGCGACTTTCAGTGCTTGTTCCATATCCTGCTGGAACGCAGCCACGTCTCCGATACGGTCCAGGTATACCGACCGAAACGTCTTGTCCTGGAAAAGGCTGGAAAGGGCTCGAGTCCACGGCGCGCGTTCAAAGGGCTCGCTGGCGAAGGCCGCTTGCGTCAGGTGAGTCGCGGTATATCGCAGTCCGTATTCGTCTGCGACCGGCCACGCATGACCGAACCGATCGATGCAGGTCTGGCCGATCTTTCCATGCCATTCGGATGGCGGCAGGTAGAACGTGTTCAGAACTTCATTGTTGTTCAGCTTGACGTTTATCTTTTGAACGAAATCAATGATCGATTGGTGGAATAAACGAAAGCGGTCTTCCGAACCGTTGTTTCCCGGCGTGGGAATCTTTTCCACGAATTGATTCAGCACCGTCATTGCGCCGACGAGCTTGATTTCGGGAAGGCCTGTAAATACCTTCAATTGCCGAAGGCTCAAGGGTTCTTGCGCGACAGAGAGCACGCCCATTGCCGGCGCCAGATCGTTCAGCCAGTCTTTACTGGCGTTGAGTGCGAGTGTCCGGTTCAGCGAATCGAGATACAAGCCGTCCAGGCCGGGAGGAATTCCGGCGAGGTCTGTCGGAGAGCGCTGGCCGGCAATGTCCTTCAACAGAAAGGTCACGTACTGAAAATTCCCGTCCGCTTTGTTGCCGATGTCTCTTAAGAGAGCCTCGAGATTTTCCTTAGTCCAGCCGGCGATCTTTGCGAGTAGTTTGGGCTCCTGCTGGAAGCGGCTTTGGAGGAACGCATCGATATCCCCCTGGTTCGAAGACTGCTTGTCGCTGCCCGACAAATAGAAGGGCCTGGCTTTGCTGAATGGGCCGTCCAGCTTCGGATTGGGGCGGCTCGTGATGATGAATCGGACTTGCGGCGACAACGATTCCAGACGGGACAACAGATCCGCGATGGTGACCTGGCCTGTGTACGACAGCGACTCGTCGAGTGCATCGACAATAATCTCGATCGGTTCGGAAAATCCCTCCGTATAGATCCGTTGAAGCGGTTCAGTGAGCACTCGGTTGAACGCCGGCTCTTCCTTCAAACCGGAAAGATCGAGCGATTTGATCACCAACCCGGAGACGGTGGCACCTGCGGCGGCCTTTTGAACTTCGTACTGGATATTGATGTTGACGGTGCGGTCTCCGACCTGCACCAATGCTTTCGCAAACGCTGGAATGGACGATAGCTGCAGCGCCACCGACTGCGCGAACATGCGGGGATCTATCCACATGCCATCCCTTGCCGAGCAGAAGTGAACGGCACGAAGCGAGCCGGACGGGATTCTGGAGAGCCCCGGCTGTGTCACGACCTTGCGGGCGAGCTGCCAAAGACGCGCTGAAATTGCTGTCTTTCCAGCGCCGGGTTCGGCAGTCAGCCAAAAGTATCGTTCGCTGTCTTTCGTCGCGAGCCAGTCTTCAATCGCCTGAAATACCCACTGACGGCCTGCGAAATGTTCCGTGCGTTCGCTGATGTACTTACTGAAGTCGAGTGCCGAAGACGTTTGTACTGGCATAGATACTCCAAACAGAGCGCTATTCGAGTGTGCTGCTCAGAATATTGGTGGCGATCCTTGTCGCGGTGGATTGTGCTTGTTCCATTTGCTCCAGGTCGATGGCCTTGGCGCCGGTTTTCTGCTTCTCCAGGTGTTCCGTCATCGCCTTCCTGCCGGCGGCAAGCAGCGCGGTGCGCCGTTCATCGGTCATGTCGAACTCGGTCGTGCCAAAGCCCTTCGCAGGTAAACGGACCACCAGATCACTCAGAGACTCGACAATCTCTTTGTCGTGCGCATTCGTCATCGTGTCCACGAGCCGCTTCAATCTCTGAATCGTCTTTAGCCGGCCGATGGCGAATCCTCCCGCTGCTGCCTCGGGCGGCTGCGGCGCTCCGGGAACGATCTGATTCTCGTCGATCAATAGTCCTATGACATTGGATGTGGTTTTCTTTCCCATGACGGCTGTTACGTGCGCTGCATCCGATACCAACAGCTCGATTGGAAAGTTGGAAAGCATGCCTCCGTCCACAATCGAGTGGCCGGCAATATCGCGGCCGCGATATTGCCCCCACTCCTTACGCCATTCGACCTCTTGCCAGAAAAGAGGAATACTCATGGACATGCGAACAGCCCAAACCACCGGGCAATCGGGAGCTGTCAGATGGTTGAGCACGAGGATTTGCTGCGCTGCCGTATCCGAAGCAATCAGCGTGAGCTCGCTGCCGGTGGCATCGAAGAACTGGCCGAGGGTCATGTTGCTGAATTGCCGTTTGGTCCCATTCCTCTCGCCGCTGCGGAGTCTTTGCTCCATCCAGGAAACGAAAGCGTCAGCGGCGTACCAGCCTCCCCATTCGACAAAAGAGAACAGGTGGCAGTACTTTTGATTTTCGGTGAGCAGCGCGATCAGGGCCTTGTCCAGCCGCTTCTCCACGAAGCCGGGTACCAGGGGCAGGTCCACGGCTTCTAGAAATTCCATTGTTGCGCTGTTGCGAACTTCGCCTTCGGCGAATGGACCCGGTATTCCGAGGAAGCTCATGAACACGGGCTTGCCTTGTTGTTTCTCGTTCAGGGCGTCGAGCATTTCTTGCCCCGTGTAGCCGGCAGCGAGCAGTGTCGCCGTGATGGCGCCGGCAGAGGTTCCGAGAAGCCGGCCGGCAGTGTGCCCAGCCTGGGTGAAGGCGTCGAGTGCGCCGACAAAAACCATACCTTTAGCGCCGCCTCCCTCAAAGACCAGGTCGTATTCCATGTCGGTCCTCCGCTCGTATTTTCAGTCGGCAGATCTGATTTTTTACCAGGCGTGTGAGGGCAGCACTATACTTTGCTGCGTCTCCGTTTAGAAAGCGAGTTTCTATGTTCAACAACGGTTATGCCCTTCTTATCGGCGTTGATGAGAACAAGGATGCACGACTCGCCCTGCCTGTCGTCAAAAAAGATGTCCAAAAGCTGGAGTCGGTGATCACACATCCGGAGCGTTGCGGCTATGTGAAAGATCATGTCCGTACGCTCACCGGCACGGACGCCACACGGAACAACATCTTCGATGGGCTCGAGTGGCTCAAACAGCAACTGGAGTCGGATAAGAGCGGTAATGAAACCGCATTGATCTTCTATTCCGGGCATGGACACCGGAGCAAGGCCGGCGACGCGTACATTCTGCCCTACGACTTTCGGCTGCCGGTCGAAGCCGGCGGCGTGCCGGCAAATGTTTTTGCGCAGGTCATCGCCGATATTCAACCGCGGCGGTTACTGGTCATCCTCGACTGCTGCCATGCAGAAGGGATGGACGTGAAAGGCGAATTAGAAGGTCCACCCATCACGCCGACGGCATTGACTCCGGACTCTCCCGTCCTGTCTGTCCTTGCACAGGGAGACGGCCGAGCCATCCTGAGTTCCTCCCGCGGCGATCAAAAGTCCTGGATCCGGAACGACAGCGCGATGAGTGTTTTTACCTACCATCTGGTAGAGGCCCTTACGGGGCACACCGGAAGGCCCGAAGAACCGGAAGTGCTGGTCACGGAGGTCATGGACTATGTCGCCAGAAAAGTGCCGGTGACGGCCAAGAGCGAGAGAAGCGCCATTCAGGAACCCATTTTCAATTTCAAAGGAACCGCGTTTCCGGTGGCGCTCGTGCTTGGAGGGAAGGGCTCGAAAGGACCGGCTGATGCTCCCGATGCCCTGGAGGCGCTTCCGAAGGTGGTTATCAGCAACCTCGAGTTGGACGAGGTTTCCGGTAAAGCGAAGAATCTCAGCGTTAAGAAGGTTACCGGTGGCACAAGAATTGAATCGACCGCCAAGGTGAAGACCGTCAAGGAAGGCGGCGAGTTTACCAATACCGAGATCGACGAGTTGTGAGGATTTAGCTCTATGGCGAAAAAGGACCAATCTGTGATGTACCTCAAAGACCATGGCTATTCGGTGGTTCGATTACCACGTTCGGATTTCCAGCCGTCGCAAACTCTGATTCGCGCAGGAAAGAAGGACCTTCAACGCTCGGGCGAGTTGAAAGACCTGATGATTATGGGTGCGAACCCATTGCCCTCATTGAGCGCGAACAACACGGCGCCGCTTTCCATTTCGGGAAAGGAAAGCAGCACGATCAAGATCGACATCGGACTGGAAATACTCGGCGGCATCATTAGTGCGCTCGGCGGTATCGGCCTGGGCCCGAAGGTTGGATTCGGCAATGCGACGAATCTGGTGGTCAAGTTCGAAAACGTCACGGAAGATCACATCGACATCAATCTCCTCGACCAGTTCCTGACAACAGCGTCGTTGAGGACCGATCAGACCGGCCTGAACAATGCCCTGCGAGACAACAGGGTCTACGTCGTCAACTCCACAATTAAGACGAACGAGTTCGGAATCAAAGCCACCGCGGACAGCAACGCCGAGGTGAGTTTGGACATCCCGGCGATCCGCCAGGTGGCTTCTGGCAAGCTGAGTGTGGATGTTTCCAAAGCGCGCGAAGGCGTCGTGTCCTACAAGGGCACGACCCCCGTCGTTTTCGGCTTCCAGGCCGTGCAATTGTTTTTCGACCCTGAATCCGGCGCTTACAGTGCTTTCGAGCCAATGCCCGCCGGCAGCGCAGCTGCAAAAACGCTTATCGAACCGAACTATTTGACCCTGGACGAGGGCGTGTTCTTCCGGATCGACGAACCCTAACTGGCGCGAAAACCTGCGAGGTATTCCAGTCCGCCGTCTTGCGCGTCGCGATCGGTGTGTGCCTTATTGCACATCGCATGGTTGCTCGCGACGGTATGCTAAGCGCTAGCTTCCGGCATTAATACGCGATCGATGCTGCTATCTGAACTTTACGAGGCGGTTCCGCCGTCGAAGGAGGCGCTCATGCGCTTTACGAGGATTGGGCTGGTGTTTTTGACGGGCTCAGTGCTTGTAGCGCCAGTGCCGGT
>Ga0111539_10006251_pt1 | contig 15372 bp, 13 predicted proteins | sample RhiMethybrSRZTD1_FD_79667 | JGI IMG/M metagenome (GOLD analysis project Ga0111539, IMG submission 79667) | Populus rhizosphere microbial communities from Tennessee, USA - Rhizosphere MetaG P. TD hybrid SRZTD1 (version 2) (version 2) | ecosystem: Host-associated > Plants > Roots > Rhizosphere >... | reverse complement strand
GGCCTCAAGGCGACGCTGCCCGTCGTCTACAAGCTCGTGCCGACCGGCTCGGCGACGGGCGCGCTCGGCACGCAGTCGATCGCGGTCAACCACCTCGCCGCGCGGTACCTCGCGTTCCAGCGCGGGACCGGCGCGAGCGACGGCCCGTGCTACGCGGCGACGCTCTCGATCACCGTCACGTTCCCGAACGGCCTCGGCGCGCGTCCGACCTACCGCTGGACGGCCGCCGACAGCCCGGCCCTTCCGCTCGCGGTCAGCGGCTCGACCGCGTCGATCAGCGTGCCGTGGGACACCTGCTCCTGGAAGGACGTCGGGCTGCTCTCGCTCCCGAACCCGACCGCGAACGTGGACGCCGCCGTCTTCAAGGTCAGCGCATCGCTCCTCGTCGACAAGAGCACGTTCGTCACGTCGACGCCTCCGCCGCCCGGCAAGTACGACGGCCCCACGGTCCAAGCGCCGGAGGGCGAGGAGCCACCGTCGATCTCGGTCTACGGCCCGGAGACGCTTCGCGTCTCGCGCAAGAAGCGCCTCGTCCGGATCGTCGTCTTCGCGAGCGGCACGGGCAGCCTGCAGGCGAATCTCGGCGGGCTCGCGCTCGGCTCGCGGACGCTGCGCACCGGCAACAACGACCTCCGCTTCACGCTGCCGAAGAACGTCATGCGCACGCTCGCCGCGCGCGGAAGCCTCTCGCTGACGGCGCTGTCGCCGAACGGGACGCCCGGCGCGACGGTCGTCCGCAAGATCCTCCTGACGAAGTAGCATCGCGCGCACGCGCGATCTGGACGCCATCTTCCTCGCGCGGCCCAGCGAGCCGCCGTCCGGCATCTCCCTCGCCGTCAAGGACCTCTTCGACACGGCCGGTCTGGCGACGACGTACGGGTCGATCCTCTTCGTCGACCACGTGCCGGCCGAGACCGCGGAGGCCGTCCGCCGCCTCGAGGCTGCGGGCTACGCCAACGTCGGCAAGACGAACCTCCACGAGTTCGCGTACGGCATCTCGTCGCAGAACCCGCACTTCGGGACGGTCCCGAACCCGGCCGCTCCGGGACGGCTCGCCGGCGGATCGAGCGGCGGGAACGGCGCGGCACTCGCCGCGGGGCTCGCAGAGGTCGCGCTCGGAACCGACTCGGCCGGCTCGATCCGGATCCCGGCGGCGTGGTGCGGCGTCGTCGGCTTCAAGCCGACCTGGGGTCTCGTCCCGCTCGAGGGCTGCTTCCCGCTCGCGCCGAGCTTCGACACCGCTGGGCCGATGGCGACGACCGTCGCGGCGTGCGAGCAGGCGATGCGCGCGCTCGTCCCCGCCTTCGAGCCGACGACGGCCCCGCTCGAGGAGCTGCGCGTCGGCGTGGCCTGGGCCGAGACGGCGGACCAGCTCGTGCGCGCGCGCATCGAGGAGGCAGCCGCGCGCTTCCCGAACCGCACGGAGGTCGAGCTCCCCGCCCCCGAAGCCACCTACGACGCGACGTACGTCGCGTTCATGCACGAGGCGGCCGACGTCCACCGCGAGCTCTTCGGCGAGCACGCCGACTCGTACGGCGACAACGTCCGGCCGAAGATCGAGGCATGTCTCGCGGTCACCGACGCGGACGCCGAGCGAGCCCGGGCGTCACGCGAGCAGCTGCGCGAGCGGTTCCTCGAGGCGACCCAGGGCGTCGACCTCGTGCTCACGCCGACGATCCCCTTCGTCGCGCCGCCCGCGGACGCAGACGAGATCTCGTTCCGGCGCCGCGGGATCAGCCTGACGTACCCGTTCAGCTGCCTCGGCTGGCCGGCGCTCGCCCTGCCGTGCGGGGAGGCCGAGGACGGGCTGCCCGCGTCCGTGCAGCTGATCGGCAAGCCGGGTGACGATGCGCGCGTGCTCGCGGCGGGGGCATCCCTCGTTCGAGGGACAGCTGCCGCCTAGGAACTGCCGAAACACCAAGGGATGGCACCGGCCCGCCTCCTCGTTGCGCTGCTCGCAGCGCTGCTCCTGACATCGTCGGCGAACGCAGCTCCGGCGGCGACGAAGGCCGGACCGCAGAGCCTCCACACGTTCCTCTTCCGGGCCGACGAGCCGCTGCGGCACGAGTACTCGCGCACCCCCGCGTTCGCGTGGGCGCCGGTGCGCGGCGCGCAGCGCTACGAGTTCGAGCTCGCGACCAGCAGCACGTTCCGCGAGAACGGGATCATCTACTCCGACTCGGAGCTGAAGTCGCCGGTCGCGTCCCTCACGCTGACCCTGCCGTGGATCACCGGCTCGCCGTACTCGCTCTATGCGCGCGTGCGGGCGATCGTGGCCGGCGGCGCGACGAACTGGAGCAAGCCATTCGGCTTCAACATGCGCCAGGCCGACGTCCCGCGCCCGCTTTCGAGCTTTCCCGGACTGCTCCGTTGGACGCCGGTCGAGGGGTCGCAGGCCTACGACGTCTGGCTGATCGACATCCCGAAGATCGTCCGCATCCGCGGCAACGTCATGGACCAGCGCGAGTTCTGGACGTTCCACCAGTCCGCCCCGTGGACGGGCAAGGTGCGCTGGCGCATCCGCACCGTGCGCTCGGACATGTCGAGCGGCGGGAAGTCACGCCAGAACGCGCTGCCCGCGACGTCGTTCGGCCCCTGGAGCCCCGTCTACGAGTCCGTGAACCCCCCGTTCGCGGTCGGCTCGCTCGACGGGCTCGCGACCGTGTCCGACGTCGTGACGAAGGGCCTCTCGACCGATCCGGCGCACCGCCTGATGCCTGCGTTCGTCTACTCCGGCAACCGCGGGTTCGCCGGCGCGGACGCCGAGCTCTACCGCGTGTACGTCTTCACCGATCGCGATTGCGTCAACCGCGTCTTCACCGGCGCAGTGACGGGTGCCCCTGCGTATGCGCCGCGCTCGTACGGGCCGCAGACGCTGCCGAAGGACTCTGCCTCGCTCGCGCTCGCCCGCGGCTCGTACCTGAGCGACGGCGACCAGGGCTCGACCTACACGGCCGACTTCGAGGCGCTCACGCCGACCGAGTCGCTCCCGCAGCCGCAGCTGACCACGAGCCTGCCCGCGGCCGGCGGCGCGACGACTCCCACGCCGACGACGCCTACCACGCCGACGACCCCGTCCACGCCCACGCCGGGCTCGACCGCGATCAGCGTCAGCGGCGACCTCGGTGCGCCCGTCGACCTCTGGGACTCGAACTGGCCCGAGGGCGGCTACTACTGGACGGTCGTCCCCGTCGAGGCGGTCAACCCGAACCCGTTCGAGACGACGGTCGGCGGCGCAGGCGCGGCGATCGGCGCGCTCGACGTGACGGTCGCGATCGCGGGCGGCTTCGCGCCGGGCGACGTCGTGAAGATCGGCAACGCGTCGAACCAGGAGACCGTCACCGTCACCGCCGTGAACGGGACCATCCTCAACATCTCCACCGCGCTCAAGCAGGCGCACGGCGTCGGCGAAGCGGTGACCCGCACGACCGGCAACCTGATCTACCGCGACCTCGAGCTTCCGCAAGAGGTCTGTGCTTCGGGACGCGTGATGCGCTTCGGCAAGAGCAGCGAGCCGACCCTCGTGACCGCAGGCGCACCGTTCGCGTCGGGTCTCTCGCCCAAGGGCCGTCTCGTCTCCGCGACCGGGAGCGCCTCCTCCTTCTACGGCGCGCCGCTCGTCGCGTGGACGCCGGCGCTCGGCGCGGACGCCTATCACGTGCAGTGGAGCAAGAAGCGCTACCCGTTCAAGCCGGAGCTCTCCGGCGGCACCGCAGGCTTCCTCACGCTCGCGACGTCGGCCGTGCTCCCGCTCACGCCCGGAACGTGGTGGTACCGCGTTCGCGGAGTCAGCTGGAGGCTGCCGACGAACGCGCAGTACATGGGCTGGTCCGACCCGACGCGGATCGTCGCGGCGAAACCGACGTTCTCGGTCGCGGCTACGAAGAAGAAGCGCTAGCCGGAAACGGGCCCTTCACGACGCGACCGCGCGCGAGCTCGAGCTCGATCGGGAGCGGCGTCCGGGGCGACGTGACGACCAGCTGGGCGAGGTCGTGGATCTTGATGCGGTTGGAGCGGGCAGCGCTGCGGAGGATCGCGAACGCGCGGTCGAGACCGATGCGGTAGCGCTCCGCGAGGACGCCCTTCGCCTGTTCGATCACGATCCGAGAGGCCAACGCCGTCTCGAGTTGGGCGTTCTTCGTCTGCAGCTCCACCACGAGCTGCTCGAGAGCCACCTCCTCGATCACGTGTATGCCGCCTCGATCGCGCTGTCGACCGCTTCGTTCAGCGTGCGCTCGAAACGGAAGTGCCCGGCGAGCCCGGTGATCTCGATCACGCGCAAGACGCGCACGTCGTCCGTGACGAGCGTCAGGTCGCCGCCGTTCGCCCGCAGGAGCCGTGAGTACTTGAGGAGCACGCCGAGCGCGCTCGACTCGAGGAACGGCACCTCGAGCAGGTCGACGATGATCTGCGTCGCACCCTCGTCGACCAGGGACTTCAGCTCGTCCTCGAGCTCGGCTGCCTGCGTGAGGTCGACCTCACCCGCGAGCGCGAGGACGTACGTGGCATCGGAGATATGCGCCGCCGTCATGCGGAACTGTAGGGGGTCCAGATCCACGTCTCCAAGCTAGCCCTGGGCGAATGGGCATTTGGAAAGACTTCGGTTTGGATTCGCTCACACGGCTACGAGCTTGTAGCCGACGCCGCGAACCGTCGCGATTCGCTCCGGTCGTGCCGGATCGCGCTCGACCTTGCGGCGGAGGTTCGAGATGTGGATGTCGCAGGCCCGCTGGTCGCCGACGTACTCGCTCTCCCAGAGGTGCTGCATCAGCTCGCGGCGGCTGAACGCCCGTTCGGGTTCCGACGCCAGCAGCGCGAGGAGCTTGAACTCCGAGCGCGTCACGTGCAGCGGCGTGCCGTCGACGACGACTCGGTGGCGGTACGGGTCGAGCTCGAGCCCACCCACCCGGATCGGCCCACCGGGGCCTTCGCGGTCGAGCTCGCGGCGCCGGAGCAGCGCCCGGACACGGCTCACGAGCTCCGCCATCGAGAACGGCTTCGTCACGTAGTCGTCCGCTCCGATCTCCAGGCCGAGGACCCGGTCGGCCTCCGCCGCTCTGGCGGTGAGCACGATCACCGGTAGGGCGCTGTTGCTCCGGACCCGGCGCAGCACCTCGGTCCCCGAGAGACGCGGCAGCATCAGGTCGAGGATGAGGAGGTCGAACTCGCCGCTGCCCGCGTGCTCGAGCGCGCCCTCGCCGTCCTCGGCGGTCTCGACGTCGTATCCCTCCCCACGCAGCGTGTACGCGACAGCGTCGAGGATGGCGGGCTCGTCCTCTGCGACGAGGATGCGCGTCACGTCGAGCGGAATCGTGCCCCAGGCAGGGCGATCGAAACTCTCGTCCCGTCGGCGCCCGAGTCGAGCTCGAGCTCGCCGCCGATCACGTCGACCGCCTCACGAACGATCGCGAGGCCGAGCCCAAACCCTTCCTTGTCGTCGCGGACGCGATAGAAGCGATCGAAGACGTGCGGCCGATGCTCGGCGGCGATGCCCGGGCCGCTGTCCACGACCTCGATCAGGACACGCCCGTTCGCGCGCTCGCCGGTGAGCAGCACGTCACCCGTCGTGTACTTGACAGCGTTCTCGCCGAGGCTCGCGAGCGCCTGCTCGAGCAGTGCACGATTCGCGATCACGGCGATATCGGGCGCGCAGCGGACTTCGACCGTCCGCGCGGCGATGCCCCCGGCCACGGACTGGAGGAGCGGCTCGACGGCGATCACCTCCGACCTCGGCCGCTCGACCGCGTTCTGCGCCCGCGCGAGCACGAGCAGCGCACGGGTGAGCTTCCCGAGCCGGTGGGCCGAGCGCTCGATGTGGTCGAGAAATCGATCGCGGTCCTCGCGGCGCTCCTTCGCGCCGGCCTGAAGCACCTCGATCGCGGATGCGATCGACGCGATCGGCGTCTGCAGCTCGTGCGCCGCGTTCGTGACGAAGTCGCGCTCCGTTCTCTCACGCCGCTCGCGATCGGTCACGTCGCGGAACACGACGAGTACCGCAATGATTCCGTCGTCGCTCCGCACCGGGACGACGTCGAGCTCGAGCACGCTCGTGTCTTCCGAACCGCGGAGCTCGAAGCGGTCGAGCCTCGCGGACTCTCCGGTCTCCAGGACTTCCGCGAGCGGCCACTCGGCCGCAGATCGCATCCCGTCGAGAGCACCGGCGAGGCCATTCGCCGTGCGTCCGAGAAGCTCCTCGGCTCGGTGGTTCGCAACCTGGAGCTCGCCGTCGCCGTCGAGGATGAGCACGCCGTCGGGCAGCTGCTGGAGCACCGTCCAGAGCCGGGCATTCGTGTCTGCGAGCTCCCTCGTCCTCTCCGCGATCCGAAGCTCGAGCTCGGCGTTCAGAGAGCGCACCCCGTTCTCGGCGTGCCTGCGCTCCGTGATGTCGCGCAGCAGCCAGCGGATGAGCGGCGGCGGACCGGCCTCCGCGAGAGCGCGCACGACGACGTACCGCTCGCCCTCCGGGCTGTCGAGGGTGAGCTCGAACTGGGCGAGCGGCTCCCGCGCGACCGACGTGAGCTTCGCGCTCAGCACTGCCTGGTCGCGCTCTGCAACGAACACGCGCAGCGGCTGACCCTCGAGGGACCGTCCAGTACGGCGCAGGAGCTCAGACGCGACACGGTTCGACTCGAGGATCGTCCCCGAGGGGTCGGTGACCAGATAGGCGTCGGGCGCCCGCTCGGCCTCGAACGCCTTCTCGATCCGCGACGCGCGTGCCATCAGGTGGGAGCGCGTCTCCCGGATGTCGGCGATCGAGTCCTCGAGCTCACGAGCCAGGAGATCGACGTCCACGTCGCGCTCGCCGAGTCGGCCGAGCAAGTCGTTCAGCCGAACGACGATCGCCTGAAGCTCGGAGTCGGCTTCGCGCCGAAGCTCAGAAGGCATCGCGCGCCTCCACGGCCGAAGCGTACCCCCCGGTGACGCGAGCTAGAGCGCTGCCGCGACGGCCGACTCGTAGATCGGGTCACGGGAGAAGCGGTCGAGCTCGCCGGACAACAGGTCGCTTGCGCTCGGCCGCTCTTCGCGCGCGCGGATCTCCTCGCCGTCGAGCACGGCGAGCTCGATGCGATCGGCGTCGGTGTGCTCGAGCTCGACGGGGTGACCGAGGCGAGAGCGCAGCCAACCGACGAGGAGCGACGACTCCTGGATCGGCCCGCGGACTCGGAGCTGCCGGCCTCCGCCTCGCTCGGCGATCGCGCGCCGCCAGCGGAGCGTCCGCGCCCACACGATGTCGGAGACCGCGACGCGATCGAAGACCTCGACGAGCTTCGCGTAGCAGGCGGGCGCGCCCTCCCATTCGCGCGAGTCGACCACCAGGCGGTCGACGACGTCGATCAGCTGCTCGAACACGGGCTCGCCGAACGGCGGCTCACCGCGCCAGCGGAGAAAGACGGGCACGTCGGGCAGAACGAGCGGCAGGATCACGCTCGCCGGCGCCTGCGCGACTCGCCCGCAGAGCCGCAGCTCGATCACCTCGGTGCAGACGTGCCGCTGGAGCTCTGCGTGCGTGTAGCACTGAAGCGAGACCTCCGCGTCGAGCGCGTCGCGTTCGTCGTCCTGCGGGAACAGCAGCAGCGTGCGCGAAGGATGCCGCTCGGCCATCCCGGCGAGCGTGTCCCGCGCGGCGCCCTGCCACTCCGGCGGCGCCCAGGCGATGTGCGTCATCACGCTCGTGCGCATGTCCATCGAATCGCTCCGGAGCTGCGCGAGCTCGTGCTCGATCTGCGCGATCGTGACGTCGCGGCCCGTCCACTCCTGGTCGCTGACCGCGCTCAATGCCGCCGCCAGGATCGGCCGTCGCGGTGCAGCAGCTCGTCTGCCTCGTCGGTCCCCCACGTCCCCGCGTCGTAGTTCGGAAAGTCCGGCACCTGGTCGGCCCAGGGCGTGCGGAACGAATCGACGATCCGCCACTGCTCCTCGATCTCGTCGGCGCGCGTGAAGAGCGTCGGGTCGCCGCGCATCGCGTCGAGGATCAGGCGCTCGTACGCCTCGGGCAGCCCGGTGCGGAACGCACCGCCGTAGAGAAAGTCCATGTTCACCGTCCGGACCGTCATCCCCTGGCCGGGGACCTTCGCGCCGATGCCGAGCGAGACGCCTTCGTCGGGCTGCACGTGGATCGCCAGAACGTTCGGTCGCAGCCCGTCGGCGTGCGTGAAGAGCGACTGCGGCACGCGCTTGAACTGGATCGTGATCGTCGTCTCGCGGCGTGGCAGACGCTTGCCGGTGCGCACGTAGAACGGCGTGTCCGCCCAGCGCCACGTGTCGATGCGGAGCTTCGCGGCGACGTACGTCTCGATCGTCGACTCCGGGTCGACACCTTCCTCCTCGCGGTAGCCGGGCACCATCTTCCCCTCGACGTAGCCCGCCCCGTACTGCCCGCGGACGACCGCGTCGACCTCGGTCGCGCGCAGCACCTTCGCCTTCTCGTTGCGAACCGCGTCGGCGTCGAAGTCGATCGGCGGCTCCATCGCCGTGATCGCGACGAGCTGGAGCAGGTGGTTCTGAAAGACGTCGCGCGAGGCGCCGAGCTTCTCGTAGAAGGCGGCGCGGCCCTCGATCCCGATCGACTCGGCAACGGTGATCTGCACGTGATCGACGTACTGGCGCGTCCAGAGCGGCTCGAAGATGCCGTTTGCGAAGCGGAGCGCCAGCATGTTCTGCACGGTCTCCTTGCCGAGGTAGTGGTCGATGCGGAAGACCTCGTTCTCGCGGAAGTACCGGAGGATTTCCTGGTTCAGGCGCTGCGCCGACGCGAGGTCGAGGCCGAACGGCTTCTCCACGATCACGCGCGACCAACCGTCGTCTGCGCGGCGCTCTCCGATCTCGCGGATCAGCATCGGAATCGCGCTCGGCGGAACGGCGAGGTAGAAGAGACGATTGCCCTCGGTGCCGTGCTCGCGGTCGAGCTCGGTCAGCTTCTCGGTCACGAGGTCGTGCATGTGGTCGTCGCCGAACTCGGTCGGCACGTAGTACGTCGACGCGGCGAGCTCGTCCCAGACCTCCTGCTTGAACTCGACGCGGGCGTGCGCGCGCACGGCCTCCTCCATCGCGTTGCGGAACTCCTCGCTCGACATCGGGCTGCGCGCGCTCCCGAGCACCGCGTACCGCTCTGGAAGCATCTTCCGATACGCGAGCGCGTAGAGCGCCGGGAGGAGCTTGCGCCTCGTCAGGTCGCCCGAGGCGCCGAAGATCACGAACACGCACGGATCGGGCGTGCGGCGGCGCTCGAGCCCCTCGAGCAGCGGGTTCTCAACGACTTGGGTCAGGGTCCTCCACGCGCTTCTCGGCCGCGCGCACCGCGTGCCCGCCGAACTGGTTGCGCAGCGCCGCCGCGACCTTCGCGGCGAAGTTGATCTCGCGCCGCGACGCGAAGCGCGCGAAGAGCGAGCTCGCGATCACGGGGACGGGCACATTCAGGTTGATCGCCTCGTTGATCGTCCAGCGCCCCTCGCCGGAGTCCTCGACGTACGGCGCGATGTCCTCGAGCTTCGAGCCGTGCTCCTTGAACGACTCGTAGAGGAGATCGAGCAACCACGAGCGGACGACGGAGCCATAGCGCCAGATGCCGGCGATCTCCTCGAGGTCGAGGTCGAACTCTGCGTGGCTCATCAGCTCGAACCCCTCGGCGTACGCCTCCATCAGGCCGTACTCGATCCCGTTGTGGACCATCTTCACGAAGTGGCCCGCGCCGGGGCCGCCGACGTGGGCCCAGCCCTTCTCGGGCGCGAGCCCCTCGAAGATCGGCTTGAGCCGCGAGGCGGGCTCCTCGTCGCCGCCGGCCATCAGGCAGAAGCCGACCTCGAGTCCCCAGATGCCGCCGGAGACGCCGACGTCGACGAAGTGGATCCCGCGCGCCTTCGCCTCCTCGTGGCGGCGGATCGAGTCGCGGAAGAACGAGTTGCCGCCGTCGACGAGCACGTCGTCCTCCTCGAGCACGTCGAGCGACTGCCGGAACGTCGCCTCGGTGATGTCTCCGGACGGCACCATCAGCCAGAAGACGCGCGGCCGGTCGAGCTGCGACGCGAGCTCCTCGAGCGAGCCCGCCGTCGAGTCGACCTTCGGGTCGTAGCTCATCACCTCGAGCCCCTGCCGCCGCAGGCGCTCGGTCATCCCCGAGCCCATGCGGCCGAGGCCGACCATGCCGAATCTCACAGCGTCACTCTCACGATGCGGCGCCCGCGCTCCTTGAGCGCCTCGTAGTCGCCGGCAGCCTGCGCGGCGATCAGCGTCCGGAAGCCGAACGGCCGACCCGGGATCGGGAGCTCCTCGCCGAGGTCGTCGACGACCTGCACGAAGACGCCGGTGTCGGGCCCGCCCTTGTGGAGCTGTCCGGTCGAGTGGAGGTAGCGCGGCCCGAGGCCGACCGCCACGGGGCGACCGGTCGCCCGAGCGCGCTCGAGGATCGGCTCGAGCTCGGCCTCGCGCACGGGGTCGACGAACGCCTGGACGGAGACGTAGTCGCCCTCGCCGGCCTGCGCGAGCAGCTCGTCGAGGTCGCCCTCAGGCGCGACGGACGGCTCGCCGCCGCGCGACAGGATCTCGCTCGTCTTGTCCTTCGCCGCCTGCACGTCGGGCTGGTCGAACGGGTTGATCCCGAGGATCGAGCCGGCGACCGCGGTCGCGAACTCCCAGCGGAAGAACTCCTGGCCGACCTCGTACGGGTCGTCCACGCGGAACTCGGGGCGCTGCACGTCGTCGGAGGAGCCGAATGCGACGGGGACGAGGCCCTTGCCCTCCTTGCCCGTCGACTCCGCGAGCAGCTGCTCGACCCAGAGACCGAAGTCGCCGGCGACCAGCACCTTGTCGCGGCCCTCGCGCCAGCCCTCGCCGAGCTCGATGCCGAGCTCGAGGCCGGGGTTGCCCTCCTCGAAGCGGCAGGCCTCCCGCATCTCCTCCGCGCGCTCGAGGAGACGCAGCGCGTCGACGCCCATCAGCACCGCCGGGACGATCCCGAACGCCGAGAGCGCCGAGTAGCGACCGCCGATCGTCGGCTCGCCGTGGAAGACGCCGGCGAACGCCCGCGCACGGGCGAGCAGCTCGAGCTCCGAGCCGGGATCGGTGATCGCGACGAAGCGCCGCCCGTCGCCGCCGGTCTCGTCCCAGAAGAAGTCGGTGTGGGAGCGCGTCTCGAGCGTCGAGCCCGACTTCGAGGCCGAGATGAACAGCGTCCCCTCGGCCTCGACACGCCTGACCGCGTTCGGATGGGTCGTGTCGAGCGCCTCGAACGTCTCCACGCCGAACAGCCGCTTCAGCACCTCGGGCGCGAGGCTCGAGCCGCCCATCCCGAGCAGGCACACGCGGTCGAGCTCGACGTTCGTCGCGAACTCGAGCAGCTCGTGCACGCGCTCGCGCATGCGGAAGGGCTCGTCCAGCCAGCCGAGCCACTGCCCCTCGCCGTTGCCGGTCCAGACGCTCGGGTCGCGGCTCCAGATCCGCTCGACGAGCTGCGCGACGTCGGTCCGCGCCACTACGCCGAGACGAGCTCGCCCTTCTTCGCGTTGATGCCCTCGAGCAGCTCCGCGAGCGAGTCGGAGAACTTCTGCACGCCTTCGCGCTCGAGCGTGTCCACGACGTCGTCGTAGTCGATCCCGACGCGCGCGAGCTCCTCGAGCAGCACGTGCGCCTCGCCGACGCCCTCTTCGATCGTGTCGCCGCGGATCTCGCCGTGGTCCTGGAAGGCGCGGATCGTCTCGAGCGGCATCGTGTTCACCGTCGCGGGACCGATCAGCTCCTCGACGTACATCACGTCGCGGTACTCCGGGTTCTTCGTCGACGTCGACGCCCAGAGGCAGCGCTGCGTCGTCGCGCCGCCGTCGGCGAGCGCCTCCCAGCGCGGGCCGGAGAAGATCGCCTTGTACCGCTCGTAGGCGAGCTTTGCGTTCGCCACCGCGAGCTTGCCCTTCAGCCCCGGCTGTCCGACCTCGTCGAGACGGCGGTCCGTCTCCGTGTCGACGCGCGAGACGAAGAACGACGCAACCGAAGCGACCTTTGTCGGATCGCCCCCCGACTCGACGAGGCGCTCGAGCCCGCGGATGTAGGCCTCGGCGACCGCCTCGTAGCGAGCGAGCGAGAAGATGAGCGTGACGTTGATCGACTTGCCGCGCGCGATCGACTCCTCGATCGCGCCGAGGCCCGGCTCGGTCGCGGGGATCTTCACGAAGAGGTTCGGCCGGTCGACCCACTCGTGCAGACGCATCGCCTGGTCGATCGTCGCCTGCTGGTCGTACGCGATGTCGGGGTCGACCTCGAGCGAGACGTAACCGTCCTGTCCCTTCCCGCCGTCCCAGATCGGACGAAGGACGTCGCACCCCTCGACGACGTCCGCGACCGCGAGGTGCCAGAAGATCTCGCGCGGATCGTCCTCCTGGCCGAGCAGCTCGCGGAGCTGGTCGTCGTACCAGTCCCCCTCCGAGAGCGCCTTCTGGAAGATCGTCGGGTTCGAGGTGACGCCGACGACGGCGTCCTCCTCGATCAGCTTCGCGAGCGTGCCGTCGCGGAGCCACTGGCGCGAGAGCGAGTCGATCCAGACGCTCTGCCCGTGCTCCGCAAGCTCATGCAGACGTGACTTGGCCATGTGCAATCCCTCTTTCCATTTGTGCGACCTTCTCCAACCTCCTTACGTACCGCTCGCCCCCGTCAAACGCGGCGTGGAGGAACGCGCGGACGAGCTCGCCGGCGAGCTCGGCCCCGACCACCTCGGATCCGAGGCAGAGCACGTTCATGTCGTCGTGCTCGACGCCCTGATGGGCCGAGTAGGTGTCGTGGCAGATCGCGGCTCGGATCCCGGGCAGCTTGCAGGCCGCCACCGAGGCGCCCACGCCGGAGCCGCAGACGAGGACGCCGCGCTCGGCGTCGCCGCCCAGGATCGCCTCGCCGATCTCGCGCGCCTTGTCCGGGTAGTCGATGCGCGGCTCCGGGGCGTCGGTGCCGAGGTCCACCGTTTCGTGACCGAGCTCGCCGAGCACCTGGAAGATGCTCTCGCGAAGCTTCACACCTCGGTGGTCGAACGCGACCGCAACTCGCATCAACTGGTTACGGTACACGGGTAATGGCCGACTACGACCTCTACCGCGAGCTCGGGCAGCAGCTGCGCGTGGACGCGGTTCGCGCCAGCGCGAAGGCGGGGTCGGGGCACCCGACGTCGTCGATGTCGGCGGCCGATCTCGCGGCCGTCCTTCTCGCAGGCCACTTCCGCTACGACTACGACAGCCCGAAGGACCCGCGGAACGACCGGCTGATCTTCTCCAAGGGCCACGCGTCGCCGCTCGTCTACGGGCTCTTCCGCGCCGCGGGTGTGCTCTCGGAGGAGGAGTTCGGCACGTATCGCCAGTTCGGCTCCCGCCTCGAGGGGCACCCGACCCCGTCGCTCCCATGGGTCGACGTCGCGACGGGCTCGCTCGGGCAGGGGTTGCCGATCGGCGTCGGGATGGCGCTCGCGGGCAAGAAGCTCGACCGGCTGCCGTTCCGCGTCTGGGTGATCTGCGGCGACAGCGAGATGGCCGAGGGCTCGATGTGGGAGGCGATCGAGCACGGCGCCTTCTACGAGCTCGACAACCTGACGGCGATCATCGACGTCAACCGGCTCGGCCAGCGTGGCGAGACGATGCACGGCTGGGACCTCGACTACTACTCGGGCCGGCTCGAAGCGACGGGGTGGAGGGCGATCGAGGTCGACGGCCACGACGTCGAGGCGATCGACGCCGCGTACCGCGAGGCCGAGTCGACCACCGGGCAGCCGACGGCGATCGTCGCGAAGACGATCAAGGGCAAGGGATACTCGAAGGTCGAGAACGAGAACGGCTGGCACGGGAAGGCGATCGCGGAGGAGGCGGTCGAGGAGCTCGGCGGCATCCGCAACATCGTCGTCGACGTCCCGAAGCCCGATGCCGCGGAGCCGCACAGCTTCCAGCCGGAGAAGGTCGAGTGGCCGGCGTACGAGGTCGGCTCGAAGGTCGCGACGCGCCGCGCCTACGGCGATGCCCTCGCGGCGCTCGGCTCCGAGGACCCGCGCGTCGTCGCGCTCGACGGCGAGGTCTCGAACTCGACGTACGCGGAGATCTTCGCCAAGGCGCACCCCGAGCGGTACTTCGAGATGTACATCGCCGAGCAGCAGATGGTCGCGGCCGCCGTCGGCTTGCAGGTGCTCTCGTGGAAGCCGTTCGCGTCGTCGTTCGCCGCGTTCATGAGCCGCGCGTACGACTTCGTGCGCATGGCGCAGATCTCGCGCGCGAACATCAAGCTCTGCGGCTCGCACGCGGGCGTCTCGATCGGCGAGGACGGCCCGTCGCAGATGGCGCTCGAGGACCTCGCCGAGTTCCGCGCGATCAACGGCTCGACCGTCCTCTACCCGTGCGACGGCAACCAGACCGCGAAGCTCGTGCGTGCGATGGGTGAGCTCGACGGGATCTCGTTCCTTCGCACGACGCGCGCCGACACGCCCGTCATCTACGGCCCCGACGAGCAGTTCCCCGTCGGCGGGAGCAAGACGGTGCGCGAGGGCGACGACGTCGCGATCGTCGCGGCGGGGATCACGCTGCACGAGGCGCTCGAGGCCGCCGAGACGCTGGAGGCGGAGGACATCTCGGCGCGGGTGATCGACGTCTACTCGGTGAAGCCTATAGACGCCGAAACGCTGCGCTCGCTCCAGATGCCGATCGTCACCGTCGAGGACCACTGGCCCGAGGGCGGCCTCGGCGAGGCGGTGCTCTCCGCGCTCGCCGACGTCGAGGACGCGCCGCGCGTGACGAAGCTCGCGGTGCGCGACCTGCCGCACTCCGGCAAGCCGGAGCAGCTGCTGAACGCGGCCGGCATCGACGCCGAGCACATCGCCGACGCCGCGCGGCAGCTCGTGCGCGAGCGCGCTACCGCCTAGTCGGTCGTCGCGAACCCTCGGCGCTGCTGCGCGCCCCACTCGCGCTTGCCCCGCGCGATGTCGACGTAGCCGAGCGCGCGCCAGATGTCGTGCAGCTGGCGGAAGCCGATGTTCTCGAGCACGGCGTACGCGAGAAGCCGCGCCACCTCGCGACGCTTGCGGTAGCGCTGGTAGCTGAACTCCTCGAGCGCGAGCGCGGCCGTGGTGAGCAGCAGCCCGAGCCCGATCGAGACGGCGAGGAAGGCGAGGAAGTACACGGTCGAGAGGCCCCCGACCAGCCACCAGAGCACCGTGACCACGAGGCCGAGGAGCGCGAACATCGGGCTCAGGAACTCGAAGAGCACGAAGTACGGCATCGCCACGAGCCCGAGGACCCCGTAGCGCGGCCGCCCGATCAGGCGCGCGTGGCGCCGCAGCGCCTCCCAGAGCCCACGCTGCCACCGCCTCCGCTGACGGCCGAGCGTCGAGAACTCGGTCGGCACCTCGGTCCAGCAGACGGG
>Ga0111539_10006249_pt1 | contig 15374 bp, 14 predicted proteins | sample RhiMethybrSRZTD1_FD_79667 | JGI IMG/M metagenome (GOLD analysis project Ga0111539, IMG submission 79667) | Populus rhizosphere microbial communities from Tennessee, USA - Rhizosphere MetaG P. TD hybrid SRZTD1 (version 2) (version 2) | ecosystem: Host-associated > Plants > Roots > Rhizosphere >... | reverse complement strand
TCGGCCTCGCGAACTCGCGCGACTTCGAGGCGCCGGTGGCCGCCTACGAAGATCGCGAGGGCGATTTTCGCGTCATCGCGAAGTACGGCGGCGCGTTATGGGAAGCGGAGATCGATCACTCGCCGCTCGACATCGTCGCGTGGCGAGGGAACTACGTGCCGTTCAAGTACGACTTGTATCGCTTCCAGTGCATCAACACGGTGACGTTCGATCATCCCGATCCGTCGATCTATTGCGTGCTCGCGTCGCCGACCGCCGTACCGGGAACATCGAACGTCGAGCTCGGGTGTTTTCCTCCGCGCTGGACAGTGGCGGAGCACACGTTCCGTCCACCGCCATTCCACCGCAATGTGGCGAGCGAGTTCCTCGGGTTGATCTCCGGTGAATACATCGGCAAGTCCGACGCGTTCGTGCCGGGTAGCGCGAGCCTGCACAACTGCATGTCGGGCCACGGCCCCGACGCGGCGGCGTATGAGCGCGGCCGCGATGCGGACCTCAAGCCGCAGTATCTCGACAACACGCTCGTCTTTCTGTTCGAGACGCAGCTGCCAGTGCGGCCGACGAAGTTCGCCGTTGAATCCGATCTCCTGGAACGCGACTACTACACGCACTGGCAGGGACTGAAGAAGCAGTTCTCGCCAACGGAGGTCGGATGAGGCCGTACGTAGTGTCCGGCTTTAGCCGGACCTTCGTGCTGGCGACGTGCCTACTCGTAGGGCACGTCCTTTCGGACGTGCCGACGATGGTGAGCGCGCAGGGCAAATGCGATCGCGCGTGTCTCGAGGGAATCGCCGATCAGTATCTCGACGCGCTGGTCGCGAAGGATCCGAAGAAGCTCCAGGTTGCGAGTAATCTCAAATACACCGAGAACGGGCAGCGGCTGCTGCTCGGCGACAGTCTCTGGAATTCCATCACCGGCCGAGGCACGTACAAACTCCATATCGCCGATCAGACCGCTGGCCAGATCGTCACCTTCTCGACGATGCGCGAAGCCGGAAGCCCGATCATCATCGCGGTGCGGCTCAAGATCGACGGCGATCGCCGCCTCACCGAGATCGAGACGCTGGTCGCGCACAGTGAAAATGGTGCGAAGAACCTCGAAGCGATCGGCCAGCCGCGCGCGGCGTTCCTGCGTCCGACACCGCCGGCCGATCGGGCATCGCGTGCGGATTTGGTGCGCGTCGCCAACATGTATTTCAGCGGCATGCAGTTGAACGACGGGAAGGGAACCTATCCCTTCGCCGAGGACTGCGATCGCCTCGAAAACGGCGGAAAGACGACGAACGCTCCCCCGAAGCCCGGCGCCGCGCGGCCCGACCCGAAGACGTCGAACAACTACTCGGCGATGTGGACGTGCCGCGAGCAGTTCGAGTCGGGTCTCCTGCACTTCGTCATGCGGATCCGCGATCGGCGCTATCTGGTCGTCGATGAGGAGCGCGGCCTCGTCGTGGCGTTTGCGTTTTTCGATCACGATGCCGGCGCGTCGCGTCATTTCAAGACGCCGGATGGCCGCAGCGTGACGGCGGGGCCGACGGTGCCGTGGACGTGGGAAATCGCGGAGTTGTTCAAGGTCGAAAAGGGCCTACTCCACGAAATCGAGGCCATTCTCGAGCGCGCGCCCTACGGCATGACGTCGGGATGGAGCAGTTGGGAAGACGGGATGTCAGACAAGATTCAGTTCGCTCGTTAATCGGATCGTCCGGATCATTCGCAGGGAGGCAGAATGCGACGCACGATTGTTCTCGGAGTCATCGTTCTCGGCGGTTTTGTGACAGCGTCGTTCGTAGCGGCGACGCATGCGTCGCCCCTACTGGCGCAGGGCGGCGCGGCGCCGGCGGGACAGGGCCGTCAAGCCGGTGCAGGCGGCGGCGGTGGACGTGGGCCCGGTTTTCCCCCGGTCCAGGCCATCGAAAAAGTCAAAGACAATCTCTATCTGATTCAGGGTCAGGGCGGAAACACGGCGGTCTACGTCGCGCAGACCGGCGTCGTGGTCGTTGACACCAAGCTGGCCAACAACGGCCAGGCGATCCTCGATCAGATCAAGACCGTCACCGACAAGCCAATCACCCACATCATCAACACGCATACGCACGGCGATCACACCGGCAGTAATCAGTTCTTCCCGGCGTCGGTCGAGGTCATCGTCCAGGAGAACACCAAGGGCTACATGGAGAAAATGCCGGTGTTCCAGGAGGCCGCGAACAAGAACGGGCTACCGGATCGCACGTTCAAGGACAAGATGAGCGTCCTCAAGGGCAAGGACACCATCGACCTGTACTACTTCGGTCCCGCACACACCGGTGGCGATGCGTTTGTGGTCTTCAAGAACCTGCGCGTGATGCACGCCGGCGACGCGTTTGCGAACAAGGGGTTCCCGCTCATCGATCGCAACAACGGCGGCAGCGGCGTGGCGTACCCCGACACGATTCAGAAGGCGGCGAAGGGCATCAAGAACGTGGACATCGTCATCAACGGCCACTCACCCATGACGATGAAGTGGCAGGACCTCGTCGAGTGGGGCGAGTTCAATCGCTTCTTCCTGAACTACGCGCAGCAGTCGCTGAAAGCGGGCAAGTCGGCCGAGGAAGCGATGAAGGAGTTCAAGGTACCCGACGGCAAGTTCCAGGGCTACACCGTCACACCGGGAGGTGGGCGCGGCGGGCCGGCCGGCAACGTCGGCATCATCTACGAAGAACTCAAGGGTACGAAGTAGTCACTCAGACGCTCCTCAATTCTGTGGCCGGGAGGATTGCCGTGAAGCAGCCCGCACTCGGACTCGTCGCCAGTGCGCTCGTGATAACGATCGCACTGGCCTATATCTCGCTTTTCTCCGTCGGCACGTTTCTCGGCTGGGTGTCGTTCTTCATGCTCGGCCTGATTCCAATACAGGTGGTCGCCGTCGTGCTGTGGGGTGGCAACCCGAGCTTCGTGAGCGGAATGAGCCAGCCGTTGAAGGGGCTGGCCTTGGTGCTGCTCACCGTGGTCGTCTCGCTCGTCGCAACGGCGGCCGCGTACGTGGTGGTCGGGGAGGGCGTCAGCCCTCCCGGCCCGATCCCGTCTCACTTCGCCGTCGTCGTGGTGCCGACGACGTTCTGGCTGGCGATCATGATGGGCGGCTGGCCGATGACCAGCCGAATCAAGAGCCCCATCATCGCCGGCTTCGTGGTGGTCGTCGTCGCCTACATGCTGACGCTTGTCGAATTCCGCCTGTTGTTCAACTACGACTTCATGGAAGGCGCGCCGGTCTATCTGGCCTCAGCGCCACACGGCATGTTCAACGCGATCATGGCGTTGGTGTTCCACGTCACCGCGCTCGCGGTGATGTTTCTCGTGCTGTGCTTCGACCTGTGGCCGCTGACCTCGACCCCGGCCATCATGAAGCAACCGATCCTCGGTCTGGTGTGGAGCGCGATCGCGCTCGGCGGTGCGGGTGTGGCGATGTGGATCGGCATCGGCCTCTTCGGCATGGATCCAATGGCGTTCCTCACCGGCGTCACGGCGCCGTTCATCTTCGGCACGATCATCATGCTGAACATGCTGCAGAACTCGTTGTTCGCCACGATGACGCAGCCGGTGAAGGGCTTGGCCAACGCGATTGGCGCCGCGGTGTTGGGTGTCGTCCTTGCACATCTTTACGTGGCCCTCGTGCCGCTCGTCAGCGGTACGCTCGCGTCGGGTCCGCCTGGATACGATCTCGAAGTGTGGCTGGCGAACGCGCTCCTCAGTGTCACGTTCCCATTTCTCATCTACTACGCAGCCTTCTTCGGCTACTGGCCGCTGACAAAGCCCGCGACATCACCAGTTGTGGCCAGGACCTGAAGTTCGCTTCGGGGATGAGTAGCATCCGACTTGTGGAACTGAAGTCAGCCGGTTGTGGGAATGCAAATCTGAGAACGCCACGAATGTGACGGCAATTCGATCGCTTCGATGCTCACCGCGTATGGCCCACGGATTGTTATACCTGTGGACAGACCATGTGCAATATCGGTGAGGAACATCTGATGCGAAACTTTCGAATACTGACTCTCCTGGCTCTCGCAGCCGTGATTCCGATGAAGGCGGGCGCCGGCCCGATCGTTGTCGGAGATGTCGTGAATTTCTCCGACCTGCCCGGAAATACCGGCGGTGGCGAGTTCAAGCTCACCGACATCAGCAACGCGGCCGACTGGATCATCTCCTTCTGCATGCAGAAGACGGAGAACATGAACTTCACCAACAATTTCGTTGTTGGCAGTATCAACGACTACACGCTGACCGATCCCGACGACCAGGGTGGCGTCAACGGGCAGGATCCGATCTCGTCGTACACCGCGTGGTTGTATACGCAGTTCACCGACGGAACGCTATCGAAGTACGACTACAACAACACCGGCAACAACGTCTTCGCCAGCCATGAGGCGTCAGCGAACGCGCTGCAGCATGCGTTCTGGGGCTTCGAGCAGGAAGAGACGCTGGACCAGAGCAACTACTTCGTCCAGCTCGCGATGAACAGCACGCCGTCGAACTTCGGCATCGGTGACGTGCGGGTGCTGAACATGTATCTCTACGATCCGACCAAGCCCGGTGGGATCGGCCCCGAAGCGCAGGACCAGTTGACGCGAGTGCCAGAGCCGTCGACGCTGGCCCTGTTCGGCGTCGGGATCGTGGGCCTCGTCGTTAGACGCCGTCAGCGCGCGAAGGTCTAACGAGCACGACGGTATGGAACCTGTGGTCCGGATGTTTACGAGCGACGCGGGAACAGTCCGCTGGATTACGACCTTGGCCGGCACCGAAGGGCTCGCGTTCTCGGTGTCCGGTCCTGACAGTTGGCGCAATTCGTCGCTCTTCAAAGACCCGATCGCGCTGGTGCGCTTTCAGGCCGAGTACGAGCGATTCCTGAAGGCAAGCGGCTACTCGGTTGCCCTGGTGAACGATCGCCGACGGCGCGGCGAACGACGAGCCTTTGGGCGGGGCGATGATCGGCGAGGCCCCGCCTGACTCAATTCCCAACTCCCAACGACCAACGACCAACCACTCCCAACTCCCAATTCCCAAGTTGAACGTTTGTTGGGAGTTGGGAATTGGGAGTGGTTGGGAATTGGGAATTGGGCGTTGGAAATTCATTCAGGCCAAGTTTCACTTGGCCTGAATGTGAATCCCGCATTCGAGCTTCTGGCCATGCCACCGGCCCGAACGCGGGTTGTCCGGATCCGGTGGAAGCTCGGTGCAGGGCTCGCAGCCGATGCTCGTGAAGCCGAGTTCGTACAGCGGCAGCAGCGGGATCTGGTGCTGCTTCGCGTACGCCCACACCTCCTTGGCCGTCCAGCCGGCGATTGGCGCGACGCGTGTGATCGCCTTCCCGCTCGGCAGCTTGAACGCCTCTTCCTCCTTGAGATTGGCCCGCGACGGCGACTGGTCGCGGCGCAGCGCGGTGAACCAGGTGTCGTAGCCCTCGAGTGCGGAAAACAGCGGCTCCACCTTGTGGCGTTTGCAGCAGGCCTCAGTGCTTTCCGCCTGCCAGAGGCCGACGCTCGGTGTCGCCGCGCGCAAGTTGATCAGGTTCAAGCCCCATCGCCCGGTGATCTCGTCGCGATAGGCGAGCGTCTGTGGGAAGTGGTGGAACGTGTCGAGGAACAACACCGGAATGTCCGGACGCACCTCGCGAAGCATGTGCGTCAGCACCACGCACTCGGCCTGGAAGCTCGAGGTGATGCATGGCACCTGACTGTCGCTTAGCGATCGCTGGATTACCCCTCGCGCGTCGATCATCATCAACTCCCAACGCCCAACTTCCAACGCCCAACCACTCCCAACTGCCAACTGCCAACTCCCCGATGCGGTTCTGATTGGGAGTTGGGAATTGGGAGTGGTTGGAAGTTGGGAATTGGCAGTTGGGAGTTCATGTCAGCATCTCCTCAAGCGCTTTTCTCACGAGGTCCGCGGCTTCCTCATCCGATGCCGCACGCCGTGCAATGTGCGCGAGACGTTCGGCAAAACTGAGCGGCGCCGCGTGGTGGGCTTCCGCCGCCTCACGCAGCGGGTCGGTGATCATGCCCGCGCCGCAGGTGAACTGCGTCGACGGGTCGATCAGAATGAAACTGCCCGTGGCGCGGTTGTCGCCGTAGCGGTCGAACACCAGCGGCCGCGCCGTCGAGACCTGGACTCTGCCGATCTGGTTGAGCACGAGCGCGTGATTGACTTCGGCCGTCACCGTGCGGGTGCTGTGCTTCAGAAGATAGACGCGCGCCGGGTCGAGCGCCCGTTCGTCCATCCAGACGACTTCGGCTTCGAATTGCTGCCCGACGAATGCCGGCTCCTTGCTCAGCACGTCACCGCGGCTGATATCGATCTCATCGTCGAGGGTCAGCGTCACCGACATCGGAGCAAATCCGAGTTCGAGGTCGCCGTCGAAGGTCACGATCCGTTTGACGCGCGCGCTCCGGCCGGACGGCCAGGCGGTGACGCGGTCACCAGGCTTGATGGTGCCTGACACGATCTGTCCGGCATATCCGCGAAACACATCGTCGGGGCGGACGACCATCTGGATCGGAAAACGGAACGGCGCCGCCGGCAGATTGCGGTGGATCTGCACCGTCTCGAGGAACTCGAGCAGCGGCGGGCCGTCAAAGTACGGCGTGCGATCGCTGCGCGTGATGACGTTATCGCCGTTGAGCGCGCTCATCGGAATGGCGTGTACAGCCGCGCCGGTGAGGAATTCGCTGAAGTCGTCCAGAATCTTCTCGTAGACCTCGCGGTCGTAGTCCACCAGGTCCATCTTGTTGATGGCCAGCACGAAGTCCGTGATGCCGAGCAGCCGCGCGATGCGCGCGTGGCGCTTCGACTGCGTGCGGACGCCGTTCCGGGCGTCGATGAGCAGGATCGCGACGTCGGCCGTGGACGCTCCGGTCGCCATGTTGCGCGTGTACTGTTCGTGCCCGGGCGTATCAGCCAGGATGAACTTGCGGCGCGCGGTGGCGAAGTAGCGATAGGCGACGTCGATGGTGATTCCCTGCTCGCGCTCGGCGCGCAGGCCGTCGGTGAACAGCGAGAAGTCGATCGGTCCCGCGTTGCGGTTCTTCGAGGCTTTCTCGACCGAGGACACCTGGTCTTCGTAGACCGACTGCGAGTCGTACAGCAGACGACCGATCAGCGTGCTCTTGCCGTCGTCGACGCTGCCGGCCGTGCAGATGCGAAGGAGGCCTGACTCCATCAGAAGTAGCCTTCTCGCTTCTTGAGCTCCATCGAGCCGTCCTGATCGTGGTCGATGATGCGCAGCTGGCGCTCGGACTGCCGCGTCGCGATCAGCTCCTCGATGATCTTTGGGATCGTGTCGGCATCCGATCGGATTGCGCCAGTGCATGGCGAGCACCCGAGCGATCGCATACGGCAGCGCACGACCTGCGGCTTCTCACCGGGCATCGTCACGACGAACGGCTGCTCCTGGACGATCAGCGAGTTGCCGCGGACGATCACCTCGCGATCCCTGGCGAAGTACATCGGGACGATCGGGATGTTCTCGACGTGGATGTAGTGCCACACGTCGATCTCGGTCCAGTTCGAGAGCGGGAAGACGCGGATGCTCTCGCCGGGTCGCAGCTTTGCGTTGAGCAGCGTCCACAGTTCGGGCCGCTGGCGTTTCGGATCCCATTGGCCGTTCGGATCGCGGACCGAGAAGATCCGCTCTTTCGCGCGCGATCGCTCCTCGTCTCGACGCGCGCCGCCAATGGCCGCGTCGAAGTCGCCGGCCTGTAGTCCGTCGAGGAGAGCCTTGGTCTTGAGCAGACCGCAGCAACGCTGCGTGCCGACCTTGAACGGCTGCGTCCCGTCGGCAATGGCTTCCTGGTTCGTGTGGACGATCAGTCGCGCGCCGACAGCCTTGGCCATCTCGTCGCGGAACTGAATCATCTCGCGGAACTTGTAAGTGGTATCGACGTGGAGCAGTGGAAAGGGAATCGGACCGGGATAGAACGCCTTCTGCGCCAGCCGCAGCAGCACCGATGAGTCCTTGCCGATGGAGTAGAGCATCACCGGCCGCTCGAACTCGGCGACCACTTCGCGAAGGATGTGGATGCTTTCGGCCTCCAGGGCACGAAGGTGATCGAGCTTGAGCGTGGCGGGCGAGTCGGGCGTAACGGCCACGGTGGACATCAGTCTGTTGGACGCTCTGTTAGCGACGTTGGAGCCGCCTTAGGCGGCCCCAAAAAAAAGGCCCGGGGTTCTTCCCCGGGCCTCGATCTTTTTCAGCGTGTCGTTGGGTGTTTCTGGTTCTTACCCAAACAGCCGGACCGTTGCCGCGGGGACCTTACTGGTCCTGGTACAACAACACACGCAGGGACAACAGGTTCGGGGTGACACAGACCCCTGATTCTACCCGGTGACGGCCTGCCGACGCAAAACCGCCGTCGGCCTGCCCCGAGCGAGCGCGAGCGAGCCGAGGGGCGTGATAGAACATACGCCATGAAGCACATCCTCGCTGTTCTGCTGGCGTCGGTGGCCATCGCCGCTGGGACTGAAGTCCTCGCGCATCACTCCTTTGCGGCGGAATTCGACGCCAGCAAAGCGATCCGCGTGACCGGGACGCTGACGAAGGTCGAGTGGACCAACCCGCACATCTACTTCTATCTCGACGTGAAGGACGACACCGGTGCGCTGGTGAAGTGGACCTGCGAATCTGCATCGCCCGGAGCGCTGTCGCGCCGCGGCTTCAAGCGCGGCGACCTCAAGCTCGGCGACACCATTGTCGTGGACGGCTATCGAGCCAAGAACGGCTCGAACATGATGGATGCGCGCCGGGTCACGCTCGCCGACGGCCGCATCGTCTCCGGTGGATCGGCCGGTGATGGAGGTCCGCAATGATCGCTCGTCTCTCGCGATCCACGATCGCGTTGCTGATCGCGGGCGTGGCCGCCTCCGCGATCCTGACGTCCGCGCAGGAACGTCCGCTTCAAGAGCCGGACCGGAAATCGACGAAACCGGCGCCGCGTACGGCGAGCGGCAAGCCTGACCTCAGTGGCTACTGGAAGGGCACGCGAGAAACGAAGCCCGGTGGCAACATCGGCAAGGATCTTCCGGGGTGGAAGCTGCCACTGACGCCGGCCGGCGAAGCCGCACTCACACACAATCTGACCGCGACGATCGATCCCGAAAGCCTCTGCATTCTCGGCGGCATTCCGCGCCACAACGCCAGCGGTCTGCCGTTCGAGATTCTTCAGGGCGCCAACAAGGTCGCATTCCTGTACTGGTACAGCTACTTTCGCCTGATCCCCATCGATCCCAAGCGCAAGCACTCGGACGATCCCGAGCCGTCGTTCTTTGGCGAGGAACTGGGGCGGTGGGAAGGCGACACGCTGGTGATCGATTCGATCGGATTCAAGGACGAGAAGGTCTGGATCGACGAGAACGCCAACCCGCACAGCGACGCGCTGCACGTCGTCGAGCGGTGGACGAGGCCTGATTACGATCACGTTCATGTCGAGACGCTGATCGAGGATTCGAAGTTCTACACAAAGCCCTTCACGTACTCGCGTACCTGGGTGCTCGGTGCGCCCGACGAGGAGCTCCAGGAGTACGCGTGCAGCGAGAACAACGTTGATGCCGCGCATCTGGGCTTTGGGCCAGGGCCGATCCGTCCCGACGGCACGCGCGGTTATATCGATCCCGCGCCACTGCCTCCGCCGATTCCCCGAACGCCGAATCCGTCAAAATAGCCGCGTGTCGTCCGAACCGTCGTGGAAAGACCGCTATGTGACGCTCGAGGCGCGTCTCGCCGAGGCGAAGGCCACTCTCGACGAGACACGCAAAGCGCTGCAGGCTGCACAGGAACGCGATCAGGCGACTCGCGCGACGCTCGCAAAAGTACGTGACCGCCTGCACTGGCACGAGCGATCGCTGCTGAGGCCGGAGGTCCTCGCCGACCTGTTACCCGCACGCGCCGAGTGGCGACGCCGCACCGAACCGGACCAGGCGGCTTCACAACGAGAGACGAGGCACGCGGCGGTGTCGGAGGCGTATGCGTCCGCGAGCGGTCAGGCTGCGCCGCCGGATGCCGAGCGCGTGGACATCGGCGGGCTTACCTGGTGGGTGCCGAGAGATGCCCGCACCGAAGGCCAGCTCGCGCATCGCCTCGTCAGTGAGAAGCGCCTGCCGCTGGTCGATCTGCTTCGCACGAGAGAGGTGATTTCGAACGGCACGATGCTCGATATCGGAGCGAATGTCGGCCTGACGAGCGTGACGCGGGCCGTGCTCGGGGACGTCGACGTGGTGTACGCCGCCGAACCGGCGCCCGACAACTTCGCGTGTCTCGTGCGAACGATCCTCGCCAACGGACTTCGAGGCGTCGTACTCCCCGATCATGTGGCGATCAGTGATCACGACGGGAGCGCTACGTTACGACTGTCCGGCTCGATCGGTGGTCACGCGCTCATTGCCGGCGCAACAGGCATCGAGGTGCCGACGATGCGTCTGGATACCTGGGTCCGCACGCTGCGGATTGACGTCGACGCGGTCCGCTTTGTGAAGATCGACACGCAGGGACACGAAGCGCATGTCTTCTCCGGTGCGCCCGAGTTGCTGGCCCGGCCGGGAGTGGTCTGGGAGCTCGAGTTTTCGCCGCGGCATCTGCAGAAAGCCGGGCGGGAGCCAGCGGCGTTGATCGCGCATATGCAAGGCGTTTTCACGCACTTCATCGATCTGAACCCGCACGCGCCGGGCGAGCGCGTTCGCCCGATCGTTGAGCTGGCGGAGGCCCTCGTCTATCTCGAGCGTTCGTTCACAAATCTGCTCGCCTACAAGCGCCTCGCTTGACTTTGCTCGGCGAATGCCGTCAGACTTGACGAGCTTGTCGCCTTTCTCTCTCTGCTCCTGTTGTCCCTGTTGCGCGTGCGCATGTCGCTGCACGTGTATGCAGCCGACGACGAGCAGGTGAGATAGCCAGGCGCTCCGTTCCTTCCCGCAAGTTCCTCCGCTTCTCTCCTCACAGTCGTTCGGCTGACCCCTGAAACAAGGCGTTGGCACGTCCACAGGACGTGCCCTACGGGGCTAGTAGGCCGGTCCGACCGGCTGGTAGGGCCGGTCCGACCGGCTGGTAGGGCCGGTCCTTTGGACCGGCCGAGGATGAGGAGAGAACGAGATGTTTCGCAGAATTGTGCTGGTGTTCGTCGCGCTGCTGACGGTCACACCAGTATTCGTGTTCGGCCAGTCGTCTAGTACCTCACTTTCCGGCGTCGTTCGCGATTCGTCGGGCGGCGCGATCCCCGGCGCCACGATCCGCATCGTCAACGCGGCGAGCAACGCCTCGACGGAGTTCGTCAGCGATGGGCAGGGGAATTACCAGTCTGAGCCGTTGGCGCCGGGCCGCTACCGCGTCGAGGTGACGCTCGATGGGTTCGAGCCGGCCTCTCGTGAAATCGTGATCGATCTCGGTCAGGTTGCGGCGGCCGACTTCACGCTCGAGCCGGCGCGCCTCAGCGAGGCGGTCGTCGTCACCGCACGTCGCGTTGAAGAGACCGTCCAGGAAGTTCCCATTCCGGTGTCGGTCGTGTCCGGCAACCTGATGGCCGACGCGGGTGCGTTCAATGTGAATCGTCTCAAGGAGATGATTCCGACCGTCCAGTTCTACTCGACCAATCCCCGCAACTCGTCGATCAACGTGCGCGGTCTCGGTGCGCCATTCGGTCTGACCAACGATGGCATCGAGCCGGGCGTCGGTCTCTACATCGACGGCGTGTTCTATTCGCGGCCGGCCTCGGCAACGTTGGACTTCCTCGACGTGGAGCGCGTCGAGGTGCTGCGCGGGCCGCAAGGCACGCTGTTCGGCAAGAACACGACAGCGGGCGCGATCAACGTCACGACGAAAAAACCGACGTTCGCGCGAGAAACCGACGTCGAGCTGAACTACGGGAATCTCGGGTTCGTGCAGGGCAAGGCGTCGATCGCGGGGCCGCTCGCCGACAAGATTGCCGGCCGTCTGTCATTCTCCGGCACCACGCGTCAGGGCATGGTCCGCAACGTCGTGACGGGCAACGATCTGAACGGCCTCAACAACGTCGGCGTACGCGGGCAGGTGCTGTTGGCGCCTTCGGACCGCACGGCCGTGACATTGGCCCTCGATCACACCCGGCAGCGTCCGGAGGGGTACACACAGGTCGTCGCCGGCGTCGTGCCGACGCTGCGCAACCCGAATCGCCAGTATGCGCAGATCGCCGCCGACCTTGGCTACGCGCCGCCGAGTTTCAATGCGTTCGATCGCGTCACCGACATCGACACGGCACTGCGATCGAATCAGGACATGGGTGGGGCATCGCTGAACATCGACTGGAAGGTCGGGCGCGGCCGGATAACGTCGACCAGCGGCTGGCGCTACTGGAACTGGGATCCGTCGAGCGATCGCGATTTCATCGGCCTGGCCGTGACGCCGGTTTCAGCGGCGCCGTCGCGTCAGCGGCAGTGGACGCAGGAAGTTCGGTACACCGGCGACCTGTCCGACAACGTGAATGTCGTCGTCGGCGCCTTCGCATTCCATCAAGGGATCGATTCCGATCCGTCCTTCAAGCAGGAGCAGGGAGCGGCGGCGGCGCGGTTCCTGCTGGCACCGAGTGCGGCGGCGGCGACTCCCGGCCTGCTCGATGGATACGGGTTCAACCAGTACATGAGGTTCCGCAATGTGAGCGCGGCGACCTTCGGTCAGCTCGAGATCTCGCTGACCGATCGGCTCCGGGTACTGCCCGGCCTGCGCTTCAACTACGACCAGAAGGACGTGGACTTCGATCAGCAGATTTACGGCGGTCTGCAGACGACGGATCCGGCGCTCATCGCGTTGCAGCGCTCGATTCTCGCGCCGCAGAAGTACGCGACCGATGTCAGCGACACGAATCTCTCGGGACAGCTGACCGTGGCGTATCGGTTGCTGCAGAGCGTGAACACCTTCGGCACCTATGCCACGGGCTTCAAGTCGATCGGTCTCAATCTCAACGGCGTGCCCACTGACGCGCAGGATCGTCCGGTCCTGTCGGCGGCCACGGTCAAGCCCGAGGACGTTCGTCACGTCGAGTTCGGTGTGAAGACGACGCCGTTCCGCAACACGACCGCGAACGTCACGATTTACAACACCGGCATCAAGGACTTCCAGGCGCAGGTCGTGAATGCGAGCGTCGGCGTGCTTCGTGGGTATCTCGCCAACGCCGAGAAAGTGCGCGTGCGTGGTGTGGAGTTCGACGGCTCGGCGCGAGCGACCCGGCATCTGTCGTTCTACGGCGCGGCTGCGTATACCGACGGCCGATACATCACGTTCCGGGATGCACCGCCGCCACTCGAGGACACGGGCGGAGCGCAGGTGAAGGACATCTCGGGCTCGCTCCTGCCCGGCATTTCGCAGTGGGCGGGCTCGTTCGGCGCCGAGTACTCGAACCCTTCGCGTCTGATCGGACGCACTGGCGACTTCTTCGCGGCGCTCGATACGAGCTATCGGTCATCGTTTTCGTCGAGCCCGAGCGCTTCGCGCTATCTCGTCATCGACGGCTATTCGCTGGTCAACGCTCGCGTCGGCTTCCGGTGGACGGACGGTTGGACCGTCTCGCTATGGTCGCGCAATCTCCTCGACCGGGACTACTTCGAGTTGCTCACGGCGACACCGGGCAACACCGGTCTCTATGTCGGTCAGCCCGGCGACGGCCGGACGGTGGGCGTCACGCTGCGCGTCGCGCTGCGGGCGCGATAGTAGGTAGGGCACGTCCTTTTGGACGTGCCGGGCACGGATTCGAACCATGGACTACGCACTGCCACTCGCCGCGATCACGCTTGGAGCGGCCATCGTCAACGGCGCGCTCGGCTACGGGTTCTCGTCGCTCACCGTGCCGCTCGCGCTGCTCTTCCTGACCAACCGCGTCCTCAATCCGGCGCTGGTGCCGATCGAAGTGGCGCTCAACGCCTACGTGCTGTGGGTGAACCGTGCGGCCTTGCCAGCGGTGTGGCGCCGCGTGCTGCCGATCGTGATCGGCCTCGCTCCCGGGGTGTTGATCGGCACGGCACTCGTGTCGCAGGTCAATCCAGGCTGGCTCAAGTTCGGCACGTTCATCGTGCTGCTGCCGTTGATCCTCGTGCAGGCGGCCGGCTACCGTCGTCCGATTCAGTCGGAGCGTTCGGTCGGCCTCGCGTTCGGCGGCGGGGTGGGCGTGCTCTATTCGGTGACGACGATCTCCGGTCCGCCGCTCGCGGTCATGCTGAGCAACCAGGGCCTGACCAAGACCGACTTCCGCGCCGCACTCGGATTCATCCGTCTCGCCGAGTCGCTGTTCACGGCGGTGGCGTACTACTACGCAGGACTCTACTCGGTCGAGAGCTTCGGCCTCATTCCGTACATCCTGCCCAGCATCTTCGTCGGCGTGCCGATCGGCGCGTATCTCATTCAGCGCATTCGGCCGGAAACGTTCCGCCGTGTGTGTATGAGTTTCGATGCGTGGGTCGTGGGGTTCGGGCTGTCCGCGCTGCTTCAGAGCCTCGGTGTCGTCGAGAGCAACCTCGCGTTCCTCGTGTTGTTCGGGGTCGGCATCCTCGACTCGTGGCTCTTGTATCGGTTCTTCACAGTGCAGCTGCCCGGCGTAAAACGCCTCGAAAGGGTAGGGCACGTCCTTTCGGACGTGCCGCGCCCCTCGTAGGGCACGTCCTTTCGGACGTGCCCGGCCCCTTGTAGGGCACGTCCTTTGGACGTGCCGCGCCCTACGCTTTCGTCACCCATTCGATCAACTCACGTATCGTCCACGCATCGGAACCGCTGAACGGGTAATCGTCAGGTGATTGAACGAGACCTGCACGTACGGGGTTCGCGATGATGTAGAACGCGATCTCCTTCGAGTCTTCTTCATCCCGGAGGACGTGCTCGTAGTAGCCCTTCTGCCACAGCGGCGTCTCCGAGGTGAGTGCGTAGGCCGCGCCGGAGCGCTGCTTCGCCATCTTGGCGCAGCGGCGAAAATCAGATTCATCCGTCAGCCCTTCCAGCAACGCGTGCGCGTGGTCGGGCATGACACAGTACGCAAGAAGCGAAAAACCTTCGTCGCGTGAAGTTCTTCGAAACTGCTCTATCGTCTGAGTCGCGATGGTGTGATCGAGGAAGGTCTGGCGGCGCTCAAAGGTGCAGGTTGTGAGGAAATAGCGATAACAGCCGACGTACGAGAAGCCTTCGAGCCTTCGTGGGCGAGACATGCTGCCGGTGAACGACGGCAAGATATCTGCCCGAGGTAGGCACGTCCGAAAGGCCCTACGATCTGCCCCTACGATCTGGCACGTCCGAAAGGACGTGCCCTACCTGTACGCGGCAGCCTGGATGTTGTAAAGCTCTGAGTACTGCCCGCGCTTCGCCATCAGCTCCTCGTGCGATCCGACTTCGACGACTTTCGCGCCGT
>Ga0111539_10006245_pt1 | contig 15377 bp, 13 predicted proteins | sample RhiMethybrSRZTD1_FD_79667 | JGI IMG/M metagenome (GOLD analysis project Ga0111539, IMG submission 79667) | Populus rhizosphere microbial communities from Tennessee, USA - Rhizosphere MetaG P. TD hybrid SRZTD1 (version 2) (version 2) | ecosystem: Host-associated > Plants > Roots > Rhizosphere >... | reverse complement strand
TCCGTTCGCTTTTGAGGAGAAGCCCTTGCCGCGTGACCGGCGCCGATCCATACTCCGCGTCATGCAGCTGGGCCCGCTCGAGCAGCGCGTGCTCGACTACCTCTGGACACGCAAGGACCCGGTCACCGTGCGCGAGGTGCGTGCCGGCGTGGCTCCGGACCTGGCCTACACCACGTTCATGACCACGCTGGACCGTCTCTACAAGAAGGGCCTGCTCGAGCGACAGCCCGACGGGCGCGCGTTCCGCTACGCCGCGCGCTCCTCGCGCGAGGCCTTCGGCGCCTCGCTGGTGCGCTCGTTCCTGGCCCGCTTCTTCGAGCGCGGACAGGCGCCCACGCCGCTGCTCGCCTCGCTCGTGGACGCGGTGAGCGACCACGACCGCGAGCTGCTGCCCGAGCTCGAGCGGCTCGTTCGCCAGAAGGACCGCGCGCTGCGCCGGACCCGGAGGCGCCCATGAGCTTCTGGCTGCTGGGCGCCGCCGTCGTGCTGGCGGTCCACCTGATCGCGACGTCTCTGGCCTCGCTGCTCGTGGCGCAGCGCCATCGCGCGGCGCGCCAGGCGCTGGCAGGCCTGCCGCCGGCCGAGCGAGCCGGGCGCCTGCTCCGCGCGGCGCTCTTTCCATTCGTCGCCGGCCTCGCGTGCGTGGCGCTGGTGGTCCCCGCGTGGCTGATCTACGAGCCGCGCGACACGCAGGAGACGCCGGGCCTCGCCCTCGTGATCCTGGCCGCTGCGGGCCTGGCGCTGATCGCCGTTCGCCTGGGAGGGGGAGCCCGCGACGCGCTCCGGACGCGCCGCGTCGTCGCGTTCTTCCGCCGGGAAGGGCGGGAGCTCGACGGCCTGCCGGCGCCCGCCTCCCGCGCGGTCTACGGCTTTCCGGTCGCGGCGCTTTCGGGGCTGTGGCGCCCGCGGTTGCTCCTGGCCGAGAGCGTGCTCCGAGCTCTCCGCCGCGAGGAGCTCGACGCCGTCGTCGCCCACGAGCTCGCGCACGCGAAGGCGCGCGACAACCTGAAGCGGCTGCTGCTGCGCTTCTCTCCGGACCCCCTGGCCTTGACCAGCCTTGGCCAGAGGCTGCGCGCCGAGTTCGTCGAAGCGGCCGAGGGCGCGGCCGATGCCGAGGCCTGCGCTCGCGTGGCGCCGACCGTTCTGGCCCAGGCGATCCTGAAGGTCGCGCGTCTCGTGCCCGCTTCGGGCCGCCTCGAGCTGGTGCTCGCCAGCCTGCACCACGAGGACGAGGGGAGCCTGGCCGCGCGGATTCGCGCCCTGGTCGAGACGCCTCCCGCAGCGCCTGCCCAACCGACGCTGGCGCAGAAGCGCGCGGGGTCAAGGGGACGCCTCACGATCGGTCTCCTGATCGCGACCGGGCTGGCCGGCGCGCTCGCGGCGCTGGCCGTCGTGCACCAGGGGCTCGAGGGGCTCGTCCAGCTCCTCTGACGAGCCGCGCTCGGGCTAGCGGGCCGCGAGCGCCTTCTTGACGCGCTCGGTGAACATCGCGAGGATCCGCCTGCCCTCTGCCGACTCGTTCGAGATCCACTCCGCGTTGCGGTAGGCGACCGGGTTGACCTGCTTGCGGAAGGCTTCGAGGTAGGGCGCGATCTTCGCGAAGACGAACAGGCCCTCGCCGTTGCTCTCCAGCCAGAAGTCCGGGTGGACGATCCCGTGCCGGGCGAAGCCGTAGACCATCTCCCAGTAGGAGCCGACCTGGCGGTACGCCGCGTTCAGCGGGTGGTCCGGCTTGACGATCGCCAGCACGTCCTCGAGGCTCTTCGGCCAGAATTTCTGGTTGACGGCGGCGCGGCTCTCGCGCATCACGGGCTCGCGGCGCAGCTCGTAGACGCGGATCGCGAGCTCCGCGTCATGGTGGTCGGGCATGGACTTGGGCATGCGCGCGAGCTTAACCTGTCGCGGCCGGTGACGCATCGACTCGAGGAGGCTCGACATGCTCACGATAACGCGCGATCTCGTCCTTCCCGCCACGATCACGGGCTCGTGGCCGCGTCCCCGCTGGTACGACGTCAGCATGTGGGGCCGCCCGCTCGACACCTGCATGCTCGACGTGCGCTTCCGCGAGAAGTTCCAGGACGCTCTCACCACGGTGATCGGCGACGAGGAGCGCGCGGGCCTCGACCTGCTCACGCACGGCGACCTCCACTGCGACGACGACATGGCCGGGCGCGCCTGGCACCACTACCCGCTGCAGCGCTGGGCCGGCTTCGAGGGCGACCTGCTGCAGTCCGAGGAGACGCGCTCGCCGTGGCTGCGCTACCCGCCGGGCACGCTGCTGAACGAGATCTACACGGGCTGGCGCTGGCCGCGCGTCGTGGACAAGGTCGAGCACCGGCCGCTCGACTACCCGAAGATCTGGAGGCTCGCGCAGGCGCGCACGGCGAAGCCGGTGCGCTTCGGCACGTGCTGCTCGCAGGTGATGGGGCTGTTCCTCGACCTCCACACGCCGAAGTACAAGGACAAGCGCGAGCTGCTCTGGGACATGGCCGCGTCGATGAATCAGGAGCTGCTCGCGCTGCGCGACGCCGGCTGCCGCTCGATCCAGATCGAGGAGCCGACGCTCCACTTCTGGGCGAACACCTACGGCGCCAAGAGCGACGAGGTGAAGTTCATGGTCGAGTGCTACAACCGCGAGGTGCAGGGCCTCGACGACGTCGAGCTCTGGATCCACACCTGCTGGGGCAACCCCAACATGCAGCGGGTGATCGACAACACGAGCTACCGCGAGTCGTTCGAGCTCTACCTGCACGCGCTGCGCGGCGACGTCTGGACGCTGGAGATGACCGACCGCGACTTCGCCGAGATCGAGCTGTTCGGCGCGATGAAGGGCCGGCTTCCGAAGAAGATCGCGGTGGGCGTCGTCAGCCATCGCACGCTGCAGTGCGACCGGCCCGAGGACGTGGCCGCACGCATCCGCAGGGCGCTCGAGCACGTCGCTCCCGAGCAGCTGATCGTCTCCAGCGACTGCGGCTTCGGCCGCCAGGGCGTCAACCGCGACATCGCCTTCTTCAAGACCGCCGCGATCGCGCAGGGCGCGAACCTCGTGCGGCGCGAGCTGGGGCTGCCCGAGACGCGCGTGCCCGCGGCCGACGCGCGGCTCCAGACCGACATCGTCCCGAAGGCCGCGCGCTAGGCCGGGCGGCCCCGGCTCAGGGGTTGCGGACGCAGTCGAGCGTGAGCGGGATGCGCGGGCCGGCGGCCACCATCTCGAAGTCCGAAGGCTTGAGCGCGTTCAGGTCGAGCGGCCCCAGCAGCCCGGCCCACTTCGCCTGCGTGAAGCGGTCGCTCTGCGCGGTGAGCGCCACGTTGCCGCCGTCCGCGAGGAGCATGCCGAAGCGCTGCATCGCGCGCGCCACGACGCGGGCGCCGGGCGGCAGCGTGTCGACCGGGAAGTCCTTGCGCAGGCGCAGCCGGGTTCCGTACGGGGGGGCGTCGGACGGCCCGCTGGCCGCGCCGGTGCCGTGGGTCGCGGGATGGACGTACTCGCCCCGCCGGATGCGGGCGTTCGGCAGGATGAAGCGGATCGCGTGCTGGATCGCTCCGGCCTGGACCTCGTCCGCGCTGAAGAGCAGCGGCGCGATCGGGTAGCCGGCCGCGTCGGCGCTCGTGCACTGCTCGCCGCGGCCGCTGCCGGGATAGACGCGCGTCATGTCCCAGACGGCGAGGCAGCCGCCGTCGAAGCTGCTGCCCACGATGTTCGCCCGCCACATCTCGTAGAGCCGCAGCCGCTGCCAGTCCGCCACGATCAGGTGGCAGTCGCCGTCGCTCGCGCACTGGTAGCCGTTCTCGCCCTCGAGGGCGCCGCCCGGCGGCACGGGGACCGGCGCGAAATCGCAGTCGGGCTCGAAGAAGTCGCCCGTCCTGTGGAAGCTCAGGTCGGGGGTCGAGGCCGTCCGGTCCATCACCTCGATCGAGAAGTCGATCTGCATCCGGCCGAGCCCCCAGCCCACGCGGCTCAGGAACGCGATCACCTTCGCCGAGTCGGGGTCGAGAGGCGCGTTCGAGACGTCCTCGTACCACGGCGTGTTGCCCGGGAAGTACTGCCGCGGGCCGGGTCCGGGCGATGGGCTCGGGCTCGGGCTCGGCGAGGGAGTGGGCGAGGGAGTGGGCGAGGGAGTGGGCGAGGGACTCGGCGAAGGAGTCGGACTCGGCGTGGGCCGAGGCGTGGGGCCGGGAGTCGGCGTTGGAGCGGGAGTCGGCGTGGGAGCAGGGCTCGGGCGGGGCGTCGGGGCCGGGCTGGGAGCAGGCGTCGGCACGGGCCTCGGCCCTGGGCCCGGCATCGGGGCCGGCGCCGGCGTCGGAGCGGGAACGGGCGCCGGGTCCACGCCGCCCGGGAACGAGATCGTGCCTCGTCCTCTCGGCCGCCTCTCCCGGGTCAGGAGCAGGCTGTTCGCATCGTGGACGCGGAAGCCGCCGACGTGGTCCGACGCGCCGCCGCTGCGGCCGATGCCGACCCGAGCGGCGAGCCCGCCCATGCCGTTGGTGGCCGCGCCGGTCGCGGCACCGGTCGTTCGGACCCCGCCCACGGCGGACTCCGTCGCGGAGGCCGCAGGAAGCGCCGTCTTGGTCTCGACGAGGTCCTCGGAGGTGTAGACCCGGCTCTCGGCCGAACGAGCCTTCTGTGTTCGCGCCGCCTTCGCCTGGGCGGCCTTGTCGCCGAGGCCCTGGGGGCGAGCTGGGGATGCCGCGAGGCAGACGCCGGCAAGGAGCAGCGGCAGGCGGAGGGCTCGCATCGGCTCGACTCCTTCTCACGCCGCCGGGGGCGGCGCGGTCGATCACGCGTCGATGGGAGCCCTCTCTCGCACGCAGGCCAGGCGGAGCGCCGCGCGCGAGCGGCGCCGGGGACGATACGTCGCCCGCCGGCGGCCGAGCGTGACAAGCCTCACCGGTGTGCCGCGGATCACACGCTCCGTCAGTCGTGCCGCAGGGCGCGGACCGGGTCGAGCCGCGCGGCCCGCCAGGCCGGAAGCAGGCAGGCCGCGAGCGTGACGGTCAGCAGCAGGACGACCACGACCGCGTAGGCCGCCGGATCGGCCTCGCCGACGCCGAAAAGCAGGCTCCTGGAGGCGTGGGCCGCTGCGAACGCCGCCGCCAGGCCCAGCGCGATTCCGACGGCGCTGCGCCGAAGCCCCTCGCCGAGGACGAGCCTCAGGATGTCCGCTGCCGAGGCGCCGAGGGCGAGGCGCAGGCCCGTCTCGCGCGTGCGCTGGGCGACGGCGTAGGCGACGACGCCGTAGATCCCCACCGTGGCCAACAGCAGCGCCACGGCGGCGAAGACGGCGAGCAGCACGAGCGTGAAGCGCCGCGCGGCCGCCGCCGTGTCCACGAAGTCGCCGCTCAGCCGCCCCCCGAGGGACGCCACGCCGGGATCGACGGCGCGTAGCTCGCGCCTCACGACCGGTCCAAGGGCGAGCGGATCTCCCGAGGCGCGGACGACGAGGAACTGGTTGAGCGCCAGCCACACGAGGAGCTTCGGATGCGTCTGGTAGTAGGGAACGTAGAGGTGCGGCTCGGCTGGCGCCTCCAGGCTCGTGTGACGGACGTCGCCGACGACCCCCACGATCTCGATCGGCCGGAACTCTCCGGCGTCCCGGACGAGCAGCCGCCGCCCCACGGGGTCGAGCTCGCCGAAGCTCTGGCGCGCGAGCGCCTGGCTGATCACGCCGACGTTCGGCGTGCCCGGGCCGTCGGTCTCCGCGAAGACGCGGCCGGAGACGAGCGGGATCCCCATCGTCTCGAAGAACCGGGGCGTCACCATCCGGTAGTTGGCCGTCGGCAGCTGGCTGTCGGAAGCCGGCGGGCGATCCTCGAGCTTGTAGTCCGCGCTCGCGAGCGCGCCGTTCAACGGGAACTGGTTGACCGCGGCGACCGAGCCGACGCCCGGCAGCCGCGAGACGCGGGCCTCGAGCTGCTCGAAGAAGCGGCGCATCCGGCCGACCTCGTCGTAGTCCCTTCGGGGCAGGGACAGCCGCAGCGTCAGCAGGCCGGCGTCGAACCCGGGCTCGACCCTCAGGACCGCCTCGAAGCTCTTGAAGAGGAGCGCGGCGCCCGTCAGCAGCACCACCATGACGGCCATCTGGGCGACGACGATCAGCCCGCGCGCGCGGCTGCGGTCGCCCGAGCCGCCGCGGCTCTCGGCCTTCAGGTCCTTGTTCGGGTCGACGCGGACGGCGCGCCACGCCGGCGCGAGCCCGAAGCCCAGCCCGGCGACGAGCGCAGCCGCGACCGCGAAGCCCAGGACCGGGACGCTGACCCCGATCTCCCGCGCTCTCGGCATCGCGGTCGGGCTCATGGCGACGAGCAGCGGCACCGCCCAGTAGGCGAGCAGCACGCCGACGAGCGCGCCCGCGATGGCCAGCAGGCCGCTCTCCAGCAGCAGCTGCCGCACGAGCAGCGACGGCCGCGCGCCGAGCGCCCGCCTGATCGCCAGCTCCTGGCGCCGCGTGGTGGCCCGCACCAGCATCAGGTTCGCGAGGTTGGCGCACGCGATCAGCAGCAGCAGCGCCACGGCCGCCATCAGCATCCAGAGCGCTCCGCTGAAGCTGCGCGTCAGCTCCTGCTGGTACGGCGCGACCAGCACGCCCTTCTTGCGAACGTAGTCGCCGGGGAACTCCTCCTGGATCTGGCGGTTGATCCCGTCGAGCTCGCCGGCCACCTGCTCGCGCGTCGCGTCCGGCCGGGCGCGTGCGATCACGCGAAGGAAGTTCATCGAATTCCGGTCGTGGCGCCACGGGTCCTGCTCCGGGGCGAGCGGGATCGCGAGGTCGATGTCGCGGATCGGGAACAGGAAGTCCGGGCCCATCACGCCCACCACCGTGAAGGGCTCGCCGTTGAGCGTGATCGGCCGTCCCACGACCGCCGGGTCGCCGCCGAAGCGTCGCTGCCAGAGCCCGTGCGACATCACGACGACCTTCTCGCGCCCCGGGACGTCGTCGTCGGGCTGGAGCGTGCGCCCGAGCGCGGCCGGCGCTCCGAGCGTCGCGAACAGCCCGCCCGAGACGCGCAGCCCCGGAATCCGCTCCGTGTTCTCCTCGCCGCCCAGGTTGCCGCTCCAGTTCGTGAAGGCCGAGAAGGCCTCGAGCGTGCGGGCGCGATCGCGGTAGTCGCAGAACTCGGGCAGCGAGAAGGGGTAGCGGTCGGTCGAGGCGTGGCGGGAGTAGACCCAGTAGAGCCGCTCCGGCTCCGGGAAGGGAAGCGGCTTCAGCAGCACCGCGTACAGCACGCTGAAGAGCGCCGTGTTGGCGCCGATCCCGAGCGCCAGCGTCACGAGCGCGAGCAGCGTGAAGCCGGGCGTGAGGGCGAGGCGGCGGAGCGCTTTGCGCAGGTCCTGGGCGAGGTCGGTCATCGGGCCTCCGTGGGTGGCACAGGCTAGCTCCCGGATGGCTCATGGCAATAGCGCATTGTTCTCATCGAATACGTGAGCTATCGTCATGAGTATGCCGAAGCTGGACCTGCGCCACCTGCAGCTGGTGCGGGCGATCGCGGAGGAGGGCAGCGTGACGCGGGCGGGGCTGCGGCTGCACCTCACGCAGTCGGCGCTCAGCCATCAGCTCCGGGACGCGGAGGAGCGGCTCGGCGTGCGCCTGTTCGAGCGCGTCGGACGCCGGCTGCTGCTGGCGCCCGCGGGCGAGCGGCTGCTGCGCTCCGCGCGCACGGTGCTCGAGGAGCTCGAGCGGGCGGAAGAGGAGGTCGGCCGCAAGGGCACGGCCCGCTCGCTGATCCGCCTGACGACCCAGTGCAACACCGTCTACCACTGGCTGCCGCCGCTGCTGCGGCGCTTCCAGCGGCCGCATCCCGAGGTGGACCTGGAGGTGGTCGCGGGCGCCACGAGCGATCCGATCCCGGCGCTCGTCTCGGGAGCGATCGACCTGGCGATCGTGTTCCGGCCGGTGCGCGACCCGCGCGTGAGCCTGCGGCCGCTCTTCCGCGACGAGATGGTGGTGGTGATGCCGCCGCGGCACCGGCTGCGCCGGGTCCGGTTCGTGTCGGCCCAGGACCTCGGCCCCGAGCACCTGATCCTCTACTCGATCCCGCCGGAGGCGAACCTGGTGTTCCGCGAGGTGCTGGTCCCGGCCGGAGTCCGGCCGAAGCGCGTCACGCACATCCAGCTGACCGAGGCGATCGTGGAGATGGTGAAGGCGGGCCTCGCGGTGAGCGTGCTGCCGCGCTGGTCGGTGGCGCCCCAGCTCGAGCGCGGCGAGCTCGTCGCGCGCTCGCTGACGCGAGCCGGCCGCTTCCGCAGCTGGAGCGCCGCCTGGCGCCGCCGCGACCCGCCGCCTTCGCTCCTCGACTTCGTCGAGCTCTTGGCGCGGCACCCGCTCCCGCTCGGCCGCACGGCGGGGGAGCGCCGGCGGATCGCGGCCGCGCTCGAGGGCGGCACGCGGCGCGCCGGCTAGGCGCCGCGGGCGTCTAGCACATGAAGCCGCCGTCCACGACGAGCGTGGTGCCGGTCGTGAACGAGGACTCGTCGGAGGCGAGGAACAGATAGGCGGCGGCCATCTCCTCCGCCGTCCCCAGCCGGCCCATCGGCTGGCGGGCGACGAGCGCCGCCATCGCCGCGTCGCGATCCTTGGCCTCCGCGAGCCGCTCGTCGATCCAGGGGGTGAGCGTCGTGCCGGGGCAGACGGCGTTCACGCGGATGCCGTCCTTGACGTGGTCGAGCGCCATGGCCCTGGTGAGCCCGACGACTGCGGCCTTGGTCGTGACGTAGGCCGCGCGGTCCGCCACGGCGCGCAGCCCCGCGATCGAGCCGGCGTTCACGATCACGCCACGTTTCCTGGGCACCATCACGGCGAGGGCCGCTCGCGACATCAGGTAGGTCCCTTTGACGTTCACTGCGAGCAGCCTGTCGAAGTCGGCCTCACCCGTTGTGAGCACGGTGCCCGTGGTGCCGATGCCGGCGTTGTTGACCAGGATCTCGAGCGGGCCGAAGGCCGCTTCGGTGGCGCGCACCGCGGCTTCGCAGTCTCCCGCCTGCGACACGTCGCAAACGAGGGCCAGCGCGCGGCCTCCCGCGGCGGTCGCCTCGCCCGCGACCGCCTCGGCCTTGCCGCGGGTGCGGTCGGCCACTCCGACCGCGGCGCCCTCGCGCGCGAATGCGAGCGCCGTCGCGCGCCCGATCCCGGAGCCCGCGCCGGTCACGATCACGACTCTCTCGCGAAAGCGCTCGCTCATTCCGTGTGGAAGACCTCTTCCATGTTGGCCCACCAGCCGCCCGGTTCGCGTCCTTCGACCGGGGCCTGCATCGGGTCCATGACGTCCCACCACTCGCGCATGCGCGGCGCGCGCGCGATCTCGCGCATCCGCTCCGCGAACTCGGCCTCGGGCCCGTGGTATTCGAAGTAGGCGAACAGCTTTCCGTCGAAATGGAAGATCGAGTAGTTGCGGATCTCGGCCTTGCGGAGCGCCCCGAGGATCTCCGGCCACACCGCGGCGTGGTACCGCTTGTACTCCTCGAGCCGCTCGGGCCGCAGGCCGATCAGCTGGCCGAAGCGCTTCATGAGGGCAGGATCTTCTGGCGTTGGGTGCCGAGGCCGTCGATGCCGAGCTCGACCACGTCGCCGGCTTTCAGGAAGGTGGGCGGGGTCATGCCGAGGCCGACGCCGGCCGGCGTGCCGGTGCTGATCACGTCGCCCGGCAAGAGCGTCATGAAGCGGCTCAGGTAGGAGACCAGCACGGCGACGCCGAAGATCATCTCCTTCGTGCTGCTCTTCTGGCGGCTATGGCCGTTGACGCTGAGCCACATCGGCAGCGCCTGTACGTCGCCGAGCTCGTCCGGCGTCGCGAGGAACGGCCCGAGCGGGGCGTAGCCGTCCTGGCTCTTGCCCTTCACCCACTGGCCGCCCCGCTCGAGCTGGTCCTGGCGCTCCGAGTAGTCGTTGTGTAGGGCATAGCCGGCGACGTGCGAAAGCGCATCCTGTTCCTCGACGTAGCGAGTACGCCGGCCGATCACGACCGCGAGCTCGACCTCCCAGTCCGTCTTGAGCGAGCCGCGGGGGAGCGGCAGGTCGTCGTTGGGGCCCGCGAGAGCGGTCGTGGACTTGAAGAAGATGACCGGCTCCTCGGGTGTCTTCGCGCCAGACTCGCGCGCGTGGTCGGCGTAGTTGAGGCCGATGCAGACGATCTTGCTGGGCCGCGTGATCGGCGGACCCAGGCGCTCGGAGGCCGGCACGCGGGGAGCCGCCGCGGAGTGCAGGCCGACCCAGCGCGAGAGCCGTGCGAGGCCGTCGGTCTCCAGGAAGCGCTCGCCATAGTCCTCGCCGAAGGCCGAGGCGTCGACGCGCGTCCCGTCGGCGAGCTGCACCCCGGGCTTCTCGCGGCCCGGCGGTCCGAAACGAATGAGCTTCATTCCACGTCCTCCCGTTGCGAGTGGCGCCAGCGGTCGATCGCGACCGCGACGACGATGATCACGCCGATCAGGATCTCCTGCACGTAGCTCGGCCAGCCCATCTGCTGGCTGCCGTTCCGGAGGAAGGCCATCACGAGCGCCCCCACCATCGAGCCGAGCACGGTGCCCTCGCCGCCGTTCAGGCTGCCGCCGCCGATGACGACCGCGGCGATCACGTCGAGCTCGGTGCCCGCGGCGACCGTCGGATCCCCCTGGCGCAGGCGCGACATCTGCATCACGCCCGCGAGGCCGAACAGCAGGCCCGCGGTGCCGTAAACGGCGAGCTTGAGACGTCCCGTGTCGATGCCGCAGGCACGCGCCGCGGCTTCGCTCGAGCCGAGCGCGAAGACCCGACGTCCGAAGACCGTGCGCCGCAGCACGAAGGCCATCGCCGCCGCCAGCACGAGCGCGATCCAGACCCCCGGCGCGAACACCATCCACGGCACGGGCGGGAAGGTGACCGCGAGCTGGTTGACCCAGGTCTCGGGCGGGTTGACGGTGGTCTGGTTCGCGAGCCACTTGGCGGTGCCGCGCGCGACCCCGAGCATGCCGAGCGTGGCGATGAACGGCACGACGCGCAGGCGCGTGATCGCGAGGCCGTTCACGAGGCCGATGGCGCCGCCGAGCAGCACCGAGGCCAGCACGGCGAGAATGGGCGACCAGCCGTCGCGGATCGCGAGCGCGCACAGCACGCCCGTGAGCGCGATCGTCGAGCCGACGGCGAGGTCGATGCCGCCGCCGACGATCACGAGCGTCATGCCGATCGCGCCGAGCGCCACGATCACCGTCTGCGCCAGCACCACGCGCAGGTTGTTGGCCGAAAGGTAACGCTCGGGCGCCCCGCTGGCGATCGCGAAGAACAGGACGACCGCCAGGAGCCCCAGGAAGGGCCCCGCCTTCACGAGCCGCTGGCGCAGCTCGCTCGCCCCCTTCGGCGTGGGCGGCGCGCTCATCCCGCGATCGCCGCCTCGAGCATGCTCTCGGGCGTCCACTCGGCCACCGGCCGCGCCGCGCCCAGCCGGCCGCGGCACATCACCGCCACCCGGTCGCACACGCCCAGGAGCTCGGGCAGGTAGGAGCTCACCATCAGCACGGCCTTGCCCGCGGCGGCGGCGCGCGCCACCGCCTCGTAGAGCTGCGCCTTGCTCGCGACGTCGATGCCGCGCGTCGGCTCGTCGAGCAGCAGCACGTCGGCCTGCTGGTGCAGGATGCGCGCGAAGGCCACCTTCTGCTGGTTGCCGCCCGAGAGCGTCCGCACCGGCTGGCCGGTGCCGCGCAGGCGCACGTCGAGCTCGCGCGCGCGCTCGGCCGCCTGCGCGCGCTGCCGGGCGGGATCGAGCACACCGCCGCTCGAGCAGGACGAGAGCCGCGTCAGCGTGACGTTGTCCGCGACCGAGAGCGGCAGCGCCAGCCCTTCGCCCTTCCGGTCCTCGCTCAGGTAGCCGAGGCCGTCGGCGAGCCGACCCGACGGGCGTGCCGCGAGCGCGCGGTCGCGCCCGTGCACGCGCACGCTCCCGGCCCGCGGCCGCGCCAGCCCGAAGAGCGCGCGCACCATCTCCGTCCGGCCGGAGCCCATGAGGCCGAAGATCCCGAGCACCTCGCCGCGCCTCAGGCTGAGCGAAGCCTGGTGCAGGCCCGGCGCCGCGAGGCCCTCGACCTCGAGCACCGGCTCGGAGGGCGCCGGCCGGTCGCGCTTCGGGAACAGCTCGCTCACGGTCCGGCCGACCATCTGGGCGATCAGCTCCTCGTTGGTGACCGTTCCGAGCGACCCCGACCCGACGGAGCGGCCGTCGCGCAGGGCGGTATACGCGGAGGCGACCGCGCGCGTCTCCTCGAGGAAGTGGCTGATGTAGACCACGGCCACGCCGGAGGCCGAGAGCCGGTGGATGAGCGCGAAGAGCCGCTCGGTGTCGCCGCGCGGGAGGCTGCTGGTAGGCTCGTCCATCAGCACCACGCGGGCGCGGGTCGCGATCGCGCGGCAGATCTCGACCACTTGCTGGGCTCCGATCGGCAGCCGGCCGAGCCGCGCGTCCGGATCGATGTCCCCGTGCCCGAACTCGGCCAGCACCTCGCGCGTCGTCCGCCGCGCGCTCTCCGCGTCCCAGAGGCCGTGGCGCCGCGGCTCGACGCCCATCAGCACGTTCTCGGCCACCGTCAGGTGCGGGAAGAGCGACAGCTCTTGATGGATGAGGGCGATCCCCGCGGCGCGCGCGTCGCGCGGCGAGCGCGGGGCGTAGGGCTCGCCGTGCACGTGCATCGTGCCGGCGTCGGGGCGCTCCAGCCCGGACACAATGGAGAGCAGCGTGCTCTTGCCGGCGCCGTTCTCGCCGAGCAGCGCGTGCACCTCGCCGGGCTGCACTTCGAGCGAGGCTCCGGACAGCGCGACGGTGGCGCCGAAGCGCTTGTCGATGCCGGAGATCCGGAGGACGGCCGTCATTCGCCGGGGGCGAGGTACTGGGCGAGCGGCGGCTTGAGCAGCGTCTGCACTTCCTTCGAGTCGAGGTTCTCGGGCGTGGCGATCGACACGCCGGTGTCGATGACCTTCGCCACGGGCTTGCCCTGGAGGTGGTCCACCAGGGTCTCCACGGCGAGCCCGCCCATGTGGAACGGATTCTGGAGCACGAAGGCCTGCAGCTGGCCGGCGCGCATCGCGTCCACGAAGGACTGGTTCGAGTCGAAGCCGACGAACTTCACCTTGCCCGCGAGGCCTGCGTCCTGCAGCGCCAGCAGCATGCCCGACGCGGCCGACTCGTTGCAGGCGAAGAGTCCGTCGAGATCGCGGCCGAAGCGGTTCAACAGGTTCTCCGACGCGCGCTTGGCGGTGTCGCGCGTGGCGCCCGCGTACTGGTCGGAGGAGACCAGCTCGAGCCCGGGCCACTTCTCCTTGAGCCGGTCCAGGAAGCCGCGCTCGCGGTCCGCGGTGCTGGCCGAGCCCTCGGCGTAGCGCAGCAGCAGCGTGCGCCCCTTGCCGTTCATCGCCTGGCCGAGCGCGTCGGCGGCGAGGACGCCGCCCTTGTAGTTGTCGGTGGCGACGAAGCTCACGATCTGCTCGGAGGCGAGCGCGGAGTCGAAGATGACCGTCGGTACCTTGAGCCGAAGGGCCTCCTCGACGGGCCGCACGAGCGCCTTGTCGTCGAGCGGCGCGAGCACGATGCCGTCCATGCCCTGGGTCGCGAACGACTCGACCACCTGGACCTGCTGCTCGCGGTCGTCCTCCCGCAACGGGCCCTTCCAGGTGAGCTCGACGTGGACGCCTTTCGCGGCGAGGTCGCGCTGGGCGCGGTTTGCGCCCGCGTGGATCGTGCGCCAGAACTCGTGGGTCTGGCCCTTCGGGATCACCGCGATCCGGTAGGGGTGCTCCTTGCTGCCGCGCGGGCCCTCGCCTTTGCCGCAGGCGACGAGCGCCAACAGGACGAGCGAGAGGGCGGCGACGGCGGTGCGGGGACGCGCGGGAAGGCGGCGCAGGGACATCTTCGGGAACCCTCCAGGGCGAGTGAGGGCACGCTATCCGGCACGCCGCGGCGTGTCAAACGCACCGGCTCCTGCCCCGAATGCCTGATGTATGATCGCCGCAAGTTGGCCTTTTCGGCCGACGCGCCTCACCGAAAAAAGAGCGGCCGGAGGTCGGCATGCGCTGGGAAGGTCGGGAAGGCAGCAGCAACATCGAGGACCGCCGCGGGATGGGGATGCCCGGCGGCCGCGGCGCCGGGTTCGGGTGCATCGGGCTCGTGGTCGTGATCGTCATCTCCCTGTTGACTGGAGCCGACCCGCGTCAGCTGCTCGGCATCCTCGGGCTCGTGCAGCAGATGGCGCCCGAGCCGACCCAGCAGGAAGCGCCCGCGGGCCAGGCCCGGGCCGACGATCCGCAGGCGCAGTTCATCGGCGTGGTGCTGAAGGACACCGAGAACACCTGGAACGCGGTCTTCCAGAAGAGCGGCAAGCGGTACACCGAGCCGCGGCTCGTGCTCTTCGAGGGGCGCGTGTCCTCGGCGTGCGGGCTGGCGTCGGCCGCGGTCGGTCCTTTCTATTGCCCGCTCGACAGCAAGGTCTACCTGGACCTCGCTTTCTTCCGTGAGCTGGATCGCCGGTTCGGCGCCCCGGGCGACTTCGCGCAGGCCTACGTCGTGGCGCACGAGGTGGGCCACCACGTCCAGAACCTGCTGGGGATCTCCGACCAGGTCCAGAGCGCGCAGCAGCGCGCCCACTCGCAGGAGCAGGCGAACGCCTACTCGGTCCGCCTCGAGCTGCAGGCCGACTGCCTGGCCGGTGTCTACGGTCACTTCAACAAGCAGACCCTCGATCCTGGCGACGTCGAAGAAGGCCTGCGCGCCGCGGCCGCCATCGGCGACGACATGATCCAGCAGCAGTCGCAAGGCTACACGGCGCCCGAGTCCTGGACCCACGGCTCGGCGGAGATGCGGGTCAAGTGGCTGAGGCAAGGGCTGCAGGTGGGCGATCCCTCTGGCTGCGACACCTTCAAGGGGAACTGATGGAAGTACTCACGCCGTCGAAGACCTGGGACGTCGTCATCGTGGGCTCGGGAGCCGGCGGCGGCATGACGGCCAAGGTGCTGGCCGAGGCCGGCGCCGAGGTGCTGCTGCTCGAGGCCGGCCCCAGCTGGGACGCGCGCAAGGACGGCGCGATGTTCGCCTGGACCTACGACTCGCCGCGTCGCGGCAAGGGCCATCGTGGGCGGCCGTTCGGGGAGTACGACGGCTGCCTGGGCGGCTGGGACATCGAGGGCGAGCCCTACAGCGTGGCGCGTGGCAGCCAGTTCATGTGGTTCCGCGGCCGGATGCTGGGCGGCCGCACCAACCACTGGGGGCGCATCTCGCTGCGCTTCGGCCCCTGGGACTTCAAGGCGAGGAGCCGCGACGGCCTCGGCGACGACTGGCCGATCGGCTACGACGACATCAAGCCCTACTACGACAAGCTCGACCAGCTGGTCGGGATCTTCGGCACGAACGAGGGGATGGAGAACGAGCCG
>Ga0111539_10006243_pt1 | contig 15378 bp, 12 predicted proteins | sample RhiMethybrSRZTD1_FD_79667 | JGI IMG/M metagenome (GOLD analysis project Ga0111539, IMG submission 79667) | Populus rhizosphere microbial communities from Tennessee, USA - Rhizosphere MetaG P. TD hybrid SRZTD1 (version 2) (version 2) | ecosystem: Host-associated > Plants > Roots > Rhizosphere >... | reverse complement strand
GCCATCGGCTTTTCGGTGTAGACGTGCTTCCCGAGCTTCATCGCCATCACGCCCGCCGCCGCGTGGATGTGGTCGGGCGTCGAGATCACGATGCAGTCGAGCGTCTTCTCCTTCTCCAGCATCTCGCGGAAGTCGGCGTACTTCGTCGCGGTGGGAAGCTTCGCGGCGCCCTGGGCGAGGTTCTTCTCGTCGACGTCGCACAGCGCGATCTGGTTCTGGCCCGCCATCTGCCCCAGGTGGTCGGCGCCGCGCATGCCGGCCACGCCGATGTGGCCGACGTTGATCTTCGCGTTGGGCGACTTCTCCTGGCCGTAGCCGACCTGGCGGCCGGCGATCCAGAACCCGGCGGCGCCGAGCGAGGAGTTCGTGAGGAATTGTCTGCGGTTCATGCTTTGAGCTCCCATCCTTTGCGGTACTCGCGCTTGAGGAGACGGTCGGCCTCGGGCGCGTTCTTGCACTTCAGGTTCACGGGATCCCACTCGAGCTTCTTGCCGAGCCGGTAGGCGATCGACGCGAGGTGGTTCGCCTCGGTGAGCGGGCCCGAGTAGCGGAAGGGGCAGGTGGTCTTGAGGTCGGTCTTCGCGGCGAGGATCCACTCCTTGTGGTGGCCGATGGACTTGGGGATCGTCTCCTCGGGCCGCTTGATGTCCGCGGGAAGCAGGGTGTGCTTGCCGTGGTTGCCGACGACCATTCCCTTGTCGCCGACGAAGAGGACGCCGTCCTTGTACTCCGGGGGCACCCGGCCGTCCTTGAACTGGGGCGGCTTCTCATTCTGCCCCTGGTACCAGGTGAGGGTGCAGGCGTGCATGTCGCCGCGCGGGCCGTACTCGTAGACGGCGCGGAACGTGGCGGGGGCGATCTCGGGGTGGGGCGGCGGGCCGAAGCCTTCGATGGTCTTCGGCGCATCCAGCTTGAGCGCCCAGAACGGGATGTCGTTCATGTGGCTGCCCAGGTCGCTCATCGTGCCCGAGCCGAAGTCCCACCAGCGGTACCACTTGGGACCGGGGAAGTAGACGGTGTGGAACGGCCGCATCGGAGCGGGGCCGATCCAGAGGTCCCAGTCCAGCGTGGCGGGAACGGCCATTTCCTCCGTCGGCCGGTCCTGGGTGCTGGCGATGTCGTTGTAGGTGGTCGCGTCCTCGGCGCTCTGCCATCCCCAGGTGCGGTTCACCCAGACGTGGGCCTCGGTGACCTTGCCGATCGAGCCCGACTGGACGATCTCGACGACCCGACGCCAGGAGTCGTTCGCGTGGGCCTGCGTGCCCATCTGGGTGGCGACCTTGGTCGCCTTCTTCGCCGCCTCGGTGACCACCCGGGCTTCCCAGACGCCGTGGGTGAGGGGCTTCTCGCAGTAGACGTGCTTGCCCAGCTGGAGGGCGGGCAGCGTGGCGAACGCGTGGGTGTGCTCGCAGGTCGAGACGACGACCGCGTCGTAGTCCTTCGAGTCGTCGAGCACCTTGCGGAAGTCGACGTACTTCTTCGCGTTGGGGTGAAGCTTCGCGGCCGACTCGACGTTCTTCGCGTTCACGTCGCAGAGGGCGACGATATTCTCCTCGCCGACGCTCTTGAGGTTCGCGCCGCCGCGGCCCCCCGAGCCGATCATGGCGATGTTGAGCTTCGCGTTGGGGGACTTCTCCTGGCCGTAGCCGACCTGGCGGCCCGCGATCCAGAAGCCGGCCGCGCCGGCGGAGGTCTTGAGGAAATCTCGACGGTTCATGCCTTGAGCTCCCATCCTTTGCGGTACTCGCGCTTCAGGAGGCGGTCGGCTTCCGGCGCGTTCTTGCACTTGAGGTTCACGGGATCCCACTCGAGCTTCTTGCCCAGGCGGTAGGCGATCGAGGCGAGGTGGTTCGCCTCGGTGAGCGGGCCGGAGTAGCCGAAGTGGCAGGTGGTCTTGAGGTCGGTCTTGGCGGCGTTGATCCACTCGGCGTGATGGCCGATCGACTTGGGGATCGTCTGCTCGGGCCGCTTGAAGTCCTTGAACTTGTCCTCGGGCAGGAGCGCGTGCTTCCCGTAGTCCGAGACGAGCATGCCCTTGTCGCCGACGAAGAGGACGCCGCTCTTCCACTTTTTCTCGTCGACCCGGCCGTCCTTGAGCGGGGGCGGCTTCTCCTGGCCCTGGTACCACGTGAGGGTGCAGGCGGGCATGTCGCCGCGCGGGCCGTATTCGTAGGCCGCGCGGAACGACGCGGGGGCGATCTCGGGATGGGGCGGCGGGCCGAAGCCCTCGATGGTCTTCGGCGCGTCGAGCTTGAGCGCCCAGAACGGCAGGTCGTTCCAGTGGCTGCCCAGGTCGCTCATCGTGCCCGAGCCGAAGTCCCACCAGCGGTACCACTTCGGGCCGGGGAAGTAGATGGCATTGAACGGCCGCATCGGCGCGGGGCCGATCCAGAGATCCCAGTTGAGGTAGGGCGGGATCGGCTGTTCCTCGGCCGGCCGCTCCTGCGTGCTGGCGATGTCGTTGTTGGCGGCCGCGTCGTCGGCGTTCTGGAGCCCCCAGGTGCGGCCGACCCAGACGTGGCATTCGGTGACGGCGCCGATCGCTCCCGACTGGACGAGCTCGACGACGCGACGGTAGTTGTCGCCCGCGTGGATCTGGGTGCCCATCTGGGTGGCGACCTTCGCCTTCTTCGCGGCCTCCTGGATCACCCGCGCCTCCCAGACGCCGTGCGTGAGGGGCTTCTCGCAGTAGACGTGCTTGCCCAGCTGGAGGGCGGGCAGGGTGGCGAACGCGTGGGTGTGCTCGGGGGTGGCGACGACGACCGCGTCGAACGCCTTCGCGTCGTCGAAGAGCTTGCGGAAGTCCTGGTACGTCTTGGCGTTCGGGTGGAGCTTGGACGCGGCGCCGACGCGCCGCTCGTCGACGTCGCACAGGGCGACGATGGTCTCGCTCGAGACGCTCTTGAGGTCGGACCCGCCCTGTCCGCCGCAGCCGATGGAGGCGATGTTCAGCTTCGCGTTGGCGGATTTTTCCTGGCCGTAGCCGACCTGGCGGCCGGCGATCCAGAACCCGGCGGTCGCGGCCGCGCCGGCGCGGAGGAAGTCGCGGCGATGAAGGCGTTGGGACATGAGGATGGTCTCCGGATGGTTCTCCCCGCTCCAGCCCTGTATCTACCGTACGGTGCCCGACCCCGGAATATTTGTTGCAATTGCAAATAATGGGCGCGGCGAAAAAAAAGGGCCGGCGGGGTCGTCCCGCCGGCCCTGGATGGTTTGCGTGAGCCTTAGATGCTCCAGCCCTTGCGGTACTCCTTCTTGATGAACTGATCGGCCTCGGGGCAGTTCTTCGCCTTGAGGTTCACCGCGTCCCACTCGAACTTCTTGCCGACGCGCATGGCGACGTTGCCCAGGAGCACGAACTCGGTGAACGGGCCGGCGTGCTCGAAGTTCGACATGCCCTTGCCTTCGCCCTTGCAGGCCAGGATCCACTCCTTGTGGTGGCCGGGCGAGCGGGGAAGGGTGGGCTTGGGCTTCTCCATGTCCTTGAACTTCTCCTTCGGCAGCCAGACCGACTTGCCGCCGTAGTCGTCGGGCGAATAGAGCGTGCCCTTGGATCCGATCAGGAGCGAGCCGGAGCCGGAGATCTTCTCGCCCTGGAGGAGCTCGAGGGGCGGCTGGACGAGCTCGCCGTTCCGCCGGCCTTCATACCAGGTCACCTTGCAGGCGGACATTTCGCCGCGGGCGGGGAACTCGTACGTCACCTTCGCCCAGCCGGGGCAGGTCTCGGGATTGATCGGCTCCACCTCCGCCTCGACGCTCGACGGCGCGCCCAGCTTGAGCGCGAAGTAGGGCAGGTTCGTCGTGTGGCAGGCCATGTCGCCCAGCGCGCCGGTGCCGAAGTCCCACCAGCCGCGCCACTTGAAGTGGAGATACGCCTGGTGGTAGGGGCGCTCGGGGGCGGCGCCGAGCCACTCGTCCCAGTGGATGTTCGCAGGAACGGGCGGCGTATCCTTCGGGCGGGCCGTGATGTTGGGCGACTGGGGCCAGATCGGACGGTTGGTCCACAGGTGGACCTCCTTGACGTCGCCGATCAGGCCCGCCTGGACGATCTCGACCGATTCCCGGAGGTTGCCGCCCGCGGTTCCCTGGTTCCCCATCTGCGTGGCGACCTTGTACTTGGCCGCGGTCTCGCGCATCACGCGCGCTTCCTGGACGGTGTGGGCCATGGGCTTCTGGACGTAGACGCCCTTGCCCAGCTTCATCGCCATGATGGCGGCGGGGGCGTGGTGATGGTCGGGCGTTCCGACGGTCACGGCGTCGACCTTGCCCGCCATCTCCTCGAGCATCTTGCGGTAATCGAAGTACAGCTTCGCGTCGGGGTGCTTCTTGGAGGCCTCGGCGTTGCGCTTGTCGTCGATGTCGCACAGCGCGACGATGTTCTCCGAGCTCACGTTGCCCATGTCGCTGCCGCCCTGGCCGCCGGTGCCGATGCAGGCGATGTTCAGCTTGGCGTTGGGGGATTTCTCCTGGCCGAACCCGACCTGCCGGCCGGCGATCCAGAAGCCGGTGCCCGCGGCCCCGATTCCGGTGTTCTTCAGGAACTGACGGCGACTCGTGCGCTGGGTCATGGATGGTTTTCCTTACAAGAGATGAAGACTAATACACTGGGAGGGGCCGCCCGTTACGGAATTCAAGCAAAACGGCCTGCGCGGACCGGAAGGCCCGCGCAGGCCGTTGGAATTCGCCGGAACTAGATCTCCCAGCCCTTGCGATACTCGCGCTTGATGTACTGGGCCGCCTCGGGGCAGTTGGTCGCCTTCATGGCCTTGCCGTCCCAGTCGAGCTTCTTGCCCGCGCGGAACGCGGCGATGCCGATGAGGACCGCCTCGGTGAACGGCCCCGCGTACTCGAAGCCGCACTGGGTCTTGCCCTTGCCCTTGATGGCGTCGAGCCACTCGCGGTGGTTGCCCCACTCGTGGCCGCCGCCGGTCCGGGGGAGGGTCTTCTCGACCTTGACGTCCTTGAGCTCCTCAGGATAGAGCTTCCGGTTCTGGCCCTGCTCGTCGAGCGCGACGAGGCTGCCCTTGTCGCCCACGAGAATGTAGCCGTTGGCCCCGATCTTCGCGCCCTTGGCGAGCTCGACGGGGGGCATCTTGCCGCCGTCGTACCAGGTGAAGTCGACGGGCGGCTTGTCGCCGCGCGCGGGGAACTTGAGCTTCACGATCATCCACTTGGGGCCGGTCTCCGGATGGAGCGGCTCGCCTTCGGCCTCGACCGACGTCGGGTAGCCGAGGTCCAGGCCCCAGAAGGGCATGTCCATGAGGTGGCAGGCCATGTCGCCCAGCGCGCCCGTGCCGAAGTCCCACCAGCCGCGCCAGCTGAACGGATGATACGCCTTGTGATAGGGGCGCTCCGGCGAGGGTCCGAGGAACAGGTCCCACTTGAGGTGCGCGGGCACCGGCTGCGGCTCCTTGGGCCGGTCCATTCCCTGGGCCCAGATCGGCCGGTTCGTCCAGCAGTGCACCTGGGTGACCTTGCCCAGGACGCCCTGCTGAACCATTTCGACCTGCTCGCGCCGGGCATCGGAGGCGTGGCCCTGGTTGCCCATCTGGGTGACCACCTTGTGCTCCTTGGCGGCCTCGGCGATCGTCCGGGCTTCCCAGACGGAGTGGACGAGGGGCTTCTGCGTATAGACGTGCTTCTTGTTCTTGATCGCCAGCATGCTGGCATGGAAGTGGGAGTGGTCCGGCGTCGACACGGTCACGGCGTCGAAGTTCTTCGCTTCCTTGTCGAACATCTCGCGGTAGTCGTTGTACCGCTTCGCCTCCGGAGCGACCTTGGACGCGCCGTCGAGCATCTTCTCGTCGACGTCGCACAGGAACGCGATGTTGTCGCCGGCCGCCTGGACGCCCTTGATCTCGCCGCCGCCCTTGCCGCCGGCGCCGATGACGGCGACGTTGACCTTGGCGTTGGGGCCCTTCTCCTGGGCGAAGACGGACTGCCGGCCGGTGATCCAGAACCCGGCTCCGGCGGCCGCGCCGGTTCCCAGAAATTCGCGACGATTCACTTTCTTCGACATCGCGGGTCTCCTATTAGAGTTTCTTGCACGCCTCGCGGACGACGGAGAGGCACTCCTTTACATCGGCGATCGGATCCTTCGGATTGAGTTCGTATTCGATGGCGAGGGCGCCCGAGAACTTCACGTCCTTCAGGGCCTTGAGGACGCCCACCACGTCCAGCTTCCCCTTGCCCAGGATGTGCTCGGTCTTGGCGTCCGAGAAGTCCTTGAGGTGGACGTCGTGGACCCGCGGGCCGAGCGCCTTGATCCAGTCGATCGGATTCTCGCCGGTGCGCAGCACGTGGCCGGTGTCGACGCACGCGCCGATCTCCACGGGCCACTTTTCGACCGCCTTCTGGACCTGCTCGAGGCGGCCGTAGGTCTTGTCGTCGGGGCCGTGATTGTGGATCGCGATCTTGATGCCGTATTCCTTGGTGAGCGCGGCGAGGCTTTCGAAGCTGTCGGCCGAAGGGTTCGCGCTGTAGACCGAGAAGCCCATCGCCTTGGCGAACTCGAACGCCTTCTTGGTGTCCTCGACCTTCTTGGTGAATCCCTGGACGCCCCAGGAGAGCGGCGTGATGCCGGCGGCCTTCAGCTTCTCCTTCGCGGCCTCGATCTTCGACTTGTCGTCCGTGATCGGCAGGTGCTTGCCGTAGAACTCGCCGTACTTGACGCCGAACTCGTTGAGGTACTTGAGCGCCTGGTCCAGGTCGAAGTTCCGCAGCGTGTAGGTCTGGAGGCCCACGTTGAAGCCGGCGTACGCGTCCTGCGCGAAGAGCCGGCCGGGCAGGGCCGCGAGGGCCGCGCCCGCGAAGGCGCCCTTAAGAAGGTCACGACGGGTCATGGTCATCGGTTCAACCTTCCGATTATTCGACAAGGAAACCCGCTCAAGAATGGAGGCCTAAAAGGATATACGTTTCTCCCGGGAGCGGCAAGCTCTAATCCTGAACGCCGGCCCGGTCCTGCGGGTTCCGCTTAAAGTTTTACCCGGGCCGCGTCGATACATTCATCACCCGACGATCTCGACCCGGCCGCGGCGAGCGCCGCGGCGACAGGAAGAATAGACCGTCTGACCGGCGTGATCGCCCCATAAGGGGGCCTGCCGGTCAGACGGTTTTTTTACTGCCTTGGGACCCCCTCCTTGGTACGTTCTCCTCGGAGGAACTCCCATGCTCGAGACCATCCGGCTGCTTTACGACTACACCCGGTGGGCGGACGGCCGCATGTTCGAGGCCGTCTCCAAGCTGACCCCGGAGCAGTGGACGAAGGACCTGGGGAGCAGCCTGAAGTCCACGCGCGACACGGTGGCCCACCTCGTCTCGGCCCAGTGGATCTGGATCTCGCGCTGGAAGGGCGAGTCGCCGAAAGCGATGTGGGCCGCGGCCGAATTCCCGACCCCGGCGTCGATCCGGGAGAAGTGGGAGCCGCTCGCGGCGGACCTCAAGGCGTTCGTCGCCGCCCAGACCGAGGAAGCGGCGGCGAAGCCCTGCACCTACAAGAACCTGAAGGGGGAGCCGATGAGCTATCCCCTCGGCCACCTGATGCTCCACGCGGTCAACCACTCGACGTACCACCGCGGCCAGGTCACGACGCTGATCCGCCAGCTGGGCGCCCAGCCGCTGTCGAGCGACCTCGTCGTCTACTGCGCGGAGCTCGCCAAGGCCCGATGATCCGGTACGAAACCGGGAACGACCTGGACCTCGACCAGGTGATCGAGCTCTATCGCACCTCGACGCTGGGCGAGCGCCGGCCGGTGGACGATCGCGAGCGCATGGCCGCGATGCTCCGCCACGCGAACCTCGTCGTGACGGCGTGGGACGGAGACCGGATGGTCGGCATTTCCCGCGCGCTGAGCGACTTCAGCTTCGTCACCTACCTGTCGGATCTCGCCGTGCGCGCGTCGCACCAGAAGCACGGCATCGGGAAGGAGCTGATCCGCCGGACCCAGGCGGCGGCGACGCAGGCCAAGCTTCTCCTGCTGGCGGCGCCCGCCGCGGAGAAGTACTACCCCCACGTCGGCTTCACCCACCACCCCCAGGCCTGGATGCTGGATCCCGACCAGCGGGTGAAATGAAGAAACGGGCCGGGGGAAGGCCCGTCTACAGGGCATGAAGGAATACCGGCAGAACTCCCACACCGGATCGCTGGTCTTCTGGGCCATCCTCTGCACGGCGACGGCGCTCGTGCTGTTCCTTCACAGCAACAAGGTGGTGAGCCGGGCGCTGAAGGTCGAGGAAATCCTCGCGGGCACGGCGCTGCTGATCTTCGGCCCGGCGGCCCTTGCCGTCTATCTCTACCGCGCCCGCCATGTCTGGGTCAGCGTCGACAACGTCCGTGGCATCGTGGTCAGCGGACGACGGGTGATCCCGTGGGACGAGATTCGGACGGTCGAGAGAAGGCGGCCGTTGTTCCGGAAGACCACCGGCCCCACCGAGATCACCCCCATCCATGAGGACGCCGCCAAGCTCGCGGCCAATCTCGGCTGCGAAGGCTGCATCGCCGGCATTGCCGAGGCCTTCATCCTCGTGGCCTTGATCCTTGCGGCCTTCTTCGCGTTCTGGCTGGTGTTCTTCGTGGTCGTCCCGCTGATCGTGATTCCGGTGCTCGAGGTGTTCGCCCCCTTCGGCGACCGCTTCAAGATCGTGACGCGCACCGGCACGCTCGTTCTCCGGGACCTCAGGGACGGAGACCGGTTCATGCAGGCGGTCGCGCTGCGCAAGCCGGTCGTCGACCGGTAGCCCTGAACTCTTGCCTTTGCGGCGCGAATTTCTAGGATGGGGACTCACTTCACTGGGGGGATTTTGACATGGCCAAGCACGTCCGCATCGGCGTCGTAGGCGCCGGGTTCGCCGCCCACTTCCACCTCGCGAGCTACGCGAAGGTCTACGGCGAGGACTTCGAGATCGCCGGCATCTACGGCCGCACCAAGGACAAGGCGGCGCACCTGGCGAAGGACTTCAAGATTCCCAAGGTCTACGACACCTACGAGCAGATGCTCGCGGACAAGGAGATCGACGTCTGCGACCTGGTCGTCGCCAACTACATGCACATCCCCCTCGCCATCCAAACGGCGAATGCCGGGAAGCACGTGTTCTGCGAGAAGCCGCTCACCGGCTTCTTCGGGCCCGCCGACAAGCGCAACGAGAAGTGGTCCGCGAAAGGCTACTCCCGCGAGTCGATGTTCAAGAGCATCCTCGACGACGCGAACAAGGCCTACGACGCGATCAAGAAGGCCGGCGTCACCCTCTGCTACGGCGAGAACTGGGTCTACGCGCCGCCCGTCGTGAAGGTCAACCGGCTCCTGGCCGCCAGCGGCTCCACGATCATGCGCATCATCGGCGAGGAGTCGCACAGCGGCTCGCACGCCGAGTACGCCAAGCGGTGGCAGACCGCCGGCGGCGGCTCCCTCATCCGCCTCGGCGTCCATCCGGTCGGCGCCGCGATCTACCTCAAGTATGAAGAAGGGCGCCGCCGGAACGGCAAGCCCATCCGCCCCGTCGCCGTCACCGCCGAGGTCGCCAACCTCACCTGGATGAAGTCCTTCCAGGACGAGCCCAAGAAGCACATGAAGCAGGGATGGGACGACGTCGAGGACTACGGCACGATCCACATGACGTTCGACGACGGCTCGGTCGCCTGCCTCACGTCGTGCGACATCGTCATGGGCGGCATCTACAACTACCTCCAGGTCTTCGGCTCCCGCGCGGTCCTGAAGGCGAACGTCAATCCGAACACCGCCTGCCAGGCCTACACGCCCGACGGCAGCTACTTCAAGGACGAGTACCTGGTCGAGAAGACCGAGACCAAGGAAGGGTGGTCCTATCCGTCGCCCGACGAGGACATGGTCACGGGCTATCCGGACGAGCTCCGCGACTTCGTCGGGTCGATCTCCCACGGCCGCGCGCCGAAGTCGGACCTCATGCTCGCCCACGACGTGCTCCTGGTCACCTACGCGGCCTACCTGTCGGCCGAGAAGGGCGCCCGGATCGACATCCGTCCGTATCTGAAGGCCTGACCGTGGCGATCGCGAACGCGCAGCAGGTCCGAGGCGTGGTCGACCGGGCGATGGCCCGGGCGAAGATCACCGACATCCACACGCACCTCTACGCGCCGGCGTTCGGCGACATGCTGGCCTGGGGCGTGGACGAGCTGCTCACGTACCACTACCTGATCGCGGAGTTCTTCCGGAACACCGACCTGCCGTACGAGGCGTTCTGGAAGATGACGAAGAAGGAGCAGGCCGACGCGATCTGGAAGGCGCTCTTCGTCGACGCCAGCCCGCTGAGCGAAGCGACGCGGGGCGTCGTCACCGTCCTGAACGCCCTCGGGCTCGACGTGGGGAAGCGGAACCTTTCCGAGTACCGGAAGTTCTGCGCCTCGCTGTCGCGCGACAAGTACATCGACCTCGTCTTCGGAAAGGCGGGGATCCAGGACTGCGTGATGACCAACGACCCGTTCGACGACGTCGAACGTCCGTTCTGGCAGAAGGGGATCCCCCCCGATCCGCGGTTCCGCGCGGCGCTCCGCATCGACCCCGTCCTGCTGGGATGGACCAAGTCCTGGCGGCGGGTCCACGACTGGGGCTACAAGACGGAGCACCGGCTCACGGTCCGGACGCTTCGGGAGATCCAGCGGTTCTTCCGCGACTGGGCGAAGAAGACCTCCGCGCTCTACGTCGGCGTCTCGCTGCCTCCCACGTTCGCGATGCCGGAGAAGGACCAGACCGCGCAGATCCTCGAGCGGGCGCTGCTGCCGGTGTGCGAGGAGCTGAACCTGCCGCTCGCGCTCATGATCGGCGTGAAGCGCCAGGTGAACCCGCTGCTCAAGATGGCGGGCGACGGCATGGGTCGCGGCAGCGTCGAGGCGGTCGAGTACCTCTGCGCGAAGTTCCCCCGGAACAAGTTCATGGTGACGATGCTCTCCCGCGAGAATCAGCACCAGCTGTGCGTCGCGGCGCGCAAGTTCCGCAACCTCCTGCCCTTCGGCTGCTGGTGGTTCGTGAACAACCCGAGCATCATCGACGAGATGACCCGCGAGCGCCTCGAGCTCCTCGGCACGAGCATGATCCCGCAGCACTCCGACGCGCGGGTCATCGACCAGGTGATCTACAAGTGGAGCCACTCGAAGAAGATCATCGGCGACGTCCTCGTCGAGAAGTACGAGGACCTCGTCTCCTCCGGCTGGTCGCTCAGCGACGAGGAAGTGCAGCGCGACGTGGACCGCCTCCTGGGCGGAAACTTCTGGTCGTTCCTGGAGAAGAAGCTGTGATCGCGAGAACCCTCCTGGTCGCCCTCCTCCTGTCCTCGTCGCTCGCGGGCCAGGACGACAAGCCGACGCCGAAGATCGAGCTCAAGGCGCTGTGGCGGGTCGAGGGGATCTCGTTCAAGCAGGGGCAGTCCACGAAGTACTCGGGCGACACCTACCTGCTCATCATGGCCTGCACCGACGAGAAGGGGAACGCGTGGCAGCCCACGCCGACGATGAACTTCGTCGTCTACAACGGGCAGGAGCCGTACAAGAAGGTCCAGCGCATCGTCACCAAGGAAGGCTGGAAGGCCGACCGGGAGAAGATCAACCAGCAGACCGTCGCGGACAACACCATTGCGAGCGACAAGAAGACCGGCGACCTCTGGGTCGCGTTCGTCCGCACGGACCCCGGCTTCGATGTCCGGTTCGACCTCACCCTGGAGGTGAAGGGCGTCGGAACCTGGGTCTGGAAGGGCATCAACAACGACATGGAGTACAAGGTCGCGGCCAAGGGACCCGACAAGGTCAAGTAAGCGGGTCGACCTCCTCGGAGTCGAAGCGGAACCGCACCGACGCCACCCGGAAGCAGAAGGGCGCCGCGTCTCCGACGATCGCGGCCGCCGCGCGCGACGTCACCGTCCCCTCCAGCGGTTCGCATGCCTCGACCGGGATGTCGAGCCGGATTTCCTGACGCGTCACCCGCCCGTGCCAGGGCTGCGTCGAGAACCCCCGGTCCTGAGGCACCACATACCCGAGCATATCCTTCCAGGAGGCGAAGGCCATCGACCAGGGTCCCGCCGTCGGGGCTGCGCACGGCCGCAGCTCGGCCTCGACGTCCGGAGCGCTGCCGGGACCCGGGTCGACCCTCACGAGGAGGCGGCCGTCGACGGTCCGGATTTCCGCCCTCGCCGCGACGTGCATCGGCATGCCTTCCGACATCAGCCGGGCTCCCAGCGCGTGGGGCGTGCTGTCGATGGCGTTCGTGACGAAATAGATGCCGTGCTTCCCGCTGCGCGGGTCCCGCACGTGGATCCGCCAGTTCGTGTGGATCGGCGACGGCAGGAGGCGACGCAGCGGTCCCAGGAGCCGCGGGCCGAAGTGACCGTGGCGGAAGGTCAGGAAGGTGAAGACGGCGAAGCGTCCGCCGTCCCCGACCTTCTGCAGCTCGAGGCCCGGGGGGACCAGGGGCTCCAGCCGCGACGCGTCGACGACGTAGTTCACGTAGACCACGTCGGTGATGTCGCTGACCATGGCGAGGGGAGGGGGGATCTCCGTGAACGCCCGGACGAACCGGCTGTTCGCGACGAGGTCGAGGACGCGTCCCCGCCGGCGGCCCGGGTGGCGCCAGGGCGCCTGGCGCCCGTGCGCGGCGTCGGGTCGCGAGCGACGCAGGATCTTTTCCGCGACCAGCGCGAACCAGAGCTGAAGCAGGAGGAACCCGACCGCATTGCCGGCCGCCACGACCTCGGGCGACGGGCGGATCGCCGCGGGCAGCTTGGGTCCTCCGTTCGCATACAGGAAGAGCGGCCAGAGTACCAGGGAGATCCCCGTCAGCAGCCGGCTCCAGGTCCCGGCGGCCGCGAAACACCACGTCCAGCCGAGCGCGGCGACCGTGTAGAGCACGCCGGCCCAGACCGCGATCCACTCGAAGATCCGCGTCTCGAAGGCGAGATAGCCGGCGGCGTCGCCGGACTGCGCCAGCTCGATCCCCTTCGTCAACCAGAGCGCCTGCCCCGCCTGGTCGGGCACCACCGCCGCGAGCGTGAGCATCATCGTGATGGCGGCGGGGACCTTCGGGATCCAGGAGGTGCGGAGCAGGCCGATCCCGATCAGCACGTCCGAGAGCGCGGTGAGCTGCCACGGGAGCCAGCCGAGGCGGAAGAGCCAGGGATGATCGGCGATCAGGCGGATGCGGACGGCGTCGTCGGCGGTGCCCCCTCCCGGCATGGCGGGAAGCAGGAGGAAGGCCATCGTCCCCATGGCGACGCCGTGGATGACGAAGGTGAAAAGCAGCGCCCGCTCCAGAAGGCGCGCCGATCGGTCGGTCACGCGACTATGATAGCACCGCGGCGGTGTACCTTAGTGCAGGAGAACTTGACCATGCGGATCGCTCTTCTCGTCTGTCTTTTCGGGGCGACTCAAGACCCCGCCCTCGATGACCTCCTGGTCGCCCATCCTTCCGGCGTCTGCGTCCTGGTGGGCGCGGGCGACGGCTCGCTCGCGGCCCGCGCCGCCGACGGGGGACGCCGGCTCGTTCACGTCCTCGAGCCCGACGAGGCGAAGGTCCGCGCCGCCCGCGCGCTCCTCGAGTCGCGCCGGCGGTCCGGTCTCGCCTCCGTCGAGCTCTGGGCGGGCCCGTCGCTGCCCTACGCCGAGAATCTCGTCAACCTCCTGATCGCGTCGACCGCGCTCCCGGAAGCCGAGGTCCTGCGCGTCCTGGCGCCCGGCGGCGCCGCCGCCGTCCGGCGCGACGGCGCCTGGACCACGGTCCGCAAGCCCCGGCCCGCCGAGTTCGGCGACTGGACCCACTGGCGCCACGGGGCCGACGGCAACATGGTGTCGGGCGACCGCGCGGTGGGCGTGCCGACCGGCCTCCGCTGGATTGCCGGTCCGCCGCAGGATGCCGGCGGGCGGAAGTGGTACTACGACCACATTCTCGTCTCCGCGGGCGGCCGCAACTTCTACGACTACGAGGAGACGATCCTCGCCCGCGACGCCTACAACGGCGTCGTGCTCTGGCAGCGGGAGATCAAGGCCCACCTCTACAAGGAACTCGGCCTGCCGCTGCCCCCGAACCCGCCGCCCAAGGTCACCAAGGTCGGCGGCCGCACCTCCAAGGTCCGCCCCGTCGCCACGCCGGAGCGGCTGTTCGTCGCCAGCGAGGGCAAGGTCCTGGCGCTCGACGCGGCGACCGGCGAGACCGTCGCCGAGTTCGCGGAGACGCGCGATCCGCGGGAGATCCTCCTCCAGGGAGGCCTCCTCCTCGTGTCCGACGCCGGCTCCGTCCGGGCGTTCGATCCCGCGACGAAGAAGCAGGTCTGGGAAGCGGCGCTCGAAGCGCGGCGCATGGTGGCGGAGGGCGAGAATCTCCTGGTGGTGACTGCGACCCATGTCGTCGGCCTCGACCGCGCGACGGGCAAGGAGCGGTGGCGGACGGCGGACGCGGAAGCGGGCCTCGCACTCACCTGCACGGCGAACTCGGGTTATCTCGTGCTCGAGAAGTCCTCGCTGCGCGACGATCCCATCGGCTGCGGCATCAAGGTCTACTCGACGAAGACCGGCGAGCTGCTCTGGACGCGCGACTTCGCGCCCGACATGACCCACTACCGGGAAGCGAGGGCGTATTTCGCCCAGGGCCTGCTCTGGCTGCCGGTCGAGAAGGAAGGGCTGCTCGGACTGGAGCCCAAGAACGGGTCGCTGCGCAAGGAGTGGAAGACGCGCGGCAAGCACTGCGCCACGCCGGTGGCCACGGAGCGGTTCTTCCTCGCGCCCGAGTGCGAGTTCACCGACTTCGCCGACGGGACGCAGACGCGCGCGCGGATGTTCAAGAGCGCGTGCCGTCAGCCGTTCATCCCGGCGAACGGCCTGCTCTACACGTTCCCCGTCCAGTGCGAGTGCTTCCCGATGCTTCGCGGCACGATGGGGCTTTCCTCCGACAAGCCGGTCGAACTCGCCGCCGGTCCGCGGATCCAGAAGCCCGGGGCCGTCCCGGCGCCGGGGACGCTGCTCCGGCGCTCGCCGCCGGAGGGCGAGTGGCCGGTCTACCGTCACGACGTCCATCGCAGCGGGAGCACGCCCGTCGGGCTCAAGCGCACCGACGTCCGTCGCGCGTGGGAGACGCCGGTCGCCGCGCTGCCCGAGGGACCGATCGCCGCGGAATGGAAGTCGAACCCGTTCGTCCGCGGGGTGCTGAGTCCCCCCGTGGCGGCCGCCGGGATGGTCTTCGTCTCGGTCCCGGATCTCCAGCGCGTCACGGCGCTGGACGCGAAGACCGGGAAGCCGGTGTGGTCCTACACGGCCGGCGGACGTCTCGACGGGCCGCCCACGATCTATGAGGATCTCTGCCTCTTCGGCGCGCACGACGGATGGGTGTATTGCCGGCGGGCGGCCGACGGCGTTCCGGTCTGGCGTCT
>Ga0111539_10006242_pt1 | contig 15380 bp, 13 predicted proteins | sample RhiMethybrSRZTD1_FD_79667 | JGI IMG/M metagenome (GOLD analysis project Ga0111539, IMG submission 79667) | Populus rhizosphere microbial communities from Tennessee, USA - Rhizosphere MetaG P. TD hybrid SRZTD1 (version 2) (version 2) | ecosystem: Host-associated > Plants > Roots > Rhizosphere >... | reverse complement strand
TTGGAGCTCTGGCCGAGGACGGTGAAGGCCTCGGCGACCTGGAGCCCGATCTTGGTCGATGGGTTGAGGGCCGCGCCCGGGTCCTGGTAGACCATCGAGGCGTGGTTGGTCCGGAATTTGCGCAGGTCGTCGCCCGACTTCTTCGTGATGTCCTCACCGGCGACAAGGATCCGGCCGCCGGTGATCCGCGCGTTCCGCGGCAGATAGCGGACCGCCGCGTACGCCGTCGTCGACTTGCCGCAACCGGACTCGCCGACCAGACCGTAGCTCTCGCCTGGCTTGACCTCGAACGAGACCCCGCGGAGCACCGGCCGCGGGATGCCGCGGACCATGTAGGCGAGGTTCAGGTCCTCGACCTTGAGCGCAGCGTCCGTCGCGGATACGGGCGCCGCAGGCTGGGTCTCGACGTTCGGCAGGGCGCTCATTCGTCGGTGACCGACGATAGGGCGTCGGCGATCAAGTTGACGGCGATGACACAGGTGGCGATGGCCATGGCCGGGAAGAACGTGGGCCACCACTTGCCCGAGATCATGTTGGTGTACTCGTCGCTCACGGTGAGCCCCCAGTCCGCCGAAGGAGGCTGGATGCCGACACCGAGGAAAGACAGCGTGGCGATCGTGAAGATCGCGTAGCCGAAGCGGACCGTCAGCTCGACCACGATCGGACCGAGGACGTTCGGGAAGATCTCGCGGGTGATGATGTAGGACCCCGACTCGCCACGCAGCTTGGCTGCGGTCACATAGTCGAGCTGCCGTTCGGCGATCACCGCCGATCTCACGGTCCGCGCCACGATGGGCGTGAACAGGATGCCGACGACCAGGATCACGACCTGGGTCGACGAGCCGAGCACGACCAGCGTCAGCAGGGCGACCAGGATCACGGGCAGCGATAGGAACGCTTCGACCACTCGGCTGATGGCGTCGTCGACCATGCCGCGGTAATAGCCCATGGTCAGACCGACCAATGTCCCGGCTACGACGCCGAGGAGCGCGGCGATCGGCGCGACGAGAAGGACATCACGGGCACCGACCATGACGCGCGACAGCACGTCGCGTCCCAGCCGGTCCGTCCCGAAGAGGTGCTCCGGGCTCGGCGGCAGATGGCGTCGGGCGAAGTCGTTGAACGGATCGTACGGCGTGATGTTGGTGCCACCGATCGCGCAGAACGCCCAGACACCGAGGATGATGAGGCCGACCAGGAACCCAGGCTTGCGGAAGAGGACCGTCAGGGTTTCACGGCGCGCCTGAGATCGCTCCGAGCGAACGGCGCCCGAGGGCGCTCCTGCGGCGGGGCCGGGCGTGACGGTCGCGGCGGCGTCCATCAGCTGGCCGTGTCCAGTCTGGCGCGCGGATTCATCCACGCGATGATCAGGTCGGCGATCAAGGTCGCGAGCATGTACACGATGCCGATGACGATGACGCCGGCCGTAAGCATCGGGATGTCCTTCCGCTGCGCGGCAAGCAACATCAGCTGCCCCATCCCGTTGTAGTTGAAGATCTTCTCGACGCCGATGATCCCGCCGAACAGGTAGCCGATCTGCACGCCGATGACGGCGACCGTCGGGACGAGCGCGTTCCGCAGCACGTGCCGTCGCATCGTCTGCTGGGTCGTCAGACCCTTCATGGTGGCGGTCCGGATGTAGTCAGACTCGAGCACCTCGATCGTGCCCGCGCGGGTCATACGCGCGATATAGCCGAAGTACACGATCGCCATCGCGAGCGCGGGCATCGTCAGGTAGCGGAGGACTTCGAGCGGCCCTGCCTTCGGCGGCGGCGTCGCCAGGACGGGTAACAGGCCGAGCTGGACGCCGACGACGACGACCAGGACCGTGCCGACGACGAACTCCGGGATCGACGACATCGTGACCCCGGCGAGCACGATCCCTCGATCGGACGGTCTGTCCCTATGTCTGCCGGCATAGAGCCCGGCGATGATCGCGACGGGGATCGTCAGGAGCAGCGCGTACAGCGCGAGGATGCCCGATCGTCCGATCGCGGCCAGGATCGTCGGCAGGACCGGTGTCCGGTTCTGGAACGAGTTGCCGAAGTCGAACGTGACGAGGTTGCGCATGGCGCGGATGTATTGCTCGGGCAGCGGGTCGTTGGTGCCGAGCCTCTCGTTGAGCGCATCGACACTCTCCTGCGGTGCGAACGGTCCAAGGATCGTCCGGCCGACGTCGTTGGGCAGGACGTTGGCGATGATGAAGACGATCGAGGCGAGCAGCCACAGCGTGATGAGCGAGAGCACGAGCCTGCGTGCGAGCCAGCGAACCATCGGCCGACGGCGTCCTCGCGACTACCCGTGATGGATATGAACGAGGAGGGGCGCGACGTGCGCGCCCCTCCCCTTGCTGATCGGCTTATGCGACCTGTGAGGCGGAGCTGAAGAACATCTGCCCGAGTGCGCTCGAGTAGATGCCCTGGTACTTCTTCGAGCTACCGGCGAGGTAGTTGTAGAAGTACGGGAGTCCGATCGGCACGTCCTCGTTGAGGATCGTCTCGATCTTCTTGCAGGCGGCCTTCTGGGCCTCGACGCCGATCGACTTCTGGAACTCCGTGAACGCGTCGTCGAACTCCTGCGAGTTGTACTGCGACGAGTTCCACACGCCCTTGGTCTTGAGCGCGGCGTTGAGATACACATCGGGCGTGGCGCGGTGACCGTAGTCGACGATACCGAGCTCGGCGGCGCCTGAGCACGGCGGGTCCTTCGGCTCGGCGGGGCACCACTGCGCGCCGTAGAACGTGTCGAGGCTTTCCACCGCGACGTCCAGGTTGAACCCGGCGTCCGCCGCGTTGCTCTTGATGAGCACCGCGAGGTCCGGGATCTCGAGCAGCTGACCGGCGTGGAGGGTGGCGTTGATCGTCGCACCGCCGAGGAGTGACTTCGCCTTCTCGACGTCGCGCGTCCGCTGCGGCACGCTGTCGTCGAAGTACGGATAGATCGGGGCGATGACATGGTCATTGCCGAGATCCGCTTTGCCGCTGAACAGCTGCTGGATCATCGCCTCGCGGTCGAAGGTGTAGGCCAGCGCCTGGCGGACCTCCTTCTTCGCGAACTGACCCTTGTCGCAGCGCATCCAGATCTGGCGGTGCAGCGCGGCTCGGGTCGCGATGACGTTCGTGTTCGCATCGGTGAGGAGCGCCTCACCCGACAGGACGTCGAACTGCACGATGCAGTCGACCTGGCCGCCCTGGTAGGCGGTGACCATCGGGCCGGTCTCGTCGAAGTACACGAACTCAAGCGTGTCGAGCGGGGTCTTGCCACCCCACCAGTCGTCGTTCCGCGCGTAGGTCGCCCCGGTGGCGTGGTCATACGTCTGGAGCTTCCAGGCGCCTGTGCCATTCGGCATCGCGTCGAGCGTCGTGCCCGTCGCGTAGTCCTTCGGCGTGATCACCGTCTGGGCGTTGAACACCGAGACGAGATACGGGAAGTTGCCGTTCGGGCTGAGCAGATTGAACGTGACCGTGTTCGCGTCGGTCGCGACGGCTGACTTGTCGTCGATCACGCCCTTCAAGCCAGAGTTGCCTGCGGCGACGAGGCGGCCCATCGTCGCGACGACGTCGTCGGCGGAGAAGGGCTTGCCGTCCTGCCACTTGACGTTCTGGCGGAGCTTGAACGTCCAGACCGAACCATCCGCGTTCGGCTGCCACGACTCGGCGAGACCGGGGGCGATGTCGGACCCGTTCTTGTCGAGCGTGCACAGGAATTCGAAGCACTGGGCGACCGTGCCGTAGCCGCCGAGGTCCTGCATGTTGATCGGGTCGATCTGGACGGGCCGCTGGATCGCGACCTTGATCGATCCGCCGGTCACAGCGGATGCGCTGGCCGAAGCGCCCGCGCTCTCGCTCGCGCCGGCCGACTCGGACGCGGCGGGAGCCGTCGCACTCGGGGTGCCGGAGCTACAAGCAGCGATGACCATGCTGACGGCCGAGGCCGACAAGCCGATCACGGCCGCTCGCTGGATGAACTGACGTCGGGTGACCCTTCCCTGGGCGAAGGATTCGACGAGGTCCAGCTCGACGGGCGTCGCCTTTCGACGCACGAGATCAAGCCGGGAATAGTCCATGGTGCAATCCTCCTCGACCATGTGACGGACCCGTGATGCACCGCACCACCATCCAGCCGGACGGTCCGTGCTTGGGAACTCCTCCGGAAGCCTGCAAGGTAATGGCGCGTCACCCCGGAGTCAACGCGGATATGGTGGCGTCTGCGTTACAAGGCCTTCACGACACTCGCCCTGAGCGCGTATGGACCGGCATGGTCGACGCGTACGCGGACCTCGTGGCCGACCAGCGCAGCGTCCCCCGGGACGTGCACGAGCTTGTTGCCCCGGGTGCGACCCGTGACGACGGTCGTAGGGCCCGCAGGATCAGGATCGGCGGCGGCCGCATCCACGTGGTCGTGGCCGTGCGAACGGACGGGGGCGACGGCATCCACCAGCACGTCGACCTCGCGACCGAGCCACGCCTGATTCCGTTCGAGCCCGATGCGCTCCTGATTCGCCAGGAGCTCGTTCAGACGACGCCGCTTGACGTCGGGTGGCACGTCGTCGGCGAGCTTGGTGGCCGGTGTCCCAGGCCGAGGCGAGTACGCCGCGGCGAAGACCTGGTCGTATCGGACCTCCTCGAGCAGCGCGAGCGTCCGCTGGAACTGCTCCTCGGTCTCCCCGCAGAACCCGACGATGACATCCGTCGAGATCGTGATCCCCGGCACCGCCTCGCGGATCCGGTCCAGGCGCTCACGGTAGTGCTCGATCGTGTACTGGCGGCCCATCCGCCGCAGCACGGCATCGTCGCCTGACTGGACCGGTAGGTGGAGGTGTTCGCAGACGCTCGGGCAGTCGGCGAGCGCCGAGATCAGCCGGTCCGACAGGTCCCACGGGTGCGACGTCACGAATCGGAGCCGCGGGATCGCGGGCCGACCATCGGCCGTGCGCAGGGCGTCGATCGCCCGGATCAGCTCGGCCAGGTCGGGTCGGCCGTGCAGGTCGAGCCGCCGGCCTGCCCAACGCTCGGCATCGACGTGCGCGAACCGCGCCTCGGGTTCGAGGTCGTGACCGTACGAGTTCACGTTCTGTCCGAGCAGCGTCACTTCGCGATACCCGGCCCGGGCCAGCGCTCGTGCCTCGTCGACGATGTCGTCGAAGGGCCGGCTGCGCTCCGGTCCGCGACTGAACGGCACGATGCAGTAGGTGCAGGTCTTGTCGCACCCGTAGATGATCGGCAGCCAGGCGCTGATCCCCGAGCCGCGCGCGACGGTCCCCTCCGCGATCGCGCGGGCACGCGTCCCCGACAGGTTGTCTGCGGCACCGACCACCGTCCGCCCCACGGTGGTCGTCGTCCCCACGGCCCCGATCGCGCCTTGTGCCGACGCGAGCCCGAGTCGATCGACCAGCTCCGGCTCCTCGTCCGGGCGCAGGAAGAGGTCGACGGCCGGGAACCGCCGGCGCAGCCCGTCACGTTCGGCCTCGCGGACCGCACAGCCCGTCATCACGACGCGCAACCCTGGGTTCGCCGACTTCAGTCGCGCGAGGTGGCCCTGCCGACCGATGACCTTCTGCTCAGCGCCCTCGCGGATCGCGCAGGTATTGATCACGACGAGGTCGGCGGTCTCGAACGTCGATGCTTCCTCACACCCGACGGCAAGCAGTCGACCGGCCATCTCCTCGCTGTCGCTACGGTTCATCTGGCAGCCGAGCGTCCAGACGTGGAACCGCGGGAGCGCTGCCGCCTCAGGCCGGTACTCGGTCAGCCGATCGTCGAGTGGCGCGTCCGGCGCGCGAGGGGCGGCGCGAACCGGAGCCTCGACGTCGAGGACCGGCAGTGCGCGCGTCAGGGGTCGCGAGTCGGTCACAGCCGCTCCATCGTACCCAGCCTCATGGCCTTCCGATCGCGGCGAGCAGGGCGTCGCCGACCTCGGGCGGCACCCATAGGCGCGAATGCGTCTCCGAATAGGGACCGAGATCGCCGTGGTAGTCGCTTCCGCCCGTCACCACGAGCCCCTTCGCGCTGGCGAGTGCCGCCATGGCGTCGACGGTCGCCCGGTCGAACGTCCGGTAGAAGACCTCGAGCCCGGCGAGTCCCGCGTCGACGAGCTCGTCGATCACGTCCGGGCGTCCTGGCGCTTCGCGGAAATGGGCAAGGACCGGCAGCCCGCCCGCATCGCGGATCACGTGGATCGCGGCCTCCGGCCCGAGCCCTTCGCGACGGACATAGCCCGGCTGACCGTGGCCGATGATCCGACTGAAGGCGTCCTCCACGCTGGTCGCGAAACCCGCGGCGATCAGGGCACGCGCGATCGTCGGTCGGCCGAGGGCGTCGTCATCACCGGTCTCGAGGCCCTCGACCTGCGCGTCGATCGGCATCCCGATCTCACGGAGCAGGGCGACCGTGCGATCGAAGCGGGACCGGCGCGCATCTCGCTGGGCGCCGAGGGCGCCCTCGAACGCCGCGTCCGCGGGATCCATCCCGAACCCGAGGATGTGCAGCTCGCCTTCCCACAATCCGAGGTCGCGCGTGACGAGCGCGTTGATCTCGACGCCAGGGATCAGCGTCATGTCGTTCGGGACGGCGTCCGCCGCGATCAGGTCGTGATAGCCCGCGAGCGTGTCGTGGTCGGTGAGCGAGAAGACCCTGACCCCGGCCGCCGCCACGTCGCGGATCAGCTGCTCGGGACGCAGGACCCCATCCGATCGCGCCGAATGCGCGTGCAGATCGACGGTGGATGGCGACGGGGGCACGACGCCCGTCTCGCTCGCCGCGGGATCGTGGCGCCGGGAACGCTTCGGTCGAGGACCGCCGGACATCGGCGGCTAGACCTCCAGCAGTCGCTGGATCCGCTCGATCGCGAGTGCCCGCCCCGTGGCGGGATCGATGTCCACCTGGACGGCGTTGAACACCACGGGTCCCTCCCCCACCTCGAACCTGGTCGGCAGCGCATTGATGAAGCGCGGCAGGACCGTCGACGGCGCGAACCCGATGACGCTCCAGATCGGCCCGGTCATCCCGATGTCCGTGAGGTACGCCGTCCCACCCGGGAGGATCCGCTCGTCGCCGGTGACGACGTGCGTATGCGTGCCGACGACCACGCTCACCCGCCCATCGAGGTGCAGGCCCAGCGCGTTCTTCTCGGACGTCAGCTCGCAATGGAAATCGACAAGGCGGATCGGCGGCAACGGCTCGGGCGCCGACGACTCATCGAGCAGCGTGTCGGCGTCGGTGAACGGGTTATCGATGGGCTGCATGTACGTCCGGCCCTGGAGGTTGATGACCGCGATGTGCGACCCGTCGAGCGCGTCGTAGGTCCCCCATCCACGTCCGGGCACCTCGTGCGTCCCGTAGTTGTGCGGCCGAAGCACCCGTTCCGACGAATCGAGGAACGGGTAGATCTCCTTCTTGTCCCAGATGTGGTTGCCCGACGTGATCACGTCGACGCCGGCGGTCAGCAGTGCTTCGGCGGTCGAAGCGGTCAGCCCCATGCCACCGGCGACGTTCTCCCCGTTGGCGGTGACGAAGTCGATGCCCCGCTCGGCGCGGAGGCCCGGCAACGTCTGCTCGATGGCCTGGCGACCCGGTTTGCCGATGAGATCGCCGATCATCAACACCCGACATGCTCCCGCCGGCCGCGGCGCATCGCCGTTCGGCGGATTCCCGAGGCGCGTTCGTCCGACAGGCGTGGGTGCGTCCATCGCGAGAGTCTAAGGGCGCTTGACTTGGTCGTTACGATGGCGCTCCGGTGCGCCAGCGCACCACGGACCAGGGGGATACCGCGCGCCGGGACGGGCGCCGCGAAGGGTGGATCGGGTGATCGAGCGCGCCCAACCACGCCGTCGTGCCAGTGACCTCGCTGACGCACGCGCCAATCGCGCCGCGACGCGCGGCGATATCGTCGGACTCTGGGTAGCCAGCGGCCAGGCCGATGCGGCCCGTAAGCGCCGCGAGGAATGGGCTGAGCGCAACCGCGCCCCGGACATGCCCCCGGCCGACGCTACCCCCGCCGACTGACCGTACCGGTCAGCCCGTCGCGCAGGATCCGCTCCGCGTCGTCCGGATCGTCGCGTTCGATCGCGTCGATCACGACATTGACGAGCGCCGTGTCCTCGTCGTCGCAGTCGACGTCAACGACACGATCCGCGTCGTTGAAGAAGATCTCGATGTGCTGCCCCGGTGTCGGTGGTGTTCGCATGGTCCGACCGTACCGCGCACTGGGTGACAGGCGCCTAAAGCGCGCATGTCATGCAGGGGCAGGTATCGCTAGAGGGGCCTTGACTCGGTGCTTGGAGGCACCGTTCCGGGTCGGAGCCGCGAGCCTGAGCTCGCGGAGTCCCGACTACTTGGCGTACTCGACCGCACGCGTCTCCCGGATGACCGTGACCTTGATCTGGCCCGGGTAGGTCAGCTGCTCCTCGATCTTCTTGACGATGTCCCGCGCGAGACGGGTCGCCGTGAGGTCGTCGATCTCCTCGGGCCGGACGAGGATACGGACCTCGCGGCCGGCCTGGACGGCGAACGATCGCTCGACACCGTTGAAGCTCTCCGCGATGGCCTGCAAGTCCTCGAGTCGCTTGACGTACGTGTCCATGGTCTCGCCGCGCGCGCCCGGCCGGGACGCGCTGATCGCGTCGGCGACCTGGACGATCGGCGCCTCGAGACAGGCGTACTCGACCTCCTGGTGGTGTGCGGCGATGCCGTTGACCACCTTGAACGGCAGGTTGTGCCGCTGCGCGATCTGGGCACCGATGGCCGCGTGCGGCCCCTCGACCTCGTGGTCGACCGCCTTGCCGATGTCGTGGAGCAGACCGCCCATCTTGGCGACTTGGACGTCGGCGCCGACCTCCGCCGCGATGACGGCCGCGAGGTGGCTCGTCTCGACCACGTGATTCAGCACGTTCTGGCCGTAGCTCGTACGGTACTTCAGTCTGCCGAGGAGCTTGACGATCTCCGCCGGCAGCCCCGGGACCCCGGCCTCGTAGGCGGCCTGCTCGCCTGCCTGCCGGATGACGAGATCGACTTCGGCGCGTGCCTTGGCGACGACTTCCTCGATCCGACCGGGATGGATGCGCCCATCAGCGATGAGCTTCGTGATCGCGATCCGGGCGACCTCGCGACGAACCGGGTCGAAACCACTTAGGACGACCGTCTCCGGGGTGTCGTCGATGATCAGGTCGACGCCGGTGGCCTGTTCGAGGGCGCGGATGTTGCGACCCTCCCGGCCGATGATCCGGCCCTTCATCTCGTCGGATGGCAGGTGGACCACGCTGACGGTGTGCTCCGCCGTGTGGTCGGCGGCGACGCGCTGCATCGCGGTCAGGACGATGTCCCGGGCCTTGTCCTGAGCCTCCTCGCGCGCCGAGCGCTCGATCGCTCTTGCCAGCTTCACGGCGTCGTGCTCGGCCTCCGCCCGGACGGCGTCCAGCAACATCGACTTGGCATCGTCCGCGCTCATACCCGAGACCTGCTCGAGGGCGGTCACCTGCTCTTGCGTCGCGCGGGCCAGATCTTCCTTGGCCTTGTCGAGCTCGCGTTCGCGCTCGAGGAGCTTCCGGTCACGCTGCTCGAGCATCTCGGTGCGCTGGTCGAGCTGCTCGTCGCGCTGGATCAGCCGTCGCTCCTGGGAGGCCAGCTCGTTCCGGCGCGCGCGCGCCTCTTCCTCAGCTTCACGGCCGAGACGAAGCTTCTCGTCCTTCGCCTCGAGGATGAGCTCCTTCTGGCGGGTCCGTGCCTCGGCCTCGATGCGCCGCGCCTCCGCCTGCGCCGCCTTCATGCCCTGGGATGCCCACATCGTGCGGCCCAGGGCGCCAAGTAGCACCCCGATGACGGCGGCCACCACGGCCACCGCCACCACGACCGGTGTCTCCATCGGTTTCCTCCCATCCGGACCGGATCATGCGGCCGGACGCATCACATATACGAGGGCTCGTTCGCGGGCCGAGGGAGGAACCTTGCACCGCACGAACGGTGTGGCAACGGACCGTCGAAACCGAAGGTCCGGGCCCCCTCGTTGGGCCGCGATCGGGCCGTTTCAGATGTCCGGTACGCCGTTAACGATCGGCGCCTGGGACGTCCGGGTAGCGTAGGCCCGGGGCAGGTACGGGTCAACCGACTCGTTGTAGTCGACACGCCGGGAATCGGAACGACGGCGCCTGGGGGGAATGGCGCCGTCGTCCGGGGGGAGCGGTTCGATCTGGGGGGCTAGTCCTGGTGCGGGTTCCCGTTGCCCTGCCCGCCGGCGGTCTTTACGGCCTCTCGTGCAGCCTTTCTGGCCTCACGTGCAGCCTCTCGCGCGGCCTTTGCGGCATCACGAGCGGCCTTCGCGGCGTCGTGGTCCTTCTTCGCGGCCTCGCTGACCGCGCCGCCGTGGTTGCAGTTCTTTCCACCGATGGCATCGGACTGGGCGACCAACGACACCCACTTGCCATGACCGTTCTTCTGCTCATCGAGCGCAGGATCGTGGTCGGGCGGCGGGACCTCGACGCACGTCGTGTCCGCGGCCTGTTCGGTGGCGTCCGTGGGCGTCTCGGTCGGCTCGACGGCGGTCTCGTCGCACGAGGTCGACTCGGTGTTGGTCTCGTCCGTCGCACCTTCAGGTGCGTCTCCGGTCACGAAGGCCGGTTGCGCGGGCGTCTGGGTCGGCGTGGCGTCTGCACAGGAACCCTGAGCGACCCAGCTGACGTAGCCGCCGTGGTTGCAGTTCTTGCCGCCGATGCGGTCGCTTTGCGCAGCCTCCGATACCGAGATCGTGCCGTCGCCATCCAGGTCGACGGCCTCGCCCTCAGCGGCTGCGGCGTCGGGATCGGCGACGATCTCGCCGGTCTCGCAGCTGTCATCGATGCCGTTGCCGTTCACGTCGACGTAGGCAGCCACCAAGCCGGTCGGGGTCGTGCCGGATCGGCCTACGGCACCGGCGGCGAACCCGACGATGAGCAGCGTCCCGAGCAGGACCCAGATCGGGGTCATGCGAGAGGCGCGAAGTGCGTGCAACACGCGTCCTTTCTCCTTCCCCCGGAGCAAGGGCGGGACCGGCGATGGCCGGTTGATCAGAACGTGGCTGAGTATGGGCGTCCGTTCGCCACCCGGCACCCTGACCTTGGTCCCGCCAGAGGTCGGTCGCGTGCGGAACGGTCAGGTCCATCTGGTGTCGTCCGTCACCGCTGGACGCCACCAGGCCCAGACTGCGTATCCTCGAGGCGTGCCTGAAGACCTGCCGGCGTCGACCCATACCGTCGTCATCGGGGCCGGCCACGCCGGGCTGATCATGAGTCGCCTGCTGAGGCAGGCCGGTCGCGAGCACGTCGTGCTCGAGCGACGCTCGACGCTCGGCGGTGGGTGGCAGGACCGTTGGGACGCGTTCCAGCTCGTGACGCCGAACCTGCTGACCGACCTACCCGGTCAGCCGTACGACGCGGGCGACCCGAACGGGTTCATGACACGCGACCAGATCATCTCGCGGACCGCTCGCTACGCCGAGGTGATCGACGCCCCCATCGCCCTCGAGACCGAGGTCCGCCGGGTGACCCTTGGAGACGCCGGTTCGGCGGCCACGCGCTTCGTCGTCGAGACCTCTGGCGGGACGATCCGTTCTGTCGACGTGATCGGGGCTACGGGTGCGTTCCACATCCCCAGGATCCCTGAGCTGGGGTTCGGTCCGTCCATCGCCCAGATCCACGCCCACGACTACCGCAACCCCGACGCGCTACCCCCCGGTGGCGTGCTGGTGGTCGGGACGGGCCAGACCGGGGTCCAGCTCGCTGAGGAGCTGTTCGAGGCGGGTCGTGACGTCACGTTGTCGGTCGGGCATTGCGGCCGGGTCCCGCGGCGGTACCGGGATCGCGACTATTTCTGGTGGATCCGGCAGCTCGTCCTCCATGGCGAGGAGACCGGAACGCCGCTCCCGACCATCGGACAGCTTCCCGACCCGCGCATGCGGTTCGCCTGCAATCCACACCTGTCGGGGCACGGCGGCGGGCATGACACGAACCTGCGCCGGTTCGCCGCCGACGGGATCCGGCTCGTCGGGCGGTTCGATGCCGCGGACGGCACGAGGGCGCGGTTCCGAGCCGATCTCGAGGAGAACCTCGCGTTCGCCGACGCGACGTTCGACCAGCGCTTCCGTCCGCTGTTCGAGGCGTATATCGCGGCGTCCGGGCTCGCCGTCCCGCCCGACGACCGCCAACCGTTCGAATTCCGGGTCCCGGAGGTCACCGAGCTCGATCTCGCCGCCGAGGGCATCTCGACGGTCCTGTGGACGACGGGTTATGCGCCCGACTACGGCTGGCTGGAGGTTCCCGTCGAGCGGCAGTTCGGCGTCCCGGTCCACGACCGCGGGATCACAGACGTTCCGGGTCTCTCGTTCATCGGGATGCTCTGGCAGCGTGACAACGCGTCGGCCAACCTGGCCGGCGTGGCACGAGATGCCGAGTACGTCGCGTCACGCTGGGACGTCGCCGTCTAGCTCGTCGTCCATCGTCGCGACCGTGGCCGCGACCTCGCGGCACGTCTCCGGATCGAAGCCGTTCCGGGCAAGCAACGCGTACGCGCGCTGGCGGCGCTGGCGTGGGTCGGCGATCCGGCGAAGGGTCCGTGCGTTCTTCTCGAGCAAGCGTTCCGCCGCGGTCCGATCCGGCGCCATCGCCGCGTCAACATCCGTGGCGCGACGCTCGTCGAGGACGAGGTCCACGATCGTCCGATCGATCCCCTTCAGCCGCAGCTCATCACGGAGCGCCCGTTCGCCCCTCGGCCGCGCCCGGTCCCGCGACTCGACCCACAGACGCGCGAATGCCTCGTCGTCGAGCATCCCGAGCTCGCCCAGCCGCGTGATCGCCCCGTCGATCAGATCTGAGCGGTAGCCGGCGGTCGTCAAACGCCGGCGAACCTCCGCCACCGAACGGGAGCGCGTCCAGAGGAACCGCGCGGCGGCATCCAGCACGACCGCCGGATCATCGACGGCCGCGCGCCGCTCCCGCCGCTCGGCGTGACTTTCCCGCTTGGACGACCTCAAGCTCGTCGTCAGGTGGTCCGGATGCAAGGCGCCGGCGAGTAGCGGACGCGAGCGCACCCCATGTGCGTGAGCGTCCGCGCGCAGACGGCAACGCCGCAGACGGACCGCATGACGACGAGCTACTCAGCTTCTTCGATGCCCTCGACGGGGATGGGAGTGTCCGTGATCTTGCCGCGGATGCGCGCCTCGATGTCGGCGGCGATCTCCGGGCTCGACTTGAGGAACTCCTTGGCAGCCTCGCGTCCCTGACCCAGGCGCGTCTCGCCGAAGTTGAACCAGGCACCGGTCTTGCTCACGACGTCCATCGCGACGCCGACGTCGAGCAGTCCGCCCTCCTTGGACACGCCTTCGCCGTACATCACGTCGAATTCGGCGACCCGGAACGGCGGCGCGACCTTGTTCTTCACGACCTTGACCCGGACGCGGTTGCCGACAGACTCGGTCCCCGTCTTGATCGTCTCCACGCGCCGGATGTCCAGCCGAACCGAAGCGTAGAACTTGAGCGCGCGACCACCGGGCGTCGTCTCCGGGTTGCCGAACATCACGCCGATCTTCTCGCGCAGCTGGTTGGTGAAGATCAACGCCGTGTTCGAGCGGGAGACGGCACCTGTCAGCTTGCGCAGCGCCTGGCTCATCAGCCGTGCCTGGATGCCGACGAACGAGTCGCCCATCTCGCCTTCGATCTCGGCGCGCGGCACGAGGGCGGCGACAGAGTCGACGACGACGCAATCGATGCCGCCGGAGCGGATCAGCGTCTCGGTGATCTCGAGCGCCTGCTCACCGGTGTCCGGCTGAGAGACGAGCAGCTCGTCGACGTTGACGCCGCAGGCCCGAGCGTAGCCCGGATCGAGCGCGTGCTCGACGTCGATGAATGCGACGACGCCGCCGCGCTTCTGGGCCTCTGCAAGCACGTGCTGGCAGATGGTCGTCTTGCCCGACGACTCCGGACCGAAGATCTCCGTGATGCGGCCCCGCGGGATGCCGCCGACACCGAGCGCCAGGTCCAGGGCGATCGACCCGGTCGGGATCGAATCGACCGCCTGTCGCTCGGCCGAGCCGAGCTTCATGATCGCGCCGCGCCCGAACTGCTTCTCGATCGTCGACAGCGCGGCGTCAACCGCCTTGCTGCGCTCCGCGACCGCCCGCTCCGTGGCGCGCTCGTCCGTCATCGCCATCCGCTCGTCACGCTCCTCATCGATCGATCCGATCCGTCAGCGGAGCCGTACCCGGTGGCGTCCGTGCGGCCGGTCAGGCCTCGTCCGAGTCGTCCTCGACGACCGGCTTTTCCTTGCGCGGCTTCCGGATCACCTCGACGTTCTGCGGGGGCTCCGAGAGCGGCGCGAGACTCGGTTGGGCGCTCTTGGCCTTCGGCTTCTTCTTCTGTTCCTTGCGCGGTCGATCCCGAGAGCCCATGGCGTCGCCTCCGCGTCGACATCCAGCCTACCGATGGGTCCTTCACGCGGACTGCTCGGCCTCTTCACTGCCACGTATCCGGCCCGCGCGGGAGCGCAGTTCGGACATCTCGGCGGGGAAGGTGCCGGCCCCGATCGAGGCTCGGATCCTGACCATGAAGTCTAGGGTGAAGGTCAGGTTGTGACAAGTCGCGAGACGGTACGCGAGAAGCTCCTTCGCCCGGAAGAGATGGGCCAGGTACGCCCTCGAGAAGCGCCGGCACAGCAGGCACGGGCAATCCTCCTGGACCGGCGCCGGATCGTCCAGGAACGCACGATTCCGAAGGTTCAATCGACCACCGGGCACCCACAGTTGCCCGTTCCGGGCCACGCGCGCCGGAAGCACGCTGTCGAACAGGTCGATCCCGCGATGGACCGCCTCGAGCAGGTCGGCAGGCGAGCCGAGACCCATCAGGTAGCGTGGCCGCGGGTCGTCGGCGAGCGCAGGCACAGCGACATCCAGGGTCGCGTCGCGCTCGTCCGGTGTCTCATCGCCCGCCAGCCCGCCGATGCAGATCCCGTCGAACGGCAGCGACGCGATGAACCGGGCGGATCCTTCCCGGAGATCGGGGTCCAGCCCGCCCTGGACGATCCCGAACATCGCCTGATCGGTACGCGTGTGCGCCGCCAGCGATCGCTCGGCCCATCGATGCGTGCGGGCGGTCGCGTCGGCCACGACAGAGCGGGGCGAGCTCGGGAAGACCGGCTGGTCGAAGGCGACCGCGACGTCCGACCCGAGCGCCTCCTGGACCCCCGTCGCCTGCTCGGGCGTGAACCGGTGGACCGATCCATCGAGGTGCGACCGGAACGTGACCCCGTCCTCGTCGACGACCCGCAGGTCGCCGAGCGATACGACTTGGAACCCGCCCGAGTCGGTCAGGATGGGGCGGTCCCAGTCCATGAACCGATGCAACCCGCCGAGCCGCGCGATGC
>Ga0111539_10006241_pt1 | contig 15386 bp, 11 predicted proteins | sample RhiMethybrSRZTD1_FD_79667 | JGI IMG/M metagenome (GOLD analysis project Ga0111539, IMG submission 79667) | Populus rhizosphere microbial communities from Tennessee, USA - Rhizosphere MetaG P. TD hybrid SRZTD1 (version 2) (version 2) | ecosystem: Host-associated > Plants > Roots > Rhizosphere >... | reverse complement strand
GGGCGGATTCGCCCTGCGTCCTCGCCGGCGGCCTGCTCGCTCGATCTCGCGACGAACGACCGCGTGTCGCCGCTCCTGAGCCCGGTGCTCCGTGGACTCCGTGACTTCCCTGAAGGTCCGGACCGGGCGAATGAGAGGGCCGGAGCCGACCCCGAGCCAGCCGCGCCCCCTTACCGCAACAGCGCGTCGTAGCGCTCGCGCGTCTCCAGCGCGCGGCGCTCGAGGTCGGCCACGAGGAGGTGGCCGGCGTCGCCCTCGGCCGTGTCGGCGTAGCCGAGGCGAAGGGCCAGGATGCGGAGCGCGGAAGGATCCTGGGGGACCTCCTTGGTGTCGAGGCCGAGCGCGAGCTGCAGGCGCGTCTCGACGCGGCGGAAGAAGAGGTAGGTCTCGCGCAGGTCGAGGGCCACGAGCTCGGGCAGCACGTCGAGCTCGGAGAGCATCTCGAGCGCGCGCGGCGTCTCCGAGACCAGGACGGCGGGCCGCGCCGCCCCGTGCCGGAGCTGCAGGTACTGGCACAGGAACTCGATGTCGACCATCCCGCCGATGCCGCGCTTGAGGTCGTGGCCGTGCGCCTTCTCCTCGATCTTGCCGCGCATCTCGCGCAGGGGCGTGGCCAGGTCGGCCAGCTGGTCGAGGCCGCGGACGGTGGCGCGCACGAGCTGCAGCACGCGCTGGCCGAGCTCGGCGTCGCCGGCCACGATGCGCGCCTTGAGCAGCGCCTGCCGCTCGAAGAGCGCGGCGCGCGGCGAGCGGTAGTAGGCCTCGAGCGCCCGCAGGCTCGTGACGAGCGCGCCCTTGGCGCCCTCGGGGCGCAGCCGCGTGTCGACGCGGTACAGGCGCGGCGTGCCGCGCATGCCGCCGACGCGCGCGATGAACTCCTCGGCCACGCGGCTGAAGAAAACGCTGTTCGGCGTGCCGTCCTCGGTCTGGCCGTCGCCGCTGTAGACGAAGACGAGGTCGGCGTCGCTGGCGTAGTTGGCCTCGAGGCCGCCGAGCTTGCCGAGGGCGATCACGGCCATGCCGGCCGACTCGCGCGCCGAGAGGCCGCGGATGCTCGCCGGCTCGCCGTGCTCGCGCACCGCCGCGCCGAGCACGACCTCGAAGGCCTGGCGCAGGACGTCGATGCAGAGCTGGCTGAGCTCGGCGAGCACGTCGCGCACGGGCAGGCCGTCCTGCAGGTCGAGCAGGCCGATGCGCAGCGTCTCGAGCCGCTTGTGGTCGGAGAGCTGCAGCCAGGGCGCGTCGCCGCCCAGGCGCTGCAGGCCGGGCAGCGAGCGGCGCCGCCGCTCGCGGCCGCGCACGCCGGTGAGCAGCGCGTCGATGAACTCGTCGACGACGTGCGGCTCGCCGGCGAGCAGGTCGGCCAGGTAGGGGCTGCCGCCGGCGAGGTCGCAGAGCGCGTCGAGCAGCCGCGGCTCGACCGAGAGCTCGGCGTAGAGGATCTCGCGCGCGCCGAAGCCGCGCGTCATGGCCTCGAAGCGGTCGAGCGAGCCGTCGGGGTCGGGCGCGAGGGCCAGGCGCTCGAGCAGCGCGGGCGCCAGGCTGGCGAAGGACGAGCGCAGCCGCGGCGAGGCCGGCAGGAAGCGCGAGACGGGCGCGGCCGCGCGGCGCAGCGCGGCGAGCGCGTCGTCGGGCCGCGCGAAGCCCGACTCGGCCAGGATCGCGCGGGCGCGCTCGGGCGGCAGGCGGTCGTCGAGCACGAGCTCGGCGGCCCGCGCCGGCCGGCCCGCGGTCTCCTCGAAGGCGCGCTCGAAGTGCCGCTCGAAGATCTCGCGCACGCGACGGCGGTGCTCGCCGAGCTCGGCGTCGAAGGCCTCGACGTCGCGCTGCCCCAGCAGCCGCGCGAGCGCGCGGCGGTCGGCCGGCAGCGAGTGCGTCTGCACGTGGTGCATGACCTGGAGCAGGTTCTCGACGCGGCGATGGAAGCGGTAGGCCGAGCGCAGCCGCGCGGCCTCGAGGGTGTCGATCGCGCCGGCCACGCGCAGCCGCTCGAGCGCCATGAGCGTGGAGGGCGCGAGCAGGCCGGGGTGCCGCTGCGCGTGGAGCAGCGAGAGGAACTGCACGATCGTCTCGATGTCGCGGATGCCGCCGGGCGCGTGCTTGATGTCGGCGCGCTCGTCCGGCGCGCGGCCGGCGGCGCGCGACTCGGTCACGGACTTGAGCCGCTTGAACTGCCGGATCGCGCCGGCGTCCATCCCGCACTGCAGGATCCACTCGCGCGTGCCGGCCAGGAAGGCGGCGCCCGCGCCCTCGCACTCGCTCACCACGCGCGCCTTGGTCAGCATCTGCCGCTCCCAGGGCCGGCCCACCTGCCGGTAATAGTCGAGGCACGAGCCCAGCGTGCGCGTGAGCTGGCCGGCGCCGCCCTCGGGGCGCAGGCGCATGTCGACGCGGTAGAGGTGGCCGTCCGGGGTCTGCCGCCCGATCAGCCGCACGAGCGCGCGCGCGACGCGGTCGGCGCTGGCCTGGTCGGTCACGCTGTCCGGCCGCACGAAGATGAGGTCGATGTCGCTGCTGTAGTTGAGCTCGGAGCCGCCCAGCTTGCCGAGTGCCAGGATCGCGAACTGCCGATCGGCGGCGAGGCCGGCCGCCGCGCCGGCGATGACCGCGTCGGCCAGGCGCGAGAGCTGCAGCGTGACCTGCTCGACGTCCTGCTGCTCGACGAGGTCGGCCCAGGCGATGGCGAGCAGGTCCTCCTGCTGCGCGAGGCGCAGCGCGCGCTCGCGGTCCTCGCCGGCGGCGGCGCCCTGGTAGCGCTGTGCGGCCGAGGCGGCGTCGAAGGGGCGGCGCAGGCTCGCCAGCAGGTCGGGCCGCCGCGTGAGCAGGTCGGCCATGTGCTGGCTCGCCCCCAGGAAGGCGGCGAGCTGCGCGGGCTCGGCGCGGGACTCCGGGCGACCGGCGAGGGCCGCGAGACCGCTGACGTTGATCAGCGCGCGCAGGGGGTCGGCCGCCTGCGCCGCCGCGGCGAGCAGCTGCTCGGCCGGCAGGTCGGGCGCCGCGGCGGCGAGGAGCTGGTCGAGCGCCTCGGCGGCCGCGCGCCCGTCGTCGAAGCCCGCGGCCTGCAGCGCCGCGCGCAGCGCCTGGTCGTCGAGCGCGCCCGCCCGCCGCTGGGCGGCGACGTCGGCGAGCGCCGCGCTCACCCGCGCGCCTCGTCGAGCAGCTCCTCGGCGGCGCGCGCGACCGGCTCGACCTGCAGCCGGTCCATGCACAGGCGGTCGCGGCAGCGGCGCAGCGTGCACGGGCTGCAGGCGACGCCCGCGCGCACGACGCGCGAGCGGTCGAAGAAGGGGCCGGTCCGCGCGGGGTCCTTGGGGCCATAGAGGCCGACGACGGGCGTGCCGTGGAAGTTGGCCAGGTGCAGCGGCAGCGAGTCGGAGGCGACCACGAGGTCGGCGGCGGCGAGCAGCGCGGACAGGCACTGGATGCCGGCGGCGGGCGCGACGGACGCGGGCGCGTGCAGCGCCGCGCGCACGGCCGCCACGAGCGGCTCCTCGCCCGGGCCGCCGGTGAGCACGAGGCGCGCATCGCGCTGGCGCTCGAGCCGGTCGCCGAGCGCGGCGAAGCGCTCGGGCATCCAGCGCTTGAACTCGCCGAAGGCGCTCGTGCCCGGGTGCAGGATCACGAGCGGCCCCGCGCCCGACAGGCCGGCGATGAAGCCGGCGGCGCGCTCGCGCGCGGCGGACGTCAGCGGCAGCGGCGGGCGCGGCGGGTGGCGCGGCACCGCCAGGCCGAGCGCCGAGAGCAGCGCCAGGTTCTGATGCACGCGGTGGCGGGCCCAGGGGGGCGGCTCGATGCGCTCGGTCAGCGCGCGCTCGGCGCCCTCGCGGGCCACGCCCGCCGCGAACCCGATCTTGCGCGGGCTGCGCAGCAGCGCGAGCTGCAGCCGGCTCTTCAGCGTGCCCTGGAAGTCGATCGTCACCGGGTCGCGGCGGGCGCGCATGGCGCGCGCGTGGGCCGCCCAGCGGCTGGGGCTGCGGCGCGGGAAGACCACGACCTCGTCCACGCCGGTGCAGCCGTCGAGGAGCGTGGAGGCCTGCTCCTCGACCAGCCAGGCGATGCGCGCCGCGACGCCGCTCTGCGCCAGCGCGGCCACGGCGGGCAGGGCGAAGAGCACGTCGCCCAGCGCCGAGAGCCGGACGACCAGCACCGAGCGGAGCGGCTCCATGCGGGCAGAGGCTAGCAAAGGACCGCCGCGTGGAACGCCGCGGCCGGCGGGCGTTAGGGTGTCCGGCGTTGACCTCCCTCACGCTCTCGCCGCGGCTGGCCGAGACGCACCGCCTGATGTCGCGCGGCGCCGTGCGGCTGCTCGTGCGTCGCGACTGGGAGGCGGCGTTGCCGCTCGAGGCCATGCTGGACGGCGCGCCGCTCGCGGAGTGGGGCCGGCCGGTGGCGCACGCGCTGGCGGGCCGCGGTCCGGTGGAGGTGCTCGCCACGCCGCGCGGCGAGATCGTCGGCAAGGCGCTGCGCCGTGGCGGGCTCGCCGGCGGCCTGCTGCGCGACACCTTCTTCGACGCGCGCCGACCGCTGCGCGAGGCCGAGGCGGCGGAGCTGCTCGCGGCGCGCGGCATCCGCACGCCGCCCGTCGTGGCGGCGCGCGTCACGCGCCGCGCCGCGGGGCTGCGCGTCGAGTCGGCCACCGCGCGCGTGCCGGGCGTCGACCTGCTCGAGGCCTGCCGCGACGCGCGCTCGTTGCCGGCGCTGGCGACGGCGGCGGGTCGCACCCTGCGCGCCGCGCACGACGCCGGCCTGCGCCACCGCGACCTGCAGGTGAAGAACCTGCTCGTGCCGGCCGGCTTCCCGGGCCCGGGGGGTGCCGCCGACCCCGGACCGCTGGTCGTGCTCGACCTCGATCGCTGCTCGGTCGCCGGCCCGCTCGAGCTCGACGAGCGGCGACGGGCCCTGGTCCGCTTCGGGCGCTCCCTAGTCAAGCAGGGCCTCCTGCCGCGCCTCGGACCGATCAGCGAGGCGGGAGCGGCGGCGCTCCGCGCCAGCCGTCCCTTCGTGCGCGGCTACTGCGCGAGCTGGGCCTCGCAGCCCGAATTCCTGGACAGATTGGCGATCGGGGTCAGGGCACAGGTGTCCCGCCACGGGTGGCGCTGGGCCGAAAGGCCGTCCGGGCGCGTCATCTGACCCCGTCGTCCGCTATGCATGCATAGATTTGGCTGGGCCACGTGCATATGCGCTTGTGCGTTACGAGGGAGGCGCATAAACTTCGCGCCCGTACGTCGCGCTGGCTCTGGGCATCCGATCATCCTCCTGCCTCTGGCCGACGCGGTGCTCGCTCGATTGGCATCCTCTCGTTTGCTCGGAGACATCATGCGTTCCACGCTCAACATCGCGTTGGCGTCGGCGGCGACCTTGCTGTTCGCCTCCCACGTCCACGCGCAGCTTGCCGACCTGCAGCCAGGTCGAAACTTCACCGCCATCGCGAACTGGGGTGCGACCCGCTGCGAGAACGGCGACTTCGGTGACGTCGACAACGATGGTGACCTCGACGTCGCCACCGGGAACGGCGGCGACGGCGGCGACCAGCTCGCTCGCATCTACATCAACAACGGCACGGGCACGTTCACGGACGAGACCTCCACGCGCTTCGCCGGCTTCCCCGTCATCGGCGCACGCGACATCGAGTTCATGGACGTCGAGAACGACGGCGACCTCGACGTGTACGTGAGCGCGCACACGAACGGCGGCGCCTCGGCCGGTCAGGCCAGCCGCTTCTTCATCAACAAGGGCGGCGACCAGCTCGGCACGGTCGGCTTCTACCAGGACGAGACGGCCACCCGCTGGGGCACGCTGGGCTCGGTGCCCTCGGGCGACCAGCTCTGCGGCGGCTGCAACAACGGCCCGTTCCGTGACTGGTCCTGCGACTGCGACTTCGGCGACCTCAACGACGACGGTCACATCGACCTGTTCCACAGCAGCTACGGGCCGAGCATCAACGGCACCCGCGCCAGCCGCATCTTCCTGAACAGCGGCGTGGGCGTGTTCAACGAGCTGTTCCCGTGGGTCAACGCGGGCGCGGACATCCAGACACACACGATCGACACCGACCTCGCCGACTTCGACGGCGACTTCGACCTCGACGTGTTCATGGCCAGCCGCAACAGCCAGGCGCGGGTGTTCATGAACAACCTCTACAACCCGCTCTCGGCCTCGGCGTTCAACGACATCACCCAGGTGGCGCTGATCAACACCGGCGCGGTCCTGAGTGGTCAGAGCAACTATGAGGGCGAGTACGCGGACGTCGACGGTGACGGCGACTTCGATGTGTGGATGAAGAACTACAACGGCAACAACGACCGGCTGCTCCGCAACAACGGGCCGGTGGCCGGCGGGTTCAGCTTCACGCAGATGAACTCCTGGATCGCGGGCGACCCGGTCACGGACGAGAACGAGGTCGACTTCGCCGACTTCGACAACGACGGCGACCTCGACTCCTTCGTCGCCAACTTCAGCGGGACGAACAGCCTCTACGTGAGCAACCTCGCGCAGGGCGGCACGGGTGGCGGCCTGTACCACCACACGGGGACCGCTGGCCAGTACCCCGCCTTCGAGCTGCCGAGCAACTTCAATGGCGGCACGTCGCTCGACGGCGAGTGGGGCGACCTGGACAACGATGGCGACTTCGACATCGGCCTGTTCAACGACGGCAACCAGGGCAACTGGATGTTCAGGAACGTCCTGGGCGTCCCGGACACCCACGCTCCGGCGCTCTACCAGGTCACGGTCCAGGGCGACAAGGCCAACGGGACCGACACGGTCATCCACGCGCAGATCCGGGACAACTGCCCGGGCGAGTGGCTGACGAACTACTTCGACTGGGAGCTGGTCTACACCGTGAACAACGGCGTGCCGACGAGCGTCCCGATGGTCGGGCAGTTCGGGAGCCAGGCGCGCGGCGTCATCCCGCAGCAGATCAACGCCACGATCGAGTACCACGTCGAGGTCACGGACCTCGAGGGGAACACGGGCGTGTCGTCCGACACCTCGTTCTTCCAGGGTGCTGACCCGTGGACGAACCTGGGCAACGGGTTGGCGGGCGTCAACGGCGTCCCGGTCCTCCTGGGCACGGGTCCGCTGACGACGGGTTCGCCGGGTGCGCTGGCTCTCACGAACGCCGCTCCGTCGGCGCCGTGCAGCCTGTTCATCTCGCTGTCCAGCTCGCCGGCCAACTTCAAGTGCGGCACGCTGGTCCCGGTCCCGATCGCGTTCCAGCTCCTGCTGTTCACGAACGGCTCGGGCAACCTGCCGCTGGCGTGGCCGTCCTTCCCGGGTGGCCTCTCCGGTCAGAGCCTGTACTTCCAGTACGCGATTGCCGACGTGGCTGCCATCTGCGGCACCTCGCTCAGCAACGCCGAGCGGGGCGACGTGCCGTGACGACGTACCTCTGGCGGGCTTGACCTGCCGGAGCTCGTGCGAGGCCCCCGGATCCCGAGCGGATCCGGGGGCCTCGTCATTTGAGGGCCGCGCTCAGCGGACCAGGTCGCTCCAGGCGCTCGGGTCGGCGCCGCGGTCGACGCCGTAGACCTGCGCCAGCGCCTGCCGGGCGCTCGTCGACTCGATCGCCTGCGGGCTGCGCAGCATGGCCACCAGCGCCGGGCCGGCCGGCCGCGAGCGGGCCGCGCCGAGGGCGAGGGCCATGTTCGCGCGCACGAGCGGCGAGGTCTCGGCCGCCAGCAGCTCCTGGATCCGCGCCGTCGTGGCCGGCTGCGGGAAGCGCCGCGCGATCGACGTCGCGTGCAGGCGCACCTTGGGATCGGAGTCGGTCAGTGCCACCTGCACGGCGTCCCCGGCCGCCGGCGCCGTCTTCTCGGTGAGCACGGTCTGCAGCGCGAGGGCCGCGCTGCTGCGGACGTCGGCGTCGTGGTGCTGCACGAGCAGGTCGAGCAGCGGCGTGACCGGCACGCTCGTGTCGCCCAGCTTCCACAGCGCGAGCAGCTCGTTGCGCAGCAGCTCGTCGTCGCGCTCGTCGAGGGCGGCCACGAGCGCGGCCACCGCCTGCGGGTGCGGCGAGACGATGCCGCGCGCGTTCTCCGGCACGCGCGAGAAGCCCAGCGCCCAGGCCGCGACGAGCCGGCGGTTGCGGTCGCCGCTGCGGAAGGCCTCGAGCACCTGGTCGAAGTGCGTGACGACCTTGATCGAGACGACGTTCTCGATCGGCCGCGCGCGGTTGGCGCGCTGCTCGCTCTGCCAGGCGGGGATGAGCTGCTCGAGCGAGTTCATGAGCTCGGGCGTGTCCTCGCGCTCGGGCGCCGCCATGCGCTCGGCGAGGCGCTCGACGAAGTCGTCGCGGGCGGCCGTCGCCATGTCGACCGGCGCCTGCTGGACCGGCGGCGGGTCGACGGGTGCGGGGTCCTGGCTCGCGCAGGCCACGAGGAGCACGGGCAGCAGATAGGGTCGCATGGCCGTCAGACGCCCCCGCGCCGCCCGGGCTTCCCCGGCGGCCCCTCCAGCCCGCCGAGCAGGCACTGCCGCGTGTCGTCGGGCAGGGCGGTGGGGCGGTTGGACGTGTCGAGGCAACCCAGCCGCGTGTAGCCGGTCGCGAGCAGCTCGTCCGCGCGCCGCAGCTCGTAGTCGAAGCGCACGCTCGCCCGCCCCAGCTCGGTCACCCGCACCGCGAGCCGCAGCTCGTCGTCGAAGTGCGCCGGGCGCAGGTAGCGCACGCCCAGCTCGACGACCGCCAGCCGGAAGCCGCGCCGCTCGAGCTCGGCATAGCTGGCGCCGCGCGCGCGCAGGTACTCGGTGCGGCCGACGTCGAAGTAGGGCAGGTAGTGCGCGTGGTAGACCACGCCCATGCTGTCCACCTCGCCGTAGCGGGGACGGATCGAGACCTCGAAGCCCTGCGCTCCCATCGGCGCTCCGTGCGGCGTGCAGCGTGCGGCGACGCGTCCGGCCACCTTGGGATAACTCCCCTGTTCCGCGCAAGGGCGGATCAGCGATCATGCCGCCATGCGCCGGTCGCCGCTGCTCGTCGTGCTCGCCGCCTGGGCCGTCCCCGGCCTCGGGCACCTGCTGCTCGGGCGGCGCGCGAAGGCCGCGTGGTTCGGCGCGCTCATCCTGGGCACCTTCGGCGTCGGGCTGCTGCTCGGCGAGGGCGCGAGCGTCTCGTCGGCCCGCTACCCCTGGCACATGTGCGGGCAGATCGGCGCCGGGCTGGCCGCGCTGCTGGCCGACGGCCTGCTCGGCAGCCGCCCGCAGGCCGGGACGATCGACCGCCTCGAGCTCGGCCTCGTGTTCACCGCGGTGGCCGGCATCCTCAACTTCGTGGCCATGGTCGACGCCTACGAGCTCGCGCGCGGGGACCGGCCCGGCGAGGAGCCGGCCGGATGAAGCACGTCGGCCCGCTCTCGCTGACCGAGCACGTCGCCTGGTTCCTGGCGCTGTCGCTGGTCGTGTTCCTGGTCTACAACGCGCTGCGGGTCGACTCGGTGCGCACCGCGGCGCGTCTCGCGCTGCGGCGCTGGCTGGTCTTCGTGGCCGGCACCGTCGTGCTCGCGCTCCTGTCGCACGCGGTCGAGGAGCTGCTGTAGCAGCGGGCGGCTAGCCTCCCGGCAGCCGGCGCGCGTAGCGCCCGCCGGCGACACGGCGCACCTGGCCCTCGAGCTCGAGCGCGATGAGCCCGGCCCGCACGGCGCCGACCTCGAGCTGCGCCGCGTCCGCGAGCTCGTCGAGCGACAGCGCCCGCGAGCCGAGCGCGGCGAGCAGCCGCCGCGGCCCGCCGTCGCCCGGCGCGCCCGCGGCCGCCTCGGCCGCCGCCGCGTCGTGCGCGCCGAGCAGGTGCAGCAGCCCGGCCTCGTCGAGCACCGGCTGCGCGCCGTCGAAGATGAGCCGGTTGGTGCCCTGCGACGAGTCCGAGTCGATCGGGCCCGGCACGGCGAGCACGTCGCGGCCGATCTCGAGCGCATGGTCGACCGTGATCAGCGCCCCGCTGCGCTGCCCGGCCTCGACGACGAGCACCGACCGCGCCAGCGCCGCGATGACGCGGTTGCGGCGGGGAAAGGTGTAGCGGTCGGGCTCCTGGCCGAGCGGGAACTCGCTGACCAGCGTGCCCCGCGCCACGATGGCGCGCTGCAGCTCGGCGTGCTCGGGCGGGTAGACCACGTCGAGCCCGCAGCCGAGCACGGCCACGGGCCAGCCGTCCTCGGCCAGCGCGGCCTCGAGCGCGAAGCGATCGATGCCGCGCGCGAGGCCCGAGACGACCGCGAAGCCCGCGCGCGTCGCGGCGCCAGCCAGGCGCAGCGTGGCCTGCCGCCCGTAGGCCGTCGCGGCGCGCGCGCCGACGATGGAGATGGCGGCCGGCGGCACGGGCCAGCGTCCGAGCACGCCGAGCACGAGCGGGGGCTGCGGCAGGTGGCGCAGCGGCGCCGGATAGCCATCGTGGCGCCAGCTCACGAGCCGCACGCCGAGCTGCGCGCAGCGCGCGAGCTCCTCGCCGACGCGGCGCAGGTCGCGCAGCTCGTTCAGCCGCTCGATGCGGCGCGGGGCCAGGCGCAAGCGGAGATCCGCCAGCGCGATGGGCGGCTGCTGGAAGTACTCCGCGTGCCAGCCGAACTTCCGGCGCAGCGCGACGAAGTCGTTCGCCGTGCCGCCCGCCAGGTGCACGCACATCTCCGCGGGCAGGACTCGCATCGCCCGCCCTCGACGCGCACGCCGCCGCCCGGTTACGCGCCCCGCGCAGCGCGCGTCGCGCGGCCGCGTCGAGCCTGGACCCCCGGGGGGGAACGGAGCTAGACTGCGCGCGCCGCTCCCGAACGGTCGGTCACCTCACAGTCCCTTGACCGGAAAGGCTTTGCGTTGATCCGCCGCTCGCGCCTCCCGCTCGTCGCCGGCCTGCTCTGCGGGCTGGCCGCTCTGGCCGCACCGCCGGCCGCGGCGCAGAGCCCGCAGATCCTCAAGACGATGACCGGCGCGCGGGGCCTGGTCGTGCACGGCAAGGGCGGCTTCCTCGGCACGCTGCCGGGCTCGGGACCGTTCACGCCGATCGTCGGCGAGCTGGGGCGCTGCGTGGCGGTGGGTGACCTGGATGGCGATGGCCTCGACGAGCTCGTGGCGGGCGCGCCGTCGCTGCCCACCTCGCCGCAGACGCAGGTGCTCGACGAGGCCGGCCACGTGTACGTCGTCTTCGGCTCGGCCGCGCACGGTGCGCCCGGCAGCCTGCCGAAGTTCGAGCTCGACCCGATCGCGGCCGGCAGCGCCCTCAACCTCGTGGGCGACCCGGGCGACCACGCGGGCGCGTCGGTCGCGGCCGCGGGCGACGTGGACGGCGACGGCTTCGGCGACCTGCTCATCGGCACGCCGAACCGCACCGTGGGCGGGCGCGTCGCGGCGGGCGGGGCCTACATCCTGTTCGGGGCCGCCGACCTCTCGGCGCTGAGCAGCGACCACCTGCTCTCGGCGCTCGCGGCCGGCCCCGAGCACCGCGCGCTCTTCGTGGCGGGCGCGCGCGAGCTCGGCGCGGCGGGGACGTCGGTGGCCGGCGGCGTGGACGTGAACGCCGACGGGCTCGACGACGTGGTCATCGGCGCGCCGCTCGACTCGACCGACAACCACTCGCAGAACGGCACGGCCACGGTGCTCTACGGGGCGCCCAACCTGCCGCTGCTGCACAGCTTCGACCTCGCGACGCTGGCCCAGGGCGAGGGCACGGTCGTGTACGGCAGCAGCGACTTCGAGTTCCTCGGCTGGGCGCTCGCGGGGCTGGGCCGGTTCGACGCGGTGCTGCCGATGACGAACAACCTGACCAACCCCACGCTGGGCGACGACGTCGCGATCGGCGCGCCCGGCACCGCCTCGGGCGCCAAGGTCTTCGCCGGCGCGGCCTACGTGCTGCGCGGAGTGGCCGCGGGCAGCCACGCGCTGGCCTACTTCGCCACGGACTTCGGCAACGGGCCGCAGAAGGCCGGCGTCGTCTATCGCGGCGCGGCGCTCGGCGACCAGGCTGGCAGCGCGGTCGCGCGCATCGGGCCGCTCTCGGTGGGGGCCGACGGCTTCACGCAGCTCGCGGTCTCGGCGCCCTTCAACGACGGCATCGGCAAGGCGGACAGCGGCTCGGCCTACCTCGTCTACGGCGGCATGGGGCCGCAGGGCGCCGACCTCGGCGCGCTCTCCGTGGGCGCGGGCGTCACGGTGTGGGGCCCGACCACGGCCGGCGGCCAGCGCGGCGTCCTCGTCGCCGACGCGGGCGACTTCGACAGCGACGGGCTGCGCGACATCGCTCTGGCCCACCCCAACGCGCCGCTCATCGTCGGGACCAGCGCCTACGTGGGCGCCGGGCGGCTGCGGCTGCTCGACGGCTCGCTGCTCTACGCGGCGACCGGGCCGGTCTACCTGGGCAACTTCAGCGTGCCCTGGTCGATCATGGAGTTCAGCGGCGAGACCGCGGGCGACTACGCCGGCTTCGCGCTCGCCTCGGGCGACGTGAACGGCGACGGCGACGTCGACGTCGCGGTGGGGGCGCCGGGCGCGGCCTCCGATCCCAAGGCGCAGGACCCGACCGGCGTCGCGCGCCTCGAGACCGGCCGCGCGCACGTCGTGTACGGCGCGTCGCTGCGGCTCGGCGACGTGACGCCCGCGGCGAGCTGGTTCGGCGGGCCGAACGTCACCATCGCGGCGGTGGGGCTGCCGGCGTCGATCGGCGTGACGGTCGAGGGCCAGCCCGCGACGATCGTCGCGCTCGTGCCGGGCCTCGTCGGATCGCTCACGATCCAGCCGCCCGCGCCGCCGAGCCCGGGCGTCCTCGGCGACATCGCGGTCACGAGCGCCGCGGGCGACGACGTGCTCGTCGACGCGCTGCAGTACCTGCCGCTCGCGATCGCGAGCGGACCGACGCCGCCCGAGGGCTTCGCCGGCAGCGTCGTGGCCTTCACCGGCCAGGCGTTCTCGACCGCGGCCGACACGAGCGTCACGGTCGGCGGCGTCGCGGCGACGGTGAGCGCGATCGACGGCCTGGCCGGCACGCTGAGCGTCACCCTGCCGGCGGGGCCGCCCGACGGCGTGCCGCTCGACGTCGTCGTCGAGAACAGCAACGGCTCGGTCACGCTGCCGGGCGCGATCGTCTACGGGCAGGTCCTGCTGAGCAGCGTCTCGCCGGGCCAGGGCCCGCAGACCTCGGGCGTCTTCGACGCGGCCGCCGTGCCCTATACCGGCCAGCCGGCCATCCCGGTGCAAGTCCACGTGCAGTTCCAGGCCGGGCCGCCGGCCGAGGGCGACCTCGTGATCGAATTCGGCACCGAGGCGCTGGGCTACAAGGCCGGCGTCGACCCGCAGATCGCCGGCGACACGGTCACGGTCTCGCTCCCTCCCTTCCTGCTCGGCCCGCAGGACGTCACGGTCGACGTGCGCGCGCGTCTCGTCTCCACCGGCGACTCCGGCGTGCTGCCGCAGTCCTTCACCTACCTGGCCAGCGACTTCACCGAGCACGACGAGTTCGCCTCGCCGGGCCTCGGCCCCGACGCGCCGGCCGCGCTCATGGCCGGCGAGTTCACCAACGGCGGCCAGGTGCTGCTGCTCATCAGCGGCCTCAAGGGACCGCAGGCGCTGGGCGAGGTGCTGTTCTTCGGCACCGAGCTGGCGCAGCCGCCGATCGAGGTGCTCGGCGGCCTGCTCGGCGTGAGCGCCGAGCCGCAGTTCATCGTGCTGCTGCCGGGCGGGCTGGGACAGATCGCGATCGCGTCGGACATGCCCACCGACATCCCGCCGTCGGCGGATGGCATGTCGACCTGGGTGCAGGTCATCACTCAGGAGAGCAGCGGCGGCACCGCCTACGGCTTCACGAACCTGCTGCAGATGACGATCGACCTGCCGTAGGCGGTCGCGGCAAATCGGGCCGGGCTTCGTTGGCGCGGGTCGATCGATGCTCAGCGGCCTGAACAAGGCCGCCTGCGCTCGATCGCCCCACGCCGCCTCGCGCGGCCTCGATTTGACGCGACCGCAGCAACCGCAGTCCCGGCCGGGCGTCGTCGGCCGGTCGGTCGATGCTCAGCGGCCTGAACGAGGCCCGCGACCGGGTCGCGTCAGAGGACGCTCTCGATGACCTCGTGGAGCGCGCGGCGCCCCTGGCTGCTGCCCTCGACGCGCAGGCCGTGCAGGTAGTGCAGGGCCTCCTCCTCGACGCGCGCGATCGTGGCCTGGAAGCTCACCGGCTGGCTGCGGCCCGGCACGTCGATCTCGACCTCGACGCGCGTGCCCTCCGAGAACCAGTTGCGGCCGCTGCGGACCACGCGCACGCCGAGCCCGCTGGGCGAGATGTCGACGACGCGCCCGCTCACCGAGGCGCGCTCGCCACGGATGCTCACCGCGAGGCGCACGACCAGGTCCTTGGCCGCGTGGCGCTCGCCGCGCCGCCGCTGGCAGGGCGCCACGAGCGAGGGCGCCTCGAGCGTGACCTGCGCCGCGGTGGGGCGGTCCTTGTAGGGCACCCAGTCCTGGATCGAGGTGAGGAAGGTGTGCACCGCGCCAGCCGGGTCGGTGAAGAAGCCGCGCACCGCGGCGCCGCTGCGCATCACGCCCACGAAGCCGTCGGGCAGCGCGGCCGAAACCTGCAGGCGCCCGCGCTCGTCGGCGGGCAGGAACAGGCCCGAGCACTGCACGATCTCGCCGTTGACGAGGATCCACAGCTCGAGCGGGTGGCTGCCGGCGCAGGCCTTGGCCAGCGGTTCGGGAAGCGTCCGGGTGGAACCCATGCGGCCCACCCTTTCGGCCGCCCGGCGTCACGAAGTTGAGGCCGGCTCGGACAGCGCCCGGAGGGCCGCGGCCACGGCGGACTCGGTCAGGCCCTCGACGATCTCGATGCGCCCCGGGGCCAGCGGCAGCACGAAGACGCCCCGTGCGGCGCGTCGCTTCTTGTCGCGCCGCATGGCCGCCAGCACGGCGTCGGGATCGACCTCCCAGGACACCGGCAGTCCCCAGCCGGACAGCAGCGCGCGCAGCCGCGTCTCGAGGCCGCCGCTCGCGCCGGGCTGGCGCGCGGCGAGGCGGGCCGCGCAGAGCAGGCCCAGGCCGATGGCCTCGCCGTGCAGCAGGCGGGGCATCGCCAGCGACTCGAAGGCGTGGCCGAAGGTGTGGCCGAGGTTGAGCCGGCGGCGCGGCCCGCGGTCGAGCGGGTCCTGCGCCACGAGCGCGAGCTTGGTCGCGACGCAGCGGCGGATGACCTCGACCGCCGGCGGACGCGCCGCGGCGAAGTCCTCCGGCCCCAGCGCCGCGAGCGCGGCGAGCAGCTCCTCGCCCGCGATGAGCGCGGTCTTGAGCGCCTCGGCCATTCCATTGCGCAGGTGGCGCTCGGGCAGCGTCGCGAGCAGCGCGGGATCGATGACGACCGCGCTCGGCCGGTGGAAGCAGCCGACCGCGTTCTTGCCGCCGGCGAGGTTGACCGCCGTCTTGCCGCC
>Ga0111539_10006240_pt1 | contig 15387 bp, 18 predicted proteins | sample RhiMethybrSRZTD1_FD_79667 | JGI IMG/M metagenome (GOLD analysis project Ga0111539, IMG submission 79667) | Populus rhizosphere microbial communities from Tennessee, USA - Rhizosphere MetaG P. TD hybrid SRZTD1 (version 2) (version 2) | ecosystem: Host-associated > Plants > Roots > Rhizosphere >... | reverse complement strand
CGCGCTGGCTCGGGTTCTGGAACAGCGTGAACAGCGCCAACAGCAACAGAACGATGATGACCCAGAGGGCAAAGTTGCGAAGATTGGCGTTCATACGGGGTCTTTCATGGCGGCCGGCGTCCCGGCGGCCCGTTCCAGTGCCTGGCGATGACGACAGCTCAAATCCCGCGTCCTGCGTCGTCGGCTAATGTAGGTCCGCGACCTTCCCCTGCCAAGGGAACGGCCGCCCAGCTGATTGCGAATCCAAGCCATTTTAGCGCGCTTCGGCGGTCTCCGGCGATCTTGCCGAAGCGAGCTTTGCCTTTGGTTAAGGCCGTTTCGGGGCACGCCGGGGTGGCGCGCGCTCGATCGTGAGCAGGCCCTTGGCAAGGGTGACTTGCGCACCCGCCAAAGTGCGGCGAAACCGCGCCGTTGCTGGATTTGCGGCGAGCGCGGCATGCAGCGTCTCGACCTTGCCCAGTTCGACAGGACCTTCATCGCCGGTCGCCGCGATGGCGCGCTCGATCAGTCGCAATCCGACTTCGGCGGGCAGCTTGGTGAAATCTTCGAGCCCAAGGGCGATGGGGCTGGCAGCCGACCAGGGCGGCGGCGCGAGCAGTGCCGCCGCGGCGTCGACCATGGCATCGAGCGCGGCGTCGGCGCGCCGCAGGCGTCGCGCCAGCAGCGACAGCCGATGCGGCACGAGGCCTTCGCGGGCCAGCTCAGGCATCAGGCTGCGCAGGCGCACCCGGGTGAAACGAGGATCGCGGTTGGAAGGATCGTCGGCGTAACGAAGGCGCGCAGCCTTGAGCGTGGCCAGCAGGCGCGACTTCGGCACATCGAGCAGCGGACGTACCAGCAGGATGTCGTCGGACCCGCGCTCCGGCAGCAGCGCGAAGCGTGCCATGGCGCCAAGGCCGCGCATGCCGCTGCCGCGCGCCAGGCGGATCAACACGGTTTCGGCCTGGTCGTCGAGCGTGTGCGCGGTGAGCACGTGTCGCGCTCCGGCGGCTTCGGCCGCTTCGGCGAGCAGGCGATAACGCGCGCGGCGCGCCGCCTGCTGCAATCCGGTCGCCGGCTTGCGGCCGCGCCAGCGCAGGGTCCGGTGCGCGAGCCCGAGCGACCGCGCCAGCCGTTGCACCGCCCTCGCCTCGCCAGCCGATTCCGGGCGCAGACCGTGATCGATGGTCACTGCGGTGAGGTTCGGGCCGCGCCTGAGCGCTTTGCGCCAGCGTGCCGCGAGCAACATCAGCGCGGTCGAGTCCGGACCGCCCGAGATCGCGACGATCAACGCCGGAGCGTCGGCCAGATCGGCAAACAGCGCGCGCGCCTCGACGGCCGAGACCGGCGCATCAGCAACGGACGCGTTTCTGTTCTCGCTCAACGCCCTGCTTCACGCTGTTCGAGGCGCGCGGATACTTGCGGCCCACCTCGGCGAGCGTAGCACAGGCCATTTCCTTCTGGTTGATCGCGGCCAGCGACTGGGCAAGGCGCAGCAGCGCATCCGGCGCCTTGGCATAGCCCGGATGCTTGGTGGCGGCGGCCAGGAATTGCTCGGCGGCAGTGTCATAGCGCTGGCGCTGGAACATGGTCTCGCCGAGCCAAAACTGCGCGTCGGGCACCAGGCGGTCCTCGGGATATTTGGCCAGGAAGGTTTTGAACGCCTCCTCGGCGAAGGCGTAATCCTTGCGCAGCACGTAGCCGTAGGCGAGGTCGTAATAGCCCTGCGAAGTCTCGGACGGTGGCGCGACCGCGGTTCCGGTCGCGCTCAGAACCCGCGGCGGCGGCGCCGGCAACGGCGCAGCCGGGGCCGGCAACGTGCCGGCATCGGGCGGCGCCGGGGTACGCGGAATGCCGGTCGCGAGCGTCGACAGGTCGAGCGGCGCGCCCGGCACCTGCCCATCGGGCACGCCGATCGGAGGCACCGGAACATCCTCACGCGGCAAACCGGCCTGCGCGCCGGGTGCAGGACCGCCCGGCAGCGTGCCCAAGGTTCGCGGCACGCCCGGCGCATTGGGATGCTGGTTGGGATCGAACACGTCGGAATGCCGCCCCGGCGGCGGCGCGGGCACCGGCGGCGCGGATGTTGCGACCGGCGGCGGTACGGCAACCGCCGGCGGCGGACGCACGGCTGCGGCCGGACCCGGAGGCCTCGGCCCGGTCGGGCTTTCCATGCTCCTGATCTGCGCCTCGAGCTGCTGATTGCGATACTGCAACTGCTCGATGGTGCCGGTGAGCTGGCGGATCTGGGCTTCGAGGCGATCGATCCGCACGATCAATTCGGCGGCATCCTGTGCGCGCGCGACCGGCGACAGCGACAGCGCCACACAAGCAGCAGTGAAAATTCCCCAAGGCCGCGTCATTGCATCATTTGCCCGTGGGCAGCATATCGGCGCGAACAAGACCAAAGTGTGACTTTCACCGCCTCAAAACGCGAACCGGCGCCCAATGCGGCGCCGGCGATTGCGTAGCTGTGCTCAACGCCTGATCTACGAGGTGGCGCCGAGCACCGTGACCGCGCGGCGGTTTTGCGACCAGCACGAAATGTTGTTGCAGACCGCGACCGGCCGCTCCTTGCCATAGGATACCGTGTGCATCCGGTGCGCTTCGATGCCGCGTGCCGCAAGATAATCGCGCACTGCCGCCGCGCGCCGCGCGCCGAGCGCGATGTTGTATTCGCGCGTGCCGCGCTCGTCGGCATGGCCCTCGACGGTAAAAGCGTAAGTGCGATAGGTCTGCAGCCACTGCACCTGCTTGTCGAGCGTGGCGCGTGCCTGCACGGTAAGTTCGGACGAATCGACCTCGAAGAACACGCGATCGCCGACATTGACCACGAAGTCCTGCTGGCTGCCGGGCGTCGCCGCGCCAGGGCCGGTTGCGAGAGCCTCATTGGCCGGCTTGTTGGCACATGCCGAAACCGCCAGAGCCGCGATCAGCGCGGCCGCAAGTCCTGCACCACGGAGTGTACGCATCACAACTGTCATTCCGGGCCTCCATTCCTGCGTCCTGGCATAGCAGGACCATCGTTAAACGAACGTTCCGTCAACCTTGATGATGCGTTGTCAGACGTCGGAAAAATGTCACAAGCCCGAAAACGTCCCCGCAGGGTTAATGGGGCGTGAACGTGTCAGACTTGTGGCCGCCCAGCCGCCTGTCAACTGAGCAGCGGCGACCAGGCCGGATCCGACGCATAGCCCGGCGTCGAAACCTTCTGTTCGTTGCGGCCCGTGATGTCGATTGTATACAGCGAGGGGCCGGCATCGCCGCCCGGATCGCGGAAGAACATCAAAACCCGGCCATTGGGTGCGAATGTCGGGCCCTCGTTATGGAACCCAGCGGTGAGCAGCCGCTCACCCGAGCCATCCGGCTTCATGATGCCGATGCCGAAGGTGCCGCCGCCGATTTTGGTGAAGGCGATGTAGTCGCCGCGCGGCGACCACACCGGCGTCGAGTAGGAGCCCTGGCCGAAGCTGATGCGCTGCGCCTGACCGCCGGCCGCCGGCATCACGTAGATCTGTTGCGAGCCGCCGCGGTCGCTCTCGAAGCAGATGCGCGCGCCGTCCGGCGAGTAGCACGGCGCGGTGTCGATCGCCGACGTGTTGGTGAGTTGCACCGGCTGCTTGGACCGCAGGTCGAGGGTGTAGAGGTTGGAATGACTGCCTTGCTGCAGGCTCATGATGACGCGGTTGCCGTCGGGCGAGAAGCGAGGCGCGAAGCTCATGCCGGCGAAATTGCCGACCACCTCGCGCTGGCCGGTTTCGATGTTGTAGAGCACGACGCGCGGCTCGCGCTGGCCGAACGACATGTAGGTGATTTCCTGGGTCGACGGCGAGAACCGCGGGGTCAGCACCAGATCATCACCGCGCGTCAGATAGCGCAGGTTGGCGCTGTCCTGGTCCATGATGGCAAGCCGTTTCACGCGCCGATCCTTCGGGCCTGACTCGTCGACAAACACGATGCGGGTGTCGAAATAGCCCTTGTCGCCGGTGAGCCGCTCGTAGATCGCATCGGAAACGATGTGGGCGATGCGCCGCCAGTTGTCGGGCGCGGTGAAGTACTGCTGACCTGCGAGATGCTGGCCGGCGAACACGTCCCACAACCGGAACTCGGTCTTGAGCCGGCCGTCGGGCTGGCTGGTGATGCGGCCGGTGACCAGCGCCTGCGCATTGATCGTGCGCCAGTCGGGGAAGCGCGGCTGCGCATCGAAGTTGCTGACCCGCTCGATGTAGGCGGCCTGATCGACGATCGCGAACAGGCCCGAGCGCGCCAGATTGCCTCTGATGATCGCCGCGACATTGCGCGCGGTGTCGCGGTCGGCGCTGGTGCCGGGCAGGAAGTCCGGCACCGCAATTGGAATGGGCTGGATGTTGCCCTGGGTGACGTCGAGCTGAGCCGGCGCACCGATCGCCTGGCCGCTCGCAATCGCACCGGCGGCAGCGCTCGCACCCCGCAGCAGGGTACGGCGGGTCAACAGCAGGCCGGTGAATTGACGCTGGTTCATGGGTGAATGTGCCTCAGCCGCGGAACATGTCGCGCGGATCGAATGTGATCTCGATTTCTTTCCAGGTCTCGTAAGTCGCTTGCGACAGCATGGTGAACGGCTGGCCGCGGATGATGGCGCGCACCGCGTTCTCGCGTGCGATCACGGCATGCTCGGTTTTTCCGGTCGCGAGTACGATCGGCCAATCGGCCAGCGTGCCGTCGCGCTTGAGTCTGATGCGGATCTTGACGATCAGCTCCTCCGGCTTGGCGACGCCGACCGGCGGGCTCCAGAGCTGCATCAGCTTGGCGCGCATGGCGTCGAGCTCGTTTTGCGACAGCTTGGGCGCCACCCCGCCCGGAATGCCGAGCGATGGAGGGGCCAACATGTCGCCGGTCGCGGTCGGACGCGTCGCGTCGCGCTTATCGAGCAGCGCCGCGATCTGATTGGGGTCGAATTTCGGCTGCTCCTGCTGCTGCTTCTTCTTCGCCTCGGCCTTCGCCTTGGCTTCGGCGATCTTGCGCTGCTGCTCCTCCTTCTTGAGCTTCTCGGCGATCGGATCGATCTTCGGCTCAGGCTTCTTCTCGGGCGGCTTGGGATCCGGCTTCGGCTGCTCGGGCGCGGGCTGCTGCTCCGGCGGCGGCGCGGCAGCGGTCTTGACCTCGGGCTTGTCGACGACCTTGGGCTTGATCTCCTCGACCGGCTTCTGCTCACCGACCTTGTCGGCCAGAGGTTTCGGCGTCTCGACCTTGGGCGCATTCTTGACGCCGGCGGTGAGCTGGGAGAATTCCGAGGTCGTGATGATGTCGACCGGCAGCGCATCGGTCGGCTTGGCCTCCAGCGGGAGCGCCACAAACGAAATCAGGCCCCACGCCAGCAGCGCGGCGTGCAGGCAGGCCGATATGATCAGACCGGCTTTCATGTCGGGCAGCTTCGGCAGCGTCACGAACCCTGCTCCACCTCGGTGACCAACGCAACGCGGCGGAAGCCGGCGGCGGACAGCCGTCCCATGACCTTCATCACCGTACCATAATCCACCGCACGATCGCCGCGCACAAAGATGCGCTCGTCGCTGCCGCCGCCGCGGGCGGCTGCGATCGCCTTGAGCTTGGGAACCAGCTCGTCGAGCTTGATCTCGGAATTCTGCAGGAACACCTGGCCCTTGGTGTTGACCGACACCGCCAGCGGTTCCTGGCCGGCGGTGTCGAGGCTGGCGGCCTGGGTCTGCGGCAGGTCGATCGGCACGCCGACGGTCAAAAGCGGCGCCGAGACCATGAAGATGATCAGCAACACCAGCATGACGTCGACCATCGGGGTGACGTTGATCTCGGACATGACCGGGCTGCGCCGGTGCCGGCGTTTGCCGAACACTCCCGAATGCGCGCCGCCACTCACGCCCATGACCGTCCCCTACCCGCGCTCGTCGATCTGCCGTGACAGGATCGCCGAGAACTCGTCGGCGAAGCCCTCGAGGCGCTGCGCCTGCTTGTTCACCTCGGACACGAACTTGTTATAGAAAATCGTCGCCGGGATGGCGGCGATGAGGCCGATTGCGGTCGCAAACAGCGCCTCCGCGATGCCGGGCGCCACCACGGCGAGCGAGGTGTTCTTCGACGCCGCGATCGACTGGAAGCTCGTCATGATGCCCCACACCGTGCCGAACAGGCCGATGAAGGGGCCGGCCGAGCCGACCGTCGCCAGCACCAAGAGCCGCCGCTCCAGCCGCTCGATCTCGCGCGCGATGGTGACGTCCATCACCTTTTCGATGCGGGTGTGCAGGCCGGCGAACGACTTGGCTTGGCCCTCGAAGCTGCGCTTCCACTCGCGCATGGCGGCAACGAACAGCGCCGCCATCGAATGGGTCGGCCGCGCCGCCAGCGCCTGGTAGAGTTCCTCAAGCGACTGGCCGGACCAGAAGGTCTGCTCGAACCGGTCCATCGCCCGCTTGGTGCGGCCGTAGAGCAGCATCTTGTCGATCACGATGGCCCAGACCCAGACCGACGCCAGCAGCAGGCCGACCATCACGGTCTTGACCAGCCAATGCGCCTGCCAGAACAGCGCGAATAGCGACAAGTCCGACGAGGTGAGCGGCAGCACCGATGTTGCCACGTCAGGATTCATGGGTGCCAAGTTCCTTCTGGGTCTCGTCGAGACCGCCTGGCGCACCCGCAGGACCAAAGGCGTCGATGCAGCCCGCGTAGCGCGTCGTGCCGCCGACCCTGAATTTCGCGAAAACGTCCCGCCGTCCACCACCGGCGAAGGCAAAAAGTCCCGCGAACTTGGCCAAACTAGGGCGCTTAGCCGGTCGCTCGGCCCCAGTCCGCGTTATTTGGGTTAATGGACCGTTAGCGCGCCCGAGATTGGGATCAGGTGCGCAAAAAAGCCAAGCCGCCCGCGGTGTCGGGGAACACTGCGGGCAGCTGGCGCAGGCAAACTGTTTCAGGCCTGAGGCTGTGGCTCCGGGCTCGGGCGGTTGCGGCGCTCGGCCATGAACTGGTCAAACTCGGCCTTGTCCTTGGCCATACGCAGGCGGCCGAGGAAGTCGTGGAATTCGCGCTGCTCCTCTTCGAGCCGGCGCAGCGTGTCGGCGCGATATTCGTCGAAGGCGCGGTTGCCGCTCGAGGACGGCTGCCACCAAGTGCCCGCTGTTCCCGTTCCCTGCCAGCGGCTGACGCCGCGTTGATGCCAGCAACCCATCCGTCCGCTCCATAGGAGAAAGGCGAGGACCGTTAGACCAATCGGCCAAAACACGACGAAGCCAAGGATCATTAAGGCGATCCAGGCGGGTTTTCCGAGTTCATCGAGCTTGGCAACAGTCGGCATGGCAGAACCTCACGTGTGAATGTAAATAACATTTACATCACAGGAGCGGCGAAGTCAAGGGCGGTCTACCGGGAAATCCACGGCCATGCTCTCCGGGTGTGAAAGGCCTGCTCAGCGTCTTACTTGGCGCTGCCGAGCGGATCCTCGAGACCGAGCCCGCGCAGATATAGGAGCACGCCGGCCTCCAGCAACTCCTCCGGCGTCATCGGCAGGCTGCGCCGCGCTGAATCGCCGCGGCCGAACAGCGACGCGATGCCATGCGACAGCGCCCAGATGTGCAGCGCCATCATCAGCGCCGGCGGCCGGTTCTTCGCTGGCATCGCGGCGATCAGCGTTTCGGTCGCGCCGCGCAGCACCCCGAAGGCGCGCTCACCCGCGATCTTCAGCTCCGGATTGTTCTCGAGCGGAATGCCGGACTCAAACATCGCCGAGTAAAACGCCGGCTCGCTGCGCGCGAAGGCGAGATAGGCCTTGCCGAGATTGTCGAACGCGACCGACGGATTGGGTCTGCCGTCGTTCCAGGCGGTCGCGAGCATCGCGGCGAAACGTTCGAAGCCTTGGAGCGCGACACTAGCGAGTAGTTCGTCGCGGTCGCGGAAATGCCGGTACGGCGCCGCCGGACTGACTCCGGCGCCGCGCGCCGCCTCGGCAAAGGTGAAGCCGGCGGGTCCCTTTTTCTCGATCAGGTCGAGCGCGGCGCGGATCAGCGCTTCCTTGAGATTGCCGTGGTGATAGCCGCGGGGGCCGTGGTCCTTGTCGTGCTTGGTCCAGCGCATGTGAAGGGTGTTTACATCACGCCGCGCGAGTCGTCGACAGCGAATGGCCGCAAGCTCAGCCCGCGATAGCGTCGAAGTCGGCTTTCATGGCGGTTCGCAACAGCTTCGGGATCGGCCGGGCCCGGCCACCCGAGACGAAAGCCACCTGCACCTTGGCGTCAACCAAAAGGTCCTCGCCGCGCATCACCTGCTGACCCAACATCACCGAGGCTCTCTTCCCCTCGGCGGGCTCGGTGATGATTGTCAGCACGTCGTCCATGCGCGCCGGCTTGCGGAATTCGATGGTCATCGAACGCACCACGAAAGAAAAGCCCGGCGCCTCCTTGGCGGTCTCCTCGAACAGCGCGCGATGGTCGGCGCCGATCAGCCGCAGATAGTTGGTGCGGCCGCGCTCCATGAAGCGCAGATAGCTGGCGTGATAGACGATGCCGGAGAAATCGGTATCCTCGTAATAGACCCGCACCGGCTGATAATGTCGGCCGGCGCGGATCTCGCCGTCGAGCGCGTTGCTCACCATCACCGCCATGGCACCTTCTGCTCCATGGCGGTCTCCCAATGCCTGCCGTCGAACGACTTGATCGGGATGCTGGCGAGATCGACGTCGTCGAGACAGCGCGCGTTGACGTCGATCTTGTCGGGATCGGAGCGCGGCACGTAGAACGGATGGATGCCGCAGTGCTTGCAGAACGTGTGCTTGGCGACGCCGGTGTTGAACGTATAGGTCGTCAGGTCATCCTTGCCGCTGAGGAGTTCGAACTGCTCCGGCGCCACGATCAAATGCAGGATGCCCTTCTTGGTGCAGATCGAGCAATTGCAATAGGTGACGCGATCAAGCGCCGCGGTGACGCGGAAGCGCACCCGGCCGCAGTGGCAACCGCCCTGATAGGTGTTCGGCATCATCGCACCTTGAACAACGCGTGGTGCCGGTTGCGCGTGTAGGGCCGCACCTGCTTGGGCCAGCGACCGGCCTCGACCGCCTGCGCCCACTGCGGGCTGACCAGCACGTCCGGACTGTCAACTTCGAAGATCGCGCTGTAGACGGGGCCCTTGTGCGCCACCGGGTTGTTGACGCCGCCAATACTCACCGCAAAAGTCTCACCCTTGAGGCGAACGGCGGAGCGAACGCCCGGCACCTTCAAGAGATACGGAATGTGCTCGGTGTCGTAGACCTCATTGAAGATCGCTTCCTTGTCGGCATCGACATCCATGCTGGCGATGAAAACATAACGGGCGTCGATCGGCATGGCGGCTCCGGCGGATCGCGGTCGGGAGGAAGTCCGCCGGTATGAAAGACCATGGCGGCGGCGCGAACAAGCGCTACGCCGAGGTCTGTCCCAGCGTCACCAGCACGATCTCCGGCGGCACGCCGAACCGCACCGGCAGCATGCTGCAGCCGAGACCGCCGGAGATGATCACGTCGCATTGCTCGCGGACGTGCCCATAAGCAAAGCGGTTGCCGTAGCTCGACGGCACGATGGGCGACCAGCCGAGCAGCCGCACCTGACCGCCATGGGTATGTCCGCTGAGCATCAGGCTCACGCGCTCCGGTACCTCAGTCGCGATGTCGGGCTCGTGGGCCAGCAGGATCACCGGGGCGTCGTCGGTCACCTTGGCGAGCGTGCCGGGCAGATCGTCGACGCCGACCGGGCGATTGGGAAAGCGGCGGCGCGTCGGCCAGAACGCCACCTGGCTGCCGAGGCCCGCGAGCCAGAAGCCGTGCCCGGCTTTGCTCAGCCGGACCGCATCGTTCTGGTAGACCGGAATACCGACATTCTCCAACGCGCGCTGTCCGAACGGCACCCCGTGACCGGCACGCTGCACGGCGCGGTCGTCCCACCATTCGTGATTGCCCAGGATGGCATGCACGCCGAGCGGCGCCTTCAGGCCAGCGAGCGCGGCCGACCACTCGCGGGAATGCATCGGCTCGATCACCAGGTTGTGGCCGGTGACGTAGTCGCCCAGCAGCACGATGACGTCGGCGCCGAGCGCGTTGGTGCTGCCGACGATCGACTCGATGCGCTCGCGGTCCATCCAGGGATGGCAGGCATGCAGGTCGGCGATCGCCGCGATCTTGAGCTCGAAGCCGTTCGGCCAGTGCTTCGGCTGCAGCGCGTAGCGGGCGACCTTCAGCCGCCACAGCGGTTCGACCAGCAACGCGTAGCTCGCGGCCGCGGCGCCGGCCACGCCGAGGCCGGCGAGCCATGTGAGGAATTGTCGGCGGGAGAGCATCGGCAAGGAATTGAACGAACCGCACTGGGCCGCAACCGGTCTATCGATGCACAGTTAATTCGCCGGAATTACGACCGCCGAATCCTCGCTTCGGCCACAAACACTAACGGCTTCACTCGTCGTCCTGCGCGAACAGGCCGAATTGCGACGGGTCGCGCACCGGCTCTGCCAGACCGAGATGCTTGAAGGCATGCGAGGTGATCAGCCGGCCTCGCGGCGTGCGTTGCAAGAGGCCTTTCTGGATCAAAAACGGCTCGATGATCTCCTCGATGGCATCGCGCGGCTCCGACAGCGCCGCGGCCAGCGTCTCGACCCCGACCGGACCGCCGCCGTAATGCTCGGCGATGGTCGTCAGATAGCGCCGGTCCATGGCGTCGAGCCCGGCGGCGTCGACCTCCAATTCGATCAGCGCCTTGTCGGCAAGCTTGCGGTCGACCTTGTCGGCCTTCGCAACATGGGCGAAATCCCGCACCCGGCGAAGCAGCCGCCCGGCGATACGCGGCGTGCCGCGCGAGCGCCGTGCGATCTCGTTGGCGCCATCGCTCGTCATGCCGATGCCGAGCACGCGAGCGCCGCGGTTGACGATCTCCTCGAGCTCGCGCTCCGAATAGAAGTTGAGCCGCACCGGAATGCCGAAGCGGTCGCGCAGCGGATTGGTGAGCAGCCCGGCGCGCGTGGTGGCGCCGACCAGCGTGAACTTGGCGAGATCGATCTTCACCGAGCGCGCCGCCGGCCCCTCGCCGATGATCAGGTCGAGCTGGAAGTCCTCCATCGCGGGATAGAGGATTTCCTCGACCGCCGGATTGAGCCGATGGATCTCGTCGATGAACAGAACGTCACGCTCCTCGAGATTGGTGAGCAGCGCAGCAAGATCGCCGGCTTTGGCGATCACCGGCCCCGAAGTGGCGCGGAAATTGACGCCCAATTCGCGCGCTACGATCTGGGCGAGCGTGGTCTTACCCAAACCCGGCGGACCGACGAACAGCACATGGTCGAGCGCCTCCTTGCGAGCGCGTGCCGCCTCGATGAACACGGAGAGGTTGGCGCGGGCCTGCTGCTGTCCGATGAACTCAGCGAGCTTTTGCGGCCGCAGCGAACCCTCCGCGGTGTCTTCGTCGCGGCGCTCCGAGGTGACCAGGCGGCGGGGCGTGGTCGTCATCGGCTCAACTCCTTAAGCCCCAGTCGGATCAACTGCGCGGTCTCGGCCTTGTCACCCGCATTGCGCGAAGCGGCCGCGACCGCGGCGGCGGCCTGTGGCTGGCCATAGCCGAGATTGACCAACGCCGAGACCGCATCCAGCACCGGCTGTGGCGCGCGCTTCTCGTCGACCGCGCCGGACAATCGGATCACCGCAGGATCGAGATCGGAATAGGCCGGCGCCTTGTCCTTTAACTCGATAACAATGCGCTCGGCGACCTTGGGCCCGACGCCCGGCGCGCGGCGGATCGCCGCCTTGTCGCCGATCGCAATTGCCGAGGCGAGATCGCCGGGCTTGAGTGTGCCGAGCAGCGAGAGCGCGACTTTGGCGCCGACACCCTGCACGGTCTGCAGCAGCCGGAACCATTCGCGCTCGGCGTCGCTCAGGAAGCCGAACAGCCGGATCTGGTCCTCGCGCACATGGGTCTCGATCGACAGGGTCGTGGCTTCGCCCGCCGCCGGCAGCGCCTGGAGAGTGCGCGCTGAGCAGTTCACCAGGTAGCCGACGCCACCGACGTCGAGCACGACGAAGTCCTCGCCATAGCTGTCGATGATGCCCTTGAGTTTGCCGATCATGCCGCTTGTTACCACGAGTCGCCCGGCCCGATCAGTCAAGCGGGGATCGAATCCAACAGGCCCGCGTTGTTTCGGAACATTGCGAAAGCACCCGCCTTGGTCACGAAATCAAGAGATTTGCGCACCGGCCGGCCGATCTGGCTTGATCGACGCGCGCCGTCCCTGCCGCATTCGCGGCTCACCCGGGACATCGAAACCGACGTGCTGATCATCGGCGCCGGCATCACCGGCGCGATGATCGCCGATGCGCTGGTGGCGGCCGGCCGCGAGGTCGTGCTGGTCGACACCCGTGGCCCCGCCAAGGGCTCCACCAGCGCCAGCACCGCCCTGGTGCAGTACGAAATCGACACGCCGCTGGCCGAACTCACCCGCAAAATCGGCAAGCGCGACGCGGTGCGCGCGTGGCGGCGATCGCGGCTCGCAGTCGATGCGATCGCAGCGCGGCTCGACGAGCTTGGCGTCGCCAGCGTCGCGCGCCGCGATACGCTCTATCTCACCGGTGAGTTGCTCAACGCCGGCGAGATGGAGCACGAGCGCGATGTCCGCCGTGCTGCTGGGTTCGCGTGCCGGCTCATCGACCGCCGCGAATTGCGCACGCGGTTCGGCATTTCGAGGCCGGCCGCGCTGCAGTGTTACGGCGACCTGGTGATCGATCCGCGCCGCGCGACACTGGCGCTATTGCACGCCGCGCAAGCAGGCGGCGCGCGCCTTTATGCGCCGGCCCGCATCGCCGACCTTCAAGGCGCACGTCCGCCGCTGACGGCCATCGCCGAAAATGGCCGCACCATCCGCTGCGAGCACGCGATCTTCGCCACCGGCTATGAACTGCCCTGCGGCATGCCGCACGCTGGCCACCAGATTGTGTCGACTTGGGCGATCGCGACCGTCGCACAGCCACGCCGGTTGTGGCCCGGGCCATGCATGATTACCGAGGCGGCGCAGCCCTATCTCTACCTGCGCACCACGCCCGGCGGGCGGGTGATCTGCGGCGGCGAGGACGAGGAGATTTCCGACGCGAAGGCGCGCGACGCGCTGATCGGAAAAAAGACCCGCATCCTGCGGCGCAAGCTCGGCCGCCTGCTGCGTGGCCTCGACACTACGGTCGAATATGCCTGGTGCGGAACGTTCGGCCAGAGCCGCACCGGGCTGCCGACCATTTGTCGCCTGCCAGGGCGACCACGCTGCCATGTGGCTTTGGGTTATGGCGGCAACGGCACGACCTACGCGCGGATCGCCGCCGATGTGATCTGCGGCGCGATTACCGGGCACCCGGACGACGACGCCGATCTTTACGATCTCGGCCGGCGGGGCTGAGGCTCAGCCGGCCACCGCCCTGAGCACCGCGCTGGTGCGATGATGCGCGTGACAGATCGCGATCGCGAGCGCGTCGGCGGCGTCCTCGCTTCCGGGATCGGCCTTGGGCAGCAGCACACCGACCATCATGCGGATCTGCGTTTTATCGCCGTGCCCGGCGCCGACGATGGTCTTCTTCACCAGATTGGGCGCGTATTCGGCGACCGCGATGCCGTGCTGGGCTGGCGCCAGCAGCGCGACGCCGCGCGCCTGGCCGAGCTTGAGGGTTGCCGCCGCATTGGTGTTGACGAAGGTCTGCTCGACCGCGGCCTCGGCGGGCGAGAATTGCTCGATCACGCTTAGCAGGCCGGCGTGGATTTCGATCAGCCGCCGCGCCAGCTCGGCCTTGTCGAGGGTCTGGACCGAACCGCACGCGACATAGCTCAGCCGATTGCCCTCGACGTCAATGACGCCCCAGCCGGTGCGGCGAAGCCCCGGGTCGATGCCGAGGATGCGAATCGAGCGGTCCATCGTGTGCCGTTGATAGACCCGCGCCCGCCCGTCGGCAAAGCGCCCGGCATGGCAGGTCCCCGCTCTCCCCAATCGCGTCCGGTCCGGCTGGCTGATACACAGGGACGCCGGACCCTCCTGTGATCAATCTCCCCGACAGCGCGACCTTTGCGGCCCTGCTTGCAGAACCCCGCCTGCTCGCGGCCGCGGGCGTGTCGGCGCTGGCTGGGCTGGTCCGCGGCTTCTCCGGCTTCGGCGGCGCCATGATCTACATGCCGCTGGTCGCCGCGATCTACGAGCCGCGCGTTGCCGCGGTCACCATCCTGCTAGTCGACTTCGTCTCGAGCACGCCGTTTGCGATCCCGGAGGTCCGCCGCTGCACCTGGCGCGAGGTGATCCCGATTTCGATCGCGATGGCGGCCGCGGTTCCGCTCGGCGCCTGGGCGCTGCTGGCGCTCGATCCGATCGTGCTGCGCTGGGCGATCTCGGTGCTGGTGCTGGGCCTGGTCGCGGCGCTGATGTCGGGCTGGCGCTATCGCGGCGAGCCGCGCCTGCCGATCACGCTCGGGGTCGGCGCCTTTGCGGGCGCCAGCGCCGGCGCGGTGCAGATCGGCGGCCCGCCGGTCGTTCTCTATTGGCTCAGCCGCGGCAATAGCGCCGTCACCATGCGCGCCAATCTGATGGTGTTCTTTGCGTTCTGCGGCGTGGCGCTGGTCACCGCCTATGCGGTGCTCGGCCTGTTCACGGCGCCGCTCACGGCGCTGTCGCTGCTGCTCGGCGTTCCCTATCTCGCTGGCGTCGGCATCGGTGCACGTTTCTTCCGCGGCACGTCCGACCTGCTGTACCGCCGGATCGCCTATTTCATCATCGCGCTCGCGGCGGTGCTTAGCCTGCCGGTGCTCGATCCGATCCTGCGCTAGGCATTTTGGCCGACGATGAATTAGCATCGCGCCGCAATGCCGGGACCATCCTCCAAGCGCCGCGCCATCATCATCGGCGGCTCGATGTCGGGCCTGTTCAGCGCCGCGTTCCTGCGCCAGATCGGCTGGGACTGCGACGTCTACGAGCGCTCGCCTGTCGAGCTGGTCGGCCGCGGCGCCGGCATCACGGTGCATCCCGAGTTGCTGCAGGCCCTCAGCGCCTGCGGCGCCGGCACCGGCGCGCTCGGCGTCGAAGTCCCCAAGCGTTTCGCGCTCGATCGCCAGGGCCGCATCACCGCGGAGCGGCCGCTGCGGCAGATCCTCACCTCGTGGGACCGCCTGCAACGCATGTTGCGGGGAACCATCGACCCGGCGCGCTACCATCTCGGCTGGGCGTTCGAGCGGGTCGAGCAGAACGGCAGCGGCGTGCGGGTGCATTTCAGCGGTGGCGGGGTCGAGCAGGCCGACATCCTGGTCGGCGGCGACGGCATCCGCTCCAGCGTGCGCGGCGAGGTCGCGCCCGAGCTGCAGCCGATCTACGCCGGCTACTACATCTGGCGCGGCGCGCCGCTCGAGGCCGAGCTCGCGCCGCGGACGCTGAAGG
>Ga0111539_10006239_pt1 | contig 15388 bp, 19 predicted proteins | sample RhiMethybrSRZTD1_FD_79667 | JGI IMG/M metagenome (GOLD analysis project Ga0111539, IMG submission 79667) | Populus rhizosphere microbial communities from Tennessee, USA - Rhizosphere MetaG P. TD hybrid SRZTD1 (version 2) (version 2) | ecosystem: Host-associated > Plants > Roots > Rhizosphere >... | reverse complement strand
TAGGGATGGGCTCGCCTTGGGCTGCACCGTAGCGGGATGCCACAACGGCCATCCGGCCGCCATGCCTCAGCTGTCAGACGGGTGCCTGACCTACGAAGCATGCGGAAGGGCGTCGCTAGGTATCGCCTTCAGACCCGAAGGAGATTTGGTGGCAACCTCTGACGCCGATTCGACTTGCCTGGTGACGTCAGCTACACCTGGGATCGCTACGGCCCAGGACTTTAGAGCTGAGGGAAACGAGTTCTGCCTCACATGACCGGCACCGCGCCCCACCAGCCCGGCGGCTACTCGCTCCGGCCGGCCACCAGGTCGGACAGCGCGAGCGTGGCCGCGCTGGTGGCCGCCGCCTACGCGCACTATGTCGAACGCATCGGGATGCTGCCCCGCCCGATGACCGACGACTACGCCACCGTCATCCGCGACCGCCAGGTCACCGTCGCCGAGCACGACGGCGCCATCGTCGGCGTCGTCGTGCTCACCGTCACCGACGAGGGGTTCCTCATCGACAACGTCGCGGTCCATCCCTCCCGTCGCGGGACGGGGCTTGGCAGGGCGCTCCTGCAGTTCGCGGAAGCCGAGGCACGACGCGCGGGGTTTGACGCCGTCCACCTCTACACCCACGAGCGGATGACAGAGAACCTCGCGCTCTACTCGAGGATCGGCTATGTGGAGTACGACCGGCGCTGGCAGGGCGCGTTCTCGCTGGTCTACATGCGCAAGCAGCTTGGATGCGTGCGGCCCTCATCGAGTACGTCCAACTAGGCACACCAACGCCGATTCCTGCCTGGAGCTCTGCATGGCACGCTGGCCGCCGGATCGGTACTCGACTCCCATCAGTGTCCGGACCTCGCCCGAGGAGGGACGGTGTCGCAGGACCGCCAAAATGCCCCGGCCGCCGGCAGCCAGCCTTCGACCCCCACGGCGACTGGGTTCGATACCAGTTTGCCACCGTGGCGGGATCGCCAGGCGTCCGGCGGGTCTGGCAGCAGGCCAGCCCTGACCTGCCGGCAGAGATCGAGCCGTACTCCTTCGTCTCGATCGCGCTGCTATGCCATATGGCCAACGCCCTTGGGATCTCGCCCGGGAACAGGTTGGTCGACCTGGGATGTGGCCGCGGCGGTCCTGGGCTCTGGCCGGCCCAGTCGCAGGGCACCGCGCTGATCGGGGTGGACTTCTCGACCGTTGCCGTCCGGCAGGCGACAGCCCGGGCGGTCGGCTGGTGCTGACTAACTGGCAGCCGCGGAGCCCCGCCGAGGCGCGACTGCCGAGCCGCCTGCGCATCGACTGGACCCAGACACTGCAGTCAGCCGGCTTTGCCGAGGTGCGGGTGGAGTCCCGCCCCAGTGGCATGAGCCGTTCACCCGGGTGTTCCAGGTCGCCCTGGAGCTCGGTGACCCAGGTTACGACCTCTGACTCGCCTCGCTGCAGGACGAGGCACCAGGCGCTCCCCCAAGCAGATCTTGTTGACCGAGTTGTTGGCACAGCAACCCGTCCTGATCGCCGACTATCAAGTGGCGCCATTGGGCTCTGACCCCATTGCTTGCTCAGGTGGTCTTCTGGTGGACATTGCGCTGGCCCGTCCTGCATCGAACCAGACCACACCGCACCTGATCCCCAGGGCCTTGGCAAAGTGCCGGACTGTCTGGTTCACGGGCTGGTGATGCCCAGCACAGGGCGGGACTTGGTGGCGTCGCGGGCGTTGTAGCGTCGGCGGCGGCGAGGTTGCGTGTCAGCTGTGCGTCCGGGCCCAGGGAGCGCTCCCGCAGTTGCCGCATCGTCCGGTCGATACGGCCATGGGCGTGACCTTCGCTGGGCCTCCTGCCTGGTTCCGAAGGTCGAGACGGGGACCCAGCGGAACGATCGGTGCAGTCGACGCACCGGTCTTGTCCCGGGTTGCGCCTATGCCGGGCGGTCCTTCTTCGGCAGCTTGGCCACGACCATTCGGTAGGACTCCTCGACCGCGTCGAGCACCTCGTCGTCGGGGATCGCGCCGCCGAACCGCAGGGTGTTCCACCCCGATCGACCGATGTAGGCCATGACCGAGGCGTCGTCCGGGTAGAGCTTGAGCCACTCGTCGGCCGCGTCGCGGTTGGCGGCGCACTTGACGCCGACGCTCCCGTGGGTCGCGGCGCCGTCGCCCGAACCAAGAAAGGCGAAGATCTTGGGGCCCACCTTCACCACCGTGTCGCCTTCCCAGGGTTCGTCCTGCCAGGCGCCGGGCTTCGACAGGCAGTGCGCGAGCAGCTCGTCGTTGGTCACCGGCTGATCGTACCGACCCGCGACCCTCGGCGACATCGGCCCGATCCCACAACCGGCGAGACGACGCCCCGACACGTCGCGCCATCACCGGCCGAGCGGATGATCTGGGCGACGATGGTGACGCTGGCCGAGCGTATGAGCCACGACGAGCTGGTGCGGCTGGGCGCCTGGCTACCCGAGAAGCTGCAGGCCGCGGCGCACGCCGGCTCGCCGGCCTGCGAGCCGTTCGACGCCGACGAGGCGGTGCTAGGCACCTTGGAGCGGGAGGTGGCCGAGATGGAGCCGGTACGGCAGCGGCTGCCGCGTGAGTTCGATGCGCTCATGGCCTGAAGCGGCACCAATGTGGTGCGAGAGGGACCCGGCAGCCCAACGGCCCGCCCTCAAGCGGTTCGAGCACTAGCCTTGGTCAGGGTCGACAAAGCATAGCAAGGGAGAGGGGCCTTCCGGGCTTGGAAGCGACCCTGCACCCACTGGGCAACTGCGGGATGAACCGTAACGTTCGCGGGTTCTCAGACGCTTGTAACCGAGGAGCTGTCTGCTGCGGGGTGGGGGGCCGATGCCGGATCGCTGGGTCAATCCTCATGGCGGGGGACCACCACATCCAGGATCGGACCACCATCCCAGGGCCCACCCCCACCACCGCCTTCGAGCCGACGGCCGCCACCAGGACCCCCGGAAGGCCGGCAACCGCCCGCGCCACCGCTGCCGCAGCCGCCGGGTTGGGGATCACCTCCGCCAAGACGGCCACCAACCAGCGATCCATGGTGGCGGCGCTGGTCCTCCTGGCCGTCGCCCTCAGCGATGGCAACGACGCCAGCAACACGGCCAGCCGGTCGACAGCTCCACCGACGACCATTCCAACGGTCAAGGTCCTAAACCTGGTCGGCATGAGCGCCTAACGAGGGCGAAAGCCATCCTCGCCGCCCGAGGCCTCAGAGGGACGATCTGATACAGGTTCACTGCCCGCTACCCTGCGGGCACGGTGATCTCTCAGTCCCGCAGGACGGGAGCCCGTGTCGTTCAAGACAGCAGGATCAACGTGGTGGTCGCCAAGGCGCCGCCACCACCGCCAACGACCGCACCGCCGCCACCGCCTACCTCTCCGCCGCGGAACTGTGACCCGTCCTACCCGACGTTTGTCTCAATCCCAACGCCGAGGACTACGATTGCGCGGGCGGCTCAGGGAACGGCCCGCTGTACGTGGAGGGTCCGATATCAGTAAGTCCTCCCGACCCCTTTGGCTTGGATGCCGATGGCGACGGCGTGGGCTGCGAAAGGGACTGAACAAGCGCCCATCACAGAGCCCCACCAGCGTCCCCTCGCCCGCGCTCAACCGGCCTGTAGCAATCCGTTGGCTGGTTCCCGACAGCCCCAGCCGGGTAGCGGTGACGGGGACGACCGCAAACGGTGCGGGCAACCTCCAAGGAGGGTGTGGCCGTGGCGAAGGCAACGAGGTTGGACGACCCGGGTGCCCTCGGTGGCGTGCTGACCGGGGTCAGCTTCGTCGGGGGCCTGGCCACCGGCCTAAGCCTGGCCGACGCGCCCTTCCCCCGCCCCGGCGCCGACGTCAAGGACGTCCAGCGGTTCTTCCAAGATGATGCCGGGCCGGAACGCATCAACGTGGGCGGTCAACTCCTCTCGGCCGCCTCCCTGGCCGTGTTCTCGGCGTCGGTGGCCCGGCTGGCCGGCCGCACCGGCGAGGGAGCCAGGGCGCTTCAGGCCATGACCATCGCGGGCGGCGCGCTGGCCAGCCTGTCCCTGGCCGCCTCGGCCACGGCCGCGGCCGCGCTCACCACCGGTCCTGGCCGGGACGAGGACCGCGCCAGGTCCCTGCACCGCTTCGTCTTCGCCGTGGGTGGGCCGGTGCATGGCGCCGGGCTGGCGCTGTTGCTGGGGGCGCTGGGGCTGGCCGGGCGGCGCACCGGGGCCCTGCCACGGCCACTGACGACGGCCGCCCTGGCCGCAGCCGGCATGGATGCCCTGGCCCTGGTCGTGCTCGCGGTCCCCAAGGCGGCCTTGATCATCCCCGCCGGACGGTTCCCCACCTTCGTCGTCCTGGGCATCAGCGGCGTCCGCCTGGCCCGCAGCGCCGGGGCTGGCTGAGACGCCCCGCGCACTGTGACCGGCGCATTCTGGGAAGGGCCGGGCGCTGATGCAGGTCTTGGGCCACGGCGGCTGACCGCTGGTGACCCATTGGCGACCGCTGTGAACCGCTGCTTGGGCCGTCGAGGGCACGGCTCGCGAGAACGAAGCCGGCCCCAACCTGGCGGCGATGGCTCCTCTCCTGACCGTGCGAACGCGCGGTCGAATCCGTCAGTCGGGCTGCGATCGAGGTTGCCGCCGCCCGAAGACGAAGTAGGAGACTGGCAGGACCCCGGCGGAGCTGATGACGGCCACCACGGTGGCCCACAGCCATTTCGGTCCTCGGATCTGGCTGGCCGGCCGCCGCCTGATATCGATGAGCGCGGCCAGCTTGAGCATGGCTTCGATCACTGCGGCGACGGTGAGCAGTCTGCGGGTGCGCGGGCTGAGATCGCTCCACTGTTTCCTGGTGGCCATGCCATCCTCCGCATGCGCTGCGGGATCCCTGCTGGCCTGCACCTTACATCGGCTTGGGAGCCCGTACTGGTGCCTGTTCCCGAACCTGTCGAGTGGAGCCTCTCGCCAGCCAACCGGCAACCCTATCCTTACCATTCGTGCTGCCCCCGCACCCGTAATAGAGGGCGCCAAGGTCAGCGGGACGGGAGTGTCCGTGGCTGACCGTGGCGAACCGGAGGCGTGGTGCTGGCAATGGCACGGAGATGGCACGGCCGGCGAAGACGACAGCGCTGGGTCAGGGCGTGGTGGCGTCGGCCTGGTCTGGTCCGTCGGCAGCCGACGGCATGGCGATGACGAGGCTGAGCCCGGCCACCCGGTCGCAGGCCCGAAGCAGGGTCAGCGCAACTGCAACGTCTGGGCCCTCAAGGCTGGCCACATATCGGGGCCGGTCTTCCTCGTCGCTGAACACCTCTTGCAGGTCGACCAGCAGCTCGGCCCGGGCCCGCAGCGCCGGGTCGCAGAGCAGACGGCCACCGGTCAAGGTCGCGGCGACCGGCTGACCGTCGATCAGCCCTTGGACCTGGAACCCGTCCAGGCTCGACGTCCCGTCCTGGCCGGTGGCGGCCCGCCGGCGGTCGGCCACCTGGCGAGCGTTGCAGGTGTCGGCGTAGCCCTCCGCTGCCTGGCCGCACACGGCCAGGCTCTGGGCCACGGCCCGCAAGCACCGCTCCACCAGCATGGTGGAGGTAACCCTTGCCTGCCCGGCTTGGCTCCGCAGCGCCCGGCGGTGGATCAGGACCACCGCCTGGTCAGCCGGCACGACCTCCCTGTCGCCCACCACGGCGTCCCGACGATCCGGTCCTGCCATAGCCGCTCCACACATCCCGCCGATTCCCCAGCTCCCCGGGCAACGCTACGCCGGCGCGGGCACCCTGAGAAGGGCACCATCGTGTCGACCGACGCCTTCGGCGGCCTCCAGGAGCTGTCCAGCGAGTCAACCGTGCGGGTCTGCTCCCAGCCGAGGCGCCGTCGATCGGCCGCGGACCAGGGTCCTGACCAAGCGCCATCGTCATCGCCGCTGCACGATCTGCAGGGTGCACCACACCACCCTGCCGCCGGCGGGATGGCTGTGTATTCCCCAGACCTTGGCCAGCCGTGCCACCACCGGCAGGTCGCGGCCGCTATCGCCCGTGAGGTCATCGGCGGGTGGGTGCAGCAGCCGCGGGCCCAGGTCGCGCACCGCGAGATGCAGCAACGCATCGCGCAGTTCCAGCCGCAGTTCCTCGCGCAGGTACCGCGGTCGCTCGGAGCCGCGTCGAGGGCGTCCTGGAGGGTGGGGTACAGCGGCAGGAAGTGCGGCACCCGGAGGCGGCCGAGGGGCTCGGCCACGGCCGGCTGGGCACCGCACAGCAGCACGCTCGTCGCGGGCCAGCGGCTGGCAGGGTGGTTGGCCACGGTCGCGAAGATGGTGGCGCACACCGGCTCGATGGCGTCGACACCGCTGAGGTCACAGATGAGCACCAACGGCCGCTCGGCTCGGGACCGCCCCGATTGGCGGGCGGGTCGGCATGAGCGAGTCGGCGTCGTGCGCCCACCGAGACGGGGTGACGAGGCCGTCTGCTGCATCGCCCACCCAACTGGCAGGACTGGCAGCTCCCCCGGTCAGGTCAGCGGGGTCGCCGGCCGTGCTTGCGCCCTCAACGACCCGGCATGAAGATGGCGACGGGTTGACGCGGAGGTTGCGATGTCGCTGCGGATCGTCTGCATGTGCGGGTATGTCATCCAGGGTGAGGACGACGACGAGCTGTGGCGCAAGGTGCAGGGTCATATGGGCGTGCTGCACCCCGAACTGGTCGACAACGTGACCCGCGAGGACCTCCTCGCCCAGGCCGAGCTGCTCTAGCCGTCGGCGCCCTGCAGCAGCCGTCGGTGGACGGCCTGCAGGCTGGGGCTGGGCGCGATCCCGAGCTCCTCTCGGAGAAGGACTCGGAGCCGTTCGTAGGCGCGCAGCGCCTCGGCGAGGTTGCCGCGCCGCTCGAGCGCTTCCATGAGGATATGGTGTCCGGTCTCGCGGTAGGGCGCGAGCTCGGTCAGCATCCGGGCGCGTTCCTCGGCTTGGGCGAGCGCCGGGCCACCAAGGCCGAGCCCGGCGGCGGCGAAGCACTCCAGCCCGCGCAGGCGGACCTCCTCCAGGCGGCGCCGCCACCGGTCGATCCAGGGCGCGTCCAGCCCGGTGAGGAACGGCCGGGTGGCGACGTGGTAGGCGATCCCGGCCGGGCCCCATGCCTGCGCCCAGCGTCCCTCGGCGATGCAGGACTCGGCCCGGTGGGCGCCCTCCAGGGCTGCCTCGACGTCGACGAAGGTCGCCGGCGGTAGGAGCAGCTCGATCCCGGTCCGCCCGCGGAGTCGGTCGGCGCCCAGGGCGTGCCGCAGCTTGGACAGCAGCACGCTGAGCGCGTTCCCCGCCTCGGCAGGGATCTCCTCGCCCCAGCCGGCCACCAGCAGCTCGTCGCGGGGCAGGGCACGGCCACGGTTGAGGACCAGGTAGGCGAACACGAGCCGCCCTCGGCGGCCAGGGAGCCGGTCTTCGATGCGGGAGCCGTCGACGTCGACGGCGAAGCGGCCGCACAGCTGGATCCTGGCCTTGGACCACTCGCCCATGAGGCGACCTCGGGTTGACGGTCGTTGTCCTTCTCGTGGCCGCAAGCATAGGGAAAGGTCGGGGAAAGGCGAAGGAAGGGTTCGGGCAAGCAGCGGGCGCCACACTGCCCTCGTCACCGACGGCCACCGGCCGCAGGAGGAGGAGCCATGGCATCCAACAACGTCGAGGCGCACCGCGCCGGTCACCAGGCCTTCAACCGCAGGGACTTCCAGGCCATGACCGAGCACTACGCCGACCGCATCACCTGGACGGACCGGGCGAGGAGCCTGACGTTCCGGACGCGCCAGGAGTTCAGGGACGACTTCCTGCCCGGATGGGTCCAGACCTCCGCCGACATCCGGGTCACCGACCCGCGCTACTTCGACGCCGGCCAGATGGTGGTGTGCACCTTCACCGTCGCCGGCACCCACGACGGCCCGCTGGGGCCGTTCCCCGCCACCGGCAAGCAGTTCTCGCTGGACCTCTGCGAGCTCTGGCACTTCGACACCGACGGGCGGGTGGTCGGTGGAGACCTTTACTACGACCAGGTCTCGCTGCTCACCCAGTTGGGCCTGCTGCCGCAGCCGTCCAGCGCATAGGGCGGTCCGCGAACCCACTAGGGAGCGACACCGCTCCCGATCACAGGAGAAGGCTGATGCCGCAGACGACCGATCCCACCTTCTACCGCAGCCCGGGCGAGGCCATCGCCGCCCCACCCGAGCAGCTGGCCTATGTGGCCGCCTACGACCCGGCCGGCAGGGCCAAGGACGCCATGGCGGTGATCGACTGCGATCCGGCCTCGGCCAACTACGGCCAGGTCGTCGGCTGGTCGGAGCTGCCGACGGCCGGCAACGAGCTGCACCACTTCGGCTGGAACGCCTGCTCGTCGGCCCTGTGCCACCAGGGCCACGGCGGCCACGGGCCGCTGGAGCGCCGCTACCTGATCGTCCCCGGCATCCGGTCGTCGCGGATCTATGTGCTCGACACCAAGCCCGACCCCCGCAACCCCAAGGTGGTCCACGAGATCACGGCTGAGGAGCTCGCGACCAAGGCGGGCTACTCCCGCCCCCACACCATCCACTGCGGCCCGGGCGGGATCTTCCTGTTCAACCTGGGCGGCGCCAACGGCAACGACGGCCCGGGAGGGGTGGCCCTGCTCGACCACGACACCTTCGAGGTGGTCGGCCCATGGGAGCTGGACCGCGGGGACCAGTTCTTCGGCTACGACGGCTGGTGGCACCTCAGCTACGACACGGTCATCACCTCGGAGTGGGGCACGCCCTCGATGTTCGAGAACGGCCTCAATCCCGAGGACCTGCTGGGCCGACGGTTCGGCCACCACCTCAACTTCTGGAGCCTGAGCAAGCGCACCCTGACCCAGCGGGTCGACCTGGGCGACGCCCACCAGCTCGTGTTCGAGGTCCGCCCGGCCCACGACCCGGCCAAGGCCTGGGGCTTCGTGGGCGTAGTGATCAGCGTCGAGGACCTGTCCGGCTCGGTGTGGCTGTGGCACAAGGACGGCGACCGCTGGGCCGCCCGCAAGGTCATCACCATCCCCGCCGAACCGGCCGACCCCGAGCTGCTGCCCCCCGCGCTCAAGCCGTTCGGGGCGGTGCCGCCGCTAGTCTCCGACATCGACCTGTCGGTGGACGACCGCTGGCTATACGTTTCGTGCTGGGGCACCGGCGAGCTGAAGCAGTACGACGTCACCGACATCTTCCACCCGCGTGAGACCGGCTCCGTACGCCTGGGCGGGATCGTGCGCCGCCAGCCTCATCCGGCCGCGCCCGACCAGCCGCTTGGTGGTGGGCCGCAGATGGTGGAGGTCAGTCGCGACGGCCGCCGGGTGTATGTCACCAACTCCCTCTACGGAAACTGGGACGACATCTTCTACCCCGACGCGGTCGGCGCCTGGGCGGCCAAGTTCGACACCAACCCCGAGAACGGCGGCGGGCTCAGCCCGGATGCGCGGTTTTTCCCCAACGGCGACGCCTTCCGCGGCCTGCGGGTCCACCAGACCCGGCTGCAGGCCGGGGACGCCTCCAGCGACTCCTACTGCTTCACGAGCTGACCATGCACCCCATAGCGCACCACTTGGGAGAGCAGGCACTGGCCCCGCTGCTGCTGCTGGGCAGCGGCGGGGTCCCCCTGATGGTGGCCATCGGCCGGGCACGGCTGGCGGCCACCCGCGCCAAGCTGACCCGACCGAGGAAGCAGCCATGATCATCCGCGTCTTCAGGCCGACGATCCACCCCGGCAAGGAGCGCGAGTTCGAGGCGTTGCTCCGCGACACGGCCATACCACTCGTGTCGCAGCAGTCAGGACTCGTGGCCCAGCATGTGGGCCGGCCCCGTGACCCGTCCTCGACCGAGTACGTGTACGTCACGGTCTGGGAGGACGTGGAGTCGGTCCGGGCGTTCGCCGGCGTGCGCTGGCAGCAGGCCGTGATCACCCCAGACGAGGAACACCTCCTCAAAGACACCTGGACCGGGCACTACGAGGTCTTCCCGACACCCGATTGACGTTCGTCACCGGGGCCCACGCACACGCTTGACGGACGCGCTCGATCCCTTGCCAGGTCGCTTGGATGACCTCGCCGAGGGTGTCGCAGGTCAGGTTGGCCAGCTCCTGGCCCTCGAGGTTGGACCACAACGCCTCAACCGGGTTGAGGTCGGGCGCATAGGCCGGCAACCGCTCCACCACCAGCCAGTCCCGCTGGATGGCCAGGAAGGCGCGCATCGCGCGGCTACGGTGGGCGCCCAGTCCGTCCCACACCAGCGTGGCCTTCTGTCCGCCAAGGAACCGGCGCAGCTGCTTGAGCACTCCGATCAGCGAGGAGGTGTCGTAGCCGCCGACCTGCACGTGGAAGGCCACCTGCGCGCCACCCCCTGCACGCCGTAGCAGAGCGCAGCGGCTGTCGAGGCCCGCTTCCAGTTGAAATGGTGGCGCAGCAGCGGTGGCTGCCCGCGCGGCGCCCAGGTCCGCCGCACGTTGGGGAGCAAGCTCACGCCCGACTCGTCGAGGAAGACCAGACAGGCTCTGCGCCGTCGGGCGTTTGCTTTGATTCGCGGCCAGTCCTCGTGGACCCAGCGCTGGACGGTGGCCTGGTCGCGCTCCTTGGCCTGGCGGGCGGGCCGCTGCGGGCTCCAGCCCAGCCGGTGCCGCAGCAGCCACCACATGTGCGAAGGGTGGTAGGCAACGCCGAACTCCCGGTCGATGAACTTGCTGATCGGCGCCACGGTCCACAGCTCACCGGTGAACCCATAGGCGGCGCCCTGCAACAACAGCCCGGTGAGGCACTCCAGGTCCTGGTCGGATAGGCGAGGCCGATAGCCGGCCGGCCCCGGCTTGGGAGCGCCTGGACGCCGCCCCTTCCGCCAGCAGACATGCCAGCGGTGGACGCTCTGGCGGGTCACCCCAAGCCGTCGGGCGACCTCGGCCTGGGCGACGCCAGCGGCAACAGCTCAGCAGCGCGAAGCCGGCGGACTTCCAGCTCCTAATGGTCAACGCGGTTGGTCGATGTCGTGGCGTGGAGCCTGCCACACATGCCCAACCGATCCCTCCATCCTCCAGATCCCGTCAGCCCAAGACCAGAAACCCCTCAATCCTCGGCTGGGGTTCTTGAGACGACGGCAAGATCGGCCAGTAGCCTGACCCACCCGCGGTGTTGGGAGCTGGCGGGGGGACTCGAACCCCAACCTGCTGTTTACAAGACAGCGGACCGTCCACGGGGTACTGGCCTGTGCTGTCCTAGCAGCTCAGCTCGGATGGGTCGTCCGGCTGGTGCGCTCCCGTCGGGCCGAGTAGCGCCAGGTGGAATGACAGGCGGAATGACAGCCGGTGGCGGTTCTGAGCTCAGGAGCTCGGGCCTCCGTGCCGGTCCAATGGTCGTCCGTAACGTTGCCGAGACGCGGGCCGGCCACAGTGGCAGCTGCTCCTTGATACTGGGAGGCGCTATCGGTGGCTCGTTCGACCCGACCGGCATGGCCGCGATGGTCGGCGGCCGGGCTGGCCTTTGCGCTGTGGGTCCTGGCCATGCTCGGCGTGGCCGCGGTCCCCTGGTTCGACCACCTGCTCCGCCAGGCCCGCCGGCCCGAGCTGACCCAGCTCGACGCCAGCACCATCCCCGCGGTGCTGGCCGCGCTGGTCGCCGCCGCGGTGGGGGGCGGTACTGGCCGGCCGCCGGCCCCGCCACCCGGTGGGCTGGCCGCTGCTCGCGCTTGGGCTGTCGGAGACGGCGTCCGGGGTGGCCGACGGGTACGCCCGCTACGGGCTGGTGGCCCGACCCGGAGCGCTTCCCGGCGCCCACTGGGTGGCCATCTACAGCCCGGCGACCCTTTATCTGGGGTTCCTCTGTGTCGGCTTGGTGCTGCTGCTCACCCCCAGCGGGTCGCTGCCCTCACCCCGCTGGCGCTGGTGGGCGTGGCTGGTGGCGGCCGGACCGGTCCTGTTCCTGCTGGCGCTGACGGCCGGGCCCGAACTGGTCATCGCGCCCTACGACTCGGTCATCGACCCGGTCACTGTCCCCGCTCTGGCCGGCACGGTCAGGACCGCGATCGCGGTGGCGATCGCCATCGCGGCCGCTGGCCTGGCGGTCGGGGCCTGGTCGGTGGTGGTGCGCTTCCGCCGTGCCCGCGGGACCGAACGCCAGCAGCTTCGCTGGGTGGCGTTCGCGGCCGCCCTGACGGTGCCAATGGCGGCGGTGGTCCTGGTCGGCGTCGCGGTGAGTGTCACGGGGGCAGCCCTCATCGTGCTGGCGGCGGGCGTCTGCATGGCGCTGCTGCCGCTGGCGGTCGGCGCGGCGATTCTGCGCTACCGGCTGTACGACCTGGACCGCATCATCAGCCGCACGGTGGCCTATGGCCTGCTCACGCTGCTGCTGGGCGGCGGCTACGCCGCGATCGTTCTCGGGCTGGGCCAGCTCCTGGGCCGGGACTCCAGCCTGGTCGTGGCCGGGGCAACCCTGGCCGCCGCGGCAGGATTTCAGCCCTTGCGTCGCCGCGTCCAGGACCTGGTTGATCGGCGCTTCAACCGGCGCCGCCACGACGCCACCCAGACCATCGCGGCCTTCAGCGCCCGGCTGCGGGACCAGGTCGACCTGGACACCCTGACCGGCGAGCTCCTGGCCGTCGTCGACCAGATCATGCAGCCGACCCAGGCGTCGCTTTGGCTACGGTCTGGGGGTCCGTCCAAGGCATCCGGCGTACTGGTGCCGGCCCCAGGCGTATCTGTGGTGCCATCTGGTCTCTCCGCGGGTTCGGCCATGCTATGTCCGCACCAGAGCGGCGGCTGAAGGGGTTCGCCCGTCCGGTGCGGCTGCTGGAGGCCCGGCCAGCTCTACTGAGACGGGACATCAAGTACAGGTGTCGAGGTCATCATCAGCCGTTGTCCCGTCTCAAATGAACCTGGCCGCTGCTCTGCATAGCACTCGGCCTGGTCGACGACGACCAAGATGCGGCGTGATTCCGCAGGAATCGCCGCGCCCGGGGGACCCTGGTCCGACCGGGGGAATCGGCCCCGACCCTACTCCGCGGCGCCGTGGGCGGCTACGGGTGCGCGGTCGGCTCGGGGAGGGCTGCGGCGCCGGTCCCCGCCGTCGGGGCCGGCCGGCGCGGCTCCCTGACGCCGGCGGGGGGAGGGCCGCCGGCGCCCGGCCGTGGGGTGGACCGCCGCCTGTGCAGCAGCCGCCGCCACCGGCCAGTCCAGCCGCCGGCGGCACCGGGTCGGGGTGCGGGGTCGGTGACGTGGCGCATGCTGTCATCTTAGGTTGACAGCGGGTGAAGTGTCAACCAAGGTTGCGCCAGGCGTAGCCTGAGACGCCGTCGAGAGAACGGCCACCGCGGGCCAACTTCCGTGAGACAACCGGCTGGACGCCGTCTCAGCCGATCTGGCCCGCCGCAGGTCAGCGAGGTGCCGCCGGGCCAAGTCTGGTGAGACGGGACACCGGCGGAGCATCCAGGCGCCGCGATTCCCCGAGGTCTGGCCGTACTCGGTGAAGCCGGTGTCGCGGATGTACTCGGCGTACTCGTCGGCGTCGTCGAGTCGGACGACGCCCCGCCAGATGCGCGATCATCGGTCCCCTCCGTCGGTGTCCCCGGTGAGGAAGTCGACCACGAGCCGGTTGAACAGCTCGGGCTTGTCGACCGGGAGGCCATGGCCGGCGCCGGGCACGACCGCGAGCTGCGACCGGGGCAGGCCTTGGCGCAGGGCGAGGATATGCTCGATGGGGATCTCGTCCTCGTCGTCGCCGACCATGACCAGGGACGGCCCCGGGTAGCCGGCGAGGTCGGCGACGGTGAGGGTGGGCTCCTGGGACTGCATCCGGTGCAGCTTGGCGGCCAGGGCGGGGAAGGCGTCGGGGCCGTCGGGGGAGACCTGGCCGTGGTACTCGATGAAGAAGGCGGTGGTCTCCTCGTCCAGGTCGATCGCGCCGGGAGCCCAGCCGTCGTGGTTGAAGACCCCGGAGACGAACACCAGCCGGCGGACCAGGTCGGGACGGGCCAGCGCGGTCAGTAACGCCACCGGCGCTCCGTCGCTGTGGCCGACCAGGTAGGCTGGCCCGCCGACGACCTGCTCCAGGAAGGCGATCGTGTCCTGGGCCATCAGCTCGTAGGTGAGCGGGCCGGGAACGTCGGGGGTGCGGCCGTGGCCGCGGCGGTCGGGCCGGAAGACCCGGGACTGTTCGGCGAGGCCGGGGACGATGACCTCGAAGGCACGCGAGTCGGCGCCCCCGGGGTGCAGCAGCACCAGCGGCGGCCCGTCGCCGTCCTCCTCGTAGTAGGTGCGCACCTCGCCGAGCTGCACGTAGCTGCCCATTCCCTATCTCCTCTTGTCGGTTGGTCGAGCATATGCCGCGCTGGTCCGTCGCCGGGCTCTCCGGTCGACAGCCATCGGCCGTCACTGCACACAACACTCGCCGCACGGCCCACCGGGCATCTCCGCCCCTGGGCATACAGCTGCTGGGCGCCTCGCGTCTCCCGGCGGCTTGATCATCCGTTGATCATCAGACGGTCCGAACGGGACCGGTCTGGATACGTCTGGACCGACCACCCGTCCAACCTGAGCAGGCCAGATCGGTCTGGAGCCGACCAGATCGACGCAGAGCACCAGGCTATGGATCTGGCGGTTGGGGGGTCGAATCCCTCGCGGCGGGCACGAGGCCCTGTTCGGCTCCGACCGCTGACCCCGGGCCGCGGTCAGGGGCCGAAGGCGGCCTTGATCATGTACGGGTAGCTCTTGCGCTGCCAGACGACGGCGAAGCGGCCGGTGGGGCTGGTGTCGGTGCGGGTGACCCGGCCGTCGGTGGAGAGGGTCCGGGCGGCGCCGAAGACCCCGGTCTGGGAGATGGTGCGGGCCTTGACCTGGGTCGCCTCTTGGGGGCTGCCGGGGGCATGCCAGACGACCAGCCCGTCGCCGTTGTCGTCCAGGGCGACCTCGGGACGGTCGCCGAGGCCGAGGCGGACCGGGCTGCCGAGGGTTCCCGCGGCCGAGAGGCGCCGGCCGAGCAGCTCGGTCTGGTAGGCGGCGGGTCCAGACCAGGATCGAGTCGCCGTCCAGGTCGGTGGCGACCGTGTGGAAGCCGGCCGCATAGGTCGGTGAGGACACGGCCAGCAGGCTGCCGAGGGTGCCGGAGCGGCTCCAGCGGCGCACCCACACCCGGGGCCGTTGGTGCCGCCGGCGAGGAAGCTGACCAGGGTGTCGCCGTCGCAGCTGGCCCTTGAAGCTCTGGTTGACCGACTCGATGACCTGCCGCAGCGGGCGGAACAGGCGCGGGCCGGCCCGCTGGGGCTCGCCCTTGCGGGCCGGGCGCAGCAGCCGCACCCCGCAGTGGCCAGCGCCAAGGATGCCGAGCAGCACCTGGGGTTCGTCGGCTTTGGCGCCGGCCAGCGGGCCTCAGAGCAGAAGCCGAGCCGGGCCTGCAGCACCGCCACGGTGACCAGTTCGGCGTCG
>Ga0111539_10006236_pt1 | contig 15389 bp, 16 predicted proteins | sample RhiMethybrSRZTD1_FD_79667 | JGI IMG/M metagenome (GOLD analysis project Ga0111539, IMG submission 79667) | Populus rhizosphere microbial communities from Tennessee, USA - Rhizosphere MetaG P. TD hybrid SRZTD1 (version 2) (version 2) | ecosystem: Host-associated > Plants > Roots > Rhizosphere >... | reverse complement strand
TCCCGCACATCCTCGGCTCGAAACGAGATCGGCGGTTCCATCGCGACCAGCGTGAGCAACTGGAACATGTGGTTCTGCACGATGTCGCGCAGCGCGCCCGCCTTGTCGTAGTACGCGCCGCGCTGTTCGACGCCGACGTCTTCGGCCACGGTCATCTGCACGTGGTCGACGTAGCGCCGGTTCCAGATCGGCTCGAAGATGCCGTTGGCAAAACGGAACGCGAGGATGTTCTGGACGGTCTCCTTACCGAGGTAGTGATCGATCCGATAGATCTGCTTCTCGTGCAGGGAAGAGATGAGGTGTGCCTGCAGCGCGCGCGCGCTCGCGCAGTCGTAGCCGAACGGCTTCTCGATGATGACGCGCCGCCATCCCGTCGCCTCATCGGTCAACCCGGCCGCTCCAAGCTGGTCGACGACGGCGCCGAAGAGATCGGGCGGCACGGCGAGATAGAAGAGATAATTCGGCGGAACTCCGGCAGCCGCGGTGATGTGTTCGAGGTGCTGTCGCAGGCGCGTGTACGTCTCTTTGTCGTTGAACTCGCCCGAAATGTAGTGCAGGTGCTGTTCGATCGCGGCCCATTTATCAGGCTCGAGCGGCTCGCCTTCGACGCGGCGCACCTGGTCACGCATCTCCGATCGAAACATCGCTTCATCGAGCGCGTGCCGTGCGACGCCGAGGACAGCGAACTGTTCGGGAAGGTGTCCGGACTCCGCCAGGTTGTAGATCGCCGGCAACAGTTTGCGATGCGTCAGGTCTCCTGATGCGCCGAAGATCACGAGGACGCAGGAGTCGGCTCGCACGGCGTCCGCCTTCGCTGAAGCTACGGCGAGACTCCGCCCACGCGGTTCGGAGGTGTCAGCGCGGCTGCTCGACATGGCCGCCGAACTGCGCGCGAAGCGCGGACAGCAGTTTCTCGCCGAACGTGTGATCGCGGCGTGAGCGGAACCGTGCATAGAGCGCCGCTGTCAGCACGTCGGCCGACACTTCTTCCTCGATCGCGGCATCGACGGTCCAGCGTCCCTCGCCCGAATCGTGCACGTAGCCGACGTACTGCTCGAGCTGTGGATCTTTGGCCAGCGCCCGCGCACTGAGATCCAGGAGCCACGAGCTGACGACGCTCCCGCGACGCCACAGCTCGGCGATCTCTGCGAGATTCAGGTCGAAGCGTTGTTCCGGTGGGAGCGACGCATTCCCCGCGTTGCGCAGGATATCGAAGCCTTCGGCGTACGCCTGCATCAGGCCATACTCGATCCCGTTGTGGATCATCTTGACGAAGTGTCCAGCCCCGGCAGGTCCGCAGTGGAGGAACCCTTCGTGCGCCGACGTCTTCGCGACGTCGAGCGCATCGCTCGGCGGGATGCCGCTCTGGCCGGGAGCGAGCGTTCGGAAGATCGGAGTCAGACGCGTGAATGCCTCGGGAGTGCCGCCGATCATCAGGCAGTAACCGCGTTCTGCGCCCCAGACGCCGCCGCTCGTGCCGGCGTCCATGTAGTCGACACCCTTCGGAGCAAGCTCGCGCGCGCGTCGAATGTCGTCCTTGTAGTAGCTGTTGCCGCCGTCGATGATCGCATCGCCGGCGTCGAGGTGCGCAGCGACGGCGTTGACCGTCTGTTCAGTGGGCGCGCCCGCGGGCACCATGATCCACACGGCGCGCGGCCGATCGAGTCGACGCACGAGATCGTCGACCGAGTCAGCACCGACGCCGCCGTGCGAGGCCAGCGTCGTCACCGCCTCGGTGCTGCGATCCCATCCGATGACCGTGTGGCCTCCTGCGGTGAGCCGTCTGGCCATGTTGCCGCCCATGCGACCGAGTCCGATGAGGCCGAGTTGCATGCGCTCACTCAATGCAGGCACCTCAGGCATATGCGTCGATCTTTTTGATCCTCGCCACGTGCCTGCCTCCCTCGAACTCCGTCTTCAGCCAGATGCGGACGATTGCCAGTGCCTCTGGCTCGCTGATCGTGCGCTGGCCCAGCGACAGCATGTTGGCGTCGTTGTGCGTTCGGCTCCACGTGGCGACCTGCTCCGACCAGCAGAGCGCACACCTGATGCCGCGGATGCGATTGGCCACCATCGCTTCGCCGTTCCCGGATCCCCCGAGCACGATCCCGCGTTCGAACTCGCCGCGAGCGACCGCCTGCGCGACGGGACGGATGAAGTCAGGGTAATCGCACGGCGCTTCCGAGTCGGTCCCGAAGTCGTGAACCGTATGTCCGTCGGTCTGCAGCAGCGTCTTGATGGCTTCTTTGTAGCGGAATCCGGCATGGTCGGACCCGATCGCGATGCGGAGAGGCATTCAGCCCGCTAACTATACTGGTATACTTTGCCCATGCGCTATACCGCTAAGTTGTTGTCAGCGGGGGCGTTCGCGCTTCTGCTCGCGATCGGTTCGCTCGTCGGTCCGGTCGCGCTGCACGCGCAGGCCCAGCAGAACACCACTCCTCAGCCCGGTGGGCCGTCGACGCAGGCTCCATCGCCGACATTCCGAGTCACCGTCGATCTCGTCACGACCGACGTGATCGTGCGCGATCAGAAGACGGCGCAGTTCATCGCCGATCTCAAACCCGGCGAGTTCGAAATCTACGAAGACGGCGTGAAGCAGGACGTCGCGTCGCTCACGCTGGTCCATGGCGGCCGTTCGTACGACGCGCTCTCGCCGCCACCGGCTCCGGTGCAGGAAGGCATCATTCTGCCGCGCAACCGGCCGACCAACGACACCGCAGGGCGCATCTTCCTGCTCTTCATCGACGACCTGCATCTGGACTTCGGGCAGACGCCGCGTACGCGTCAGATCCTGGAGAAGATGCTCAAGAGCCTCGTTCACGAAGGCGACATGTTCGGCATCGTCACGACCGGCACCTCGTCGATCTCGCAGCAGTTGACCTACGACCGCCAGGTGCTCGAATCGGCGATCAAGCGGGTGACGGGCAATGGTCTGAAGCCGAAGGAAATCATCCAGGGCGGGCAGGGTTCCAACGGGCCAACGGAGCTCCGCCATCGCGCACAAGTCGCGTTCTCGACCGCGTACGACCTGATGCGGAATCTCGAGAAGGTGCAGAACCGGCGCAAGGCCGTGCTGTATATCAGCAGCGGCTACGACTTCAATCCGTTCGAGAAGTCGCGACTGGACGAACAGGCCGAGCGGTTCCAGACCAACGCCGAGGACCTGCAGAACGATCCGTTCTTCCGACAGCAGCAGTCATCGCAGGCGCTGGCGGAAGCCGATCTCGTCCACGAGATGGCGGAGCTGACGCGCGCCGCCAACCGCGCGAACGCCACGATCTACACGATTGATCCGCGCGGCCTGGTTGCGGGCCAGGACATGGCCGACGAAGTCGATCAGCAGGACTGGATGAACTTCCTGCAGGAAACGCAAAACAGTCTGCGCGTGCTGGCCGAACAGACCGGCGGCATTGCGGTGGTCAACCAGAACGACTTCGACAAGGCGTTGAAGCGGATTGACGCGGAAACGAGCGACTACTACGTGCTCGGCTACTACTCGAAGAACCCGGACCCGCTGCGTCGCGTGCGGAAGATCGAAGTGAAGGTCTCGCGGGACGATCTGAACGTGTGGTCGCGAACGTCGTACGCGCTGAAGCCGACGCCCAACACCAACTGAAGCAAGTCAGAAGTTAGAAGTCGGAATCGCTTCTAACTTTCGACTTTCGCGCTGTGACTTTCAGCGGCGTCGCGTCCCTCTATCGCTTCCCGGATCTTTTCACGCAGCCACGTCACCGGCTGCGGCGCGACGGCGAGAAACGCCTTCCAGTCTTCCTCGCTGAGGCCGATGTGCAGCACGCGATCGACGTCTGACGACAATCGGACGTGTTCCATATGCGACCGATTCTACAAGGGCACGGCGGTCCGCAAAAATAGAATGATCGAATTGCCTCGATGCGGCAGAGATATCTCGTGCTCAGCCGTTCCTACGTTTTTGGCGGCCGCGTCGCCGCTTCCAGGCGCGGCTTGACGGTTTCGAACACGCGAATGACTTCCGAGACCGTGCGCGGCAGACGGCTCATCTTCGGGTAGAGCCATCCGGTCTGTCGAATCAGCGCGTTTCCCGCGATCCGGCTGCAGAACAACTGCTTCGTGCGCACGTCGGCCGCGACCGCCTGCCACGGGATGATGCTGATGCCGAGACCGTTCCTGACCATCGCCTTGATGATCTCGACGTTCTCGGTCTCCATGATGATCTGCGGCTTGAGCCGTTCGCGCGCGAAGAATTCCTCGACGAGGCGCCGCGTGATCGACCCGGTCTCGAACAGCACGAACGGCTGCTTGTCGAGATCGGCGGGCGTGATGGTCTTCTTCTTCGCCAGCGGATGCGTGAGGTAGGTGATCAGGAACAGCTCTTCCTCGAGAACCGGCACCGCCACGAGATCGCTGGTCTCGACGGGGAGCGTCAGCATGCCCAGATCGCCCGCGCCCGAACGCAGCATCGTGATCGATCGCTCGGCGCTGCCGACGGTCACCTTCAGATCGAGATGGGGGTGGACGCGACGGACTTCGGCCAGGAGCGACGGGAACACGTAGAGGCACACGGTCATGCCGCCGACCAGGCGGAGGGTGCCGCGCAGCGATTCACGCTTGTCGCTGATCGCCGACACCGTGTCCTGCAGATCCTGAAACACGCGGTGGCTGAGTTGAAGCAGCGACTCACCGGCGGGCGTGATGCGGATGCGGCGGCCGATGCGATGAAAGACCGGCTCACCGAGCTCGTCTTCGAGCAACAGGATTTGACGGCTGATCGCCGACTGCGACACGTGGAGCTTCTCGCCGGCCGCGGTGAATGACCCGGTGTCGGCGATCGCGCGAATGATCTCCAGCTGTCGCAGATCCACGCGATCAGCTTATATGTGCTCAGCGCATCGATTCAATGGAAACGATGCCGATAGCGCGTCAGAACAGGCGAGACCCTGCCTTGACGCGACGTGTCTTCCGGGCGGGGCGGCCGGCGATGACCGCGCGCGTGCGTTCGACCGCCTCGTTGACGTAGTCCGCGTCGACCTCGATTCCGACGAAGCTGATGCCAAGCTGCGCGCAGGCGACGGCGGTGGCACCGAGGCCCATGAACGGGTCGACGACGGTCGTCAACCGGGTCAGGCCGTGGAGCCGAAGGCACATCTCGGGCAGCTTTGGCGGGAACGTCGCCGGGTGCGGCCGCTCCTTGTCGCGGCTCTGGATGGTGTCGTACGGAATGAACCAGGTGTTGCCGCGACACCGCTTACCCGATGCCGCCGCCCGCCAGCGGCCGATGTTGGACCGGTCCTGATAGCGCACACCCACTGCCGTACGGTCCAGCGTCGTTCGCCCTTTCGGGGTGAAGTGGAAGATGAACTCGTGGCAGTCGTGGAGGAACCGGCGGCTGTTGATCGGCTTGTAGTGGCCGATCGCGAGGTCATCCTCGAGCCGGGCTCCCGCGCCGGCAAGTGCGCGCTCGATGGCGATCGACTTGATCCAGTGAATCGTGTTCTGCAGTTGCAGGTGCGGTCGTACGGCTTGCGCCACGTCGAAGGCGGTCCACGGGTCGGTCGGCTTGGCGCCGACGTTCAGGAACAGCGACCCTTCACCGGCAAGGACCCTCGCCGCGGCCTTGACCCAGGCGTTGGTCCACTCGAGATACGCCTGCCGCGGAATCGTGTCGTCGTAGGTGCGATAGCGGACTCCCAGGTTGTAGGGAGGGGAGGTCACGATCGAGTCGACGGATGCTTCCGGTAACGCGCGGAGAATCTCGACACAATCGCCGACGAAGAAGCGAAAAGTCGCGCTGCCGGATGTGATCGACGTATGCGGTTCGGGGGCACGCGACACGCCGCGATTCTACTTGGAGAACGTATGCGTCGTTGCTCGCGAGGATAACGGCCCGCTGTTACACGAAGGACGGATTTGGTCCGAGGCGGGAAGACTTTTGTTACGACGCTCTGACCGAAAGCAGACTTACTGCGGGGGCGTTGAGGCGTTCCGGGGCGATCGTGTGATTGCGGCGGTGACCGTGCTGTTCACAGGTCGCGCCCTTTTCCTCGACATAGGTCAATTCGCGGCTGGTGGCGAGCTCGCGATAACGCCCGATCACACACCCGCATCCGAGCGTCGTGAACCCCAGGAGCCGCACCAGACTCATGACCCTCCCCTCCCCGCCAGCGCGACGTAGCAAAGCACGTACCTACAGATCGCCTTCCGGTTTTGTGAAATGTCGATGCGCAGAACGAGAGAAACCAGCGTCATTCACGTGCATCACCGCGTGCCCGCGACGCCGCGAACACACGCGTGCGGCAGGATGAGCACACGCGTCACCCCGTTCGCGCTTGGATCGCGTTCAACGGGTTGGAGGGCAGTATCAACCCGCCGCCACTGCCCGCCCGGCGGCGTGTGCGGGATTACATTTCAGGAGTGGGCGGTTTCGTGACCGGAACCTGCGACTTGATCGCTTTGAACGTCTCGAGGTCAACCGCGCGCTGACGCGCCGCTGCGCCACGCGCGCGTACGAGTCGGATGATGAAAATGACGTGCAGCATCGCGAGCACGCCGAACTCGACGCGATTGGCATTGAGCGCGGCGACCGGGATCAGGTTCGCAAAGGTGGTCGCCATGAAGACGACGGTGAAGAGCGGATCGATCCCGCCACCAGGAAGCGCCGGCCCGACGCGCATCGCCGTGCTTTCCCATTGCGGCGCGCCGGGCAGTGATTCGTAATTCACCTGCAGGTAGCGACCGATTCGCTCGACGCCGACGTGCAGCGCGTGGATGGCTTCGAATCCCGCGACCAGGATGGCCAGCGGGAAGACGACCGCCATCGGAACCTCGGCATAGAGGAACACCCCTGCCGACAATACGGCCCAGCCGAATATCGTCAGAGGAAGGAGCGCCATGCGCACTGTGCCGCGTGTCGAGATCGTCGTGCGCAGAACCGCGAATTCCGTGTCCGTGAGGCTCATGTGCGTGGCATCCGTTTTGGAATAGTCGGGTCGTCAGACCGTTGGGGTGACCGGAATTTGAACGCCCAGCGTTACTTCCGGACAGATGGTTAAGTTAAATCCGCTTGCACGTTACAGTTTGTCTGCTACAATGCCGAAACATCTCGTAACAAACTGTCTCTCAAAGGGTTGCCTGTGATCCGACCCCGGCTGTTCAGGACTGTTCGACTGATCTGCCTCCTCACGGCCGCGCTCGCTGTCTGCGTGCCGGCTGAGTCGGCATCCGTTCGCAAGTCGAGCCCATCGAAATCATCTCAACGGCTGACGCTGAAGAAGCGCCCGCCCACGGCGGCCAAGACGCCGGTCCGTCGACGACAGTCGTCGGTCGTCCGGTCACGGGTCGCGCTTCAGGCGCGCCAGCTCGCGGAGGCGCAGCAGCCACGGTTCAAGCTGGATGATACCGGCGCCCTGGTCCCGGACGTGCGCGCCGAAGCGGCGATTATCTACAACCCGGCCAACGGGAAGATCCTCTGGGAGACCAATTCGCAGGATCAGCGGTCGATCGCCAGCATCACCAAGGTGATGACCGCAGTGGTCTTCCTCGAGAATCCGCCGGACCTGTTTGCGCCCCAGGTCGTGCAGTCGGTTGACGTCCGTGCCGCATCGACCACGTATCTGCGTGCGGGCTATGAGCTCACCGCCGACGATCTGCTGCACCTGATGCTGATCGCGTCGGACAACGCGGCCGCGCGTGCGCTCGCGCGCGTTTCCTCGTATGGCTACGAGGGATTCATCCGGCGGATGAACGAAAAGACGAAAGAGCTCGGCCTGACCAACACGACGTACGCCGATCCATCCGGCCTGCTGGCAGCCAACGTTTCGTCGGCCTACGACATGGCGCGCTTGATCGCATATGTCTCGGGCGACGAGCGCATCTCCAGCATCATGCGGACGCAGTACTACACCGTCAACGCGGGTCGTCACGCGATTCAGATCCACAGCACGAACCAGTTGGTCATGCGCGGCGATGTCGACGTCCAGGCAGGGAAGACCGGTTTCATCGGCAAGGCAGGCTATTGTCTCGCCACGCTCCTGCGCCTGCCCGAAGGCGGCCCGCAGGTTGCCGTCGTCGTGCTTGGCGCCAAGTCGAATGCCGGCCGCTTCTGGGAAACGCGCCATCTGTTCAACTGGCTCTCCGCCAAGGCGTCTGATTTGATGGGCGGCGTCCCCGCCGCGCAGGAAGCGCCCGCGGCGGCGAACTAAGACGAATATCCCCTCTGGATCGCTGCCGCGTCCAGCGGCAGCGTCACCACGGAATCCACCATTGGCATGAACGGTCGCGTCGCACGCCGGCCGTCGTACGCCTTCAAGTACCGGCGACACGCATCGCACGCGTATACGCGGTATTGACCATCAGGCGTTGCGAACGATGTGATCGAGCGGCGGTCGCTGTTCCCGCAAAACGGGCAAGTCAACGGTTCGAACTTCCATTGCAGCGTGCATCGCGCGCAGACCAGATGGCGCTCCGCCGAAGGCGTGATGACCGCGAAGTCGGGTTCTCCGCCGCAGAGCGCGCAGTGAGGATGACTCCACATCGACAACTCGGGCCGCTGCAGCAGCACTTCTGCGCAGCGTGACAGGAACGGCCGCATTGCCAGCGTCAACACCTGACCGAGCATGCCGGCGTCGTCAGCCGTCATCGCTGCTGCGGCCCGGGACGTGCCGGCGACGGCCACGTGGTGCTCGGCAACCCGTCGATACCAGTCGCTGACGGTTCCAAGCAGCTTCATGTCACGACCGAGCGTCTGGACTTTCTGATAGTCGGCGTCGTCGAGGGCGCCGTACCGCCGCAGCACGTCGGCAACCTGCCGGACAAGCAGTCGAAGGTCGGTCAATTCGAGGGGAATCTCTTCGAACTTGAGGACCGGTCTGGCCTCCGCGCGGTGTTTCGACAGGATGTCGGCACTGAGTGCGAAGGAGGGCGTCGGCACTCGCCCGCGGACGCGTCGATGCAGCTCGATCAGCTCGATGTGCATATCGACCGCGTCACCAAGCTCCGGCTGCCGTTGTTTGAGGGCGCGGAGCTCTGCAACCTCCCGCGGCTCACTGCGTGCGCCGCGCGTCGGACGGTCGAGATGGCTCACTGTCGGATCATACACAAGCGACCCCGACTGGAGGAGATTCACGACGGCAAACCGACCCCTCCGCATCTCGGCTGGAATCGAGTACGATCGGCGGGATCGGGCCCGCTCTTTGAACCTTTCGGAGCCCTGCCATGCGTCCAATGGACAGATTGCGGCGGGGAGGAAGTGGCCGCCTCGTGGAGACATCGATGGCATCTGAAAAAGTAAAGACGTTCACCGACAGCAATTTCGACGATGAGACGAGACAGGGTGTCGTCCTGGTCGACTTGTGGGCCGAGTGGTGCGGGCCGTGCCGGCGGCTGGCGCCGACCGTGGATGCGCTGGCGCAGGAGTTCGACGGGCGCGCGACAGTCGCGAAGCTGGACGTCGACGAGAACCCGAACGTCCCAGGCCGCTATGCGGTTCGCGGCATCCCGACGCTGCTCCTGTTCAAGGATGGTCAGCTCGTCGAACAGCTCGTGGGATTGAAGGCGAAGGAAGAAATCGCGGACGCGATTCAGCGGCAGCTCTAAAGGGACCTATCGCTCATGGCGGATCGCAGGGTCGTTGTCATCGGGTCAGGGCCGGCGGGATTGACTGCAGCGCTCTACACCGCGCGCGCCAACCTCAGGCCGCTTCTCATCGAAGGTCTCGAAGCGGGTGGACAGCTGATGCTCACCACGATGGTCGAGAACTGGCCAGGCTTCGAGGACGGGATCATGGGACCGGATCTGATGACCGTCATGCGCAAGCAGGCCGAGCGTTTCGGCACGACCGTGATTCAGGATCACGTGTCGAAGGTTGATCTGCAGAAGCGTCCGTTCCGCCTGACGCTCGGCGACGGCAAGACGATCACGACCGATGCGCTGATCATTGCGACGGGCGCGTCGGCACGCTGGCTCGAGATTGATACCGATCGAAAGTTGTCCGGACATGGCGTCTCCACGTGCGCCACGTGCGACGGCTACTTCTTTCGCGGCCGGCCGATCGCCGTTGTGGGCGGAGGCGACTCCGCGATGGAGGAGGCGATCTATCTGACCCGCTTCGCGACGAAGGTCACCGTCGTCCATCGCCGCGACTCGCTGCGTGCGTCGAAGATCATGCAGGACAAGGCCTACGCGAATCCAAAGATTCATTTCATCTGGGATTCCGAGGTCGCCGAAGTGAAAGATGTCTCCAAGGGAGAGGTGACCGGCATCGTCGTCCGCAACCTGAAGACCGGCAAGCTGACCGAACTGCCGCTCGACGGCGTGTTCATCGCGATCGGACACACGCCGAATACGAAGCTGTTCGAGGGACAGATCGAGCTGGATCCGGCCGGCTACATCGTCACGCGCGACGGAACGCATACGAACGTTCCCGGGGTGTTCGCGGCGGGCGACGTTCAGGACCACATCTATCGCCAGGCGATCACGGCCGCCGGTTCAGGGTGCATGGCGGCCATCGATGCCGAGCATTACCTCGACGACATCCCCGAGGATCTGGATCAGACTGCCGCGCAGGGCGACGCGGTGCAGGCGACAGCGGAGCCCGCGTCGTGATCACCAAGACGCGTCGGCCACCTTCGGCGATGCCGCTTCCCACGTGCCCGCTCTGCGGGACTGGCCACGTTCAGGAAATCGGGCGCGACGGATTACAGCAACAGCTCACGGTGCTGCGGTGCACCGTCTGCAGTCGCACGTGGCGCGAATTGATCTCTGACGAATCGCCGAAAGACGAAGAAGAGATCGTCTAGTCTATCCAGCCGCCGCCAACGACGACGTCGCCGTCGTACAACACGACTGCCTGACCGGGAGTGATCGCGGCCTGAGGCACGTCGAATACGAGCTCCGCGCGATGGTTCGGCAACGCGCGGACACGCGCTGCCGCCGGTCGATGACGATGGCGGATCTGTGCGGTCACAGGTAGCCACTCCGCGGGAGCGTTCACCGCGATCCAATTCACACCCGAAGCCGTGAGCGTCGTCTGCTCGAGCGCCTGTCGTGGGCCAACGGTGACCTCGCGAGTCTCGGCGTCGATGCGCAGGACGTAGAGCGGCGTCGGCGCGGACACGCCAAGTCCCTTCCGCTGCCCGACGGTGAACCGATGCACGCCGGCGTGCGTCGCGAGCTGTCGTCCGCCCTGATCGACGATGGCGCCGCTGCGATCGACCTCAGGCTGTCGCCGCGCGACGAATGCCGCGTAGTCGCCGTCGGGCACGAAGCAGATCTCCTGACTATCAGGCTTGTCGGCGACCCGAAGGCCGAGACGCCGTGCCTCATCCCGCACCTGTGGCTTGCTCAGCGTGCCGACGGGAAACATCGCGCGCGCAAGCTGCTCCTGAGTGAGCGGGAAGAGAAAGTACGACTGGTCCTTGTCGCCATCGGCGCTCCGGCGCAGGATCCACCGCCGGTCGGCTCGCTGCTCGACCCTCGCGTAATGTCCGGTCGCCACGTGCTCGGCACCGAGGCCGCGCGCTCGATCGAGCAATGTGGAGAACTTCAGATCGCTGTTGCAATGCGCGCACGGCAACGGCGTGCGTCCTGACGTGTACTCCCGGACGAAATTCGAGACCACCGTCTCCTGAAACTGGCGCTCGAAATTGACGATGTAGTGCGGGAAGCCGATGGCGGAGGCCACGCGGCGCGCATCGTGGAGATCGTCGAGCGTGCAGCAGCTTCCGAACCGCTCGTCGCCGGGCGCGCCAGCCGTCGGCCCGCTCGGGTACAACTGCATCGACAGACCAATTACGTCATGACCCTGCTCGGCGAGCAGGGCCGCGGCGACCGACGAATCGACGCCGCCCGACATGGCTACGACAATCTTCATTCGTTCGAATCGTTCACGCTCGGACGGGGGTCCGCGTCAAACTTCTCAACTTCTCTACGATTCCCGGGAGCACCGCGATCAGGCGATCGACATCGTCCTCGGTATTTCCGGTTCCGAGACTGAAGCGAATCGAGTTCTGCGTGCGATGGGGCGGAAATCCCATTGCCTTGAGCACGTGCGATGGTTCGAGCGTTCCCGACGAGCAGGCGGACCCGGTCGACACGGCGAATCCCTGCAGGTCCAGGGCGATCAGCAGCGACTCCGCCTCGACGCGATCGAAGCTGATGTTCGTGGTGTTGGGCACTCGAGGACTGCGCGCCCCGTTGATCACGGTTCCCGGCACGGCGCGCAGGACACCGTCTTCGAGCCGATCGCGCAATGCCGCCAGGCGCGGCCCTTCTTCACTCATCTTCGCGCGCGCGAGCTGCGCGGCGACGCCCATGCCCACGATCCCTGCCACGTTCTCCGTTCCCGCGCGACGGCTGCGCTCGTGCTTGCCTCCCGTGAGTACCGGAATCAGACGAAGCCCTCGTCGGATCCACAACGCGCCGACACCCTTCGGTCCGTAGAACTTGTGCGCCGACAGCGACAGCAGGTCGACGCCGAGCGATTTCACGTCGACTGGAATCTTCCCGGCGGTCTGCACCGCATCCGTATGGAACAGCGCGCCGCGCGACTTCGCGATCCGCGCCAGATCCGCCACCGGCTGAATCGTCCCAATCTCGTTGTTGGCGTGCATCACGGACACCAGCGCCGTGTCGTCCGCGATCGCCGTTTCGAGCGACGCCGGCGAGACGATCCCTGAGTGATCGACCGGCAGCAAGGTCGTTTTCCACCCACGTCGTGCGAGCGCCTTGAACGTGTTCAGGACCGCCTCGTGTTCGATCGTGGCAGTGATCAAATGACGACGACCGGTTGGTTCGAGCGCTTCCGCGATCCCTCTGATAGCGAAGTTGTCGCTCTCTGTCCCCCCGCTCGTGAACACCAACTCCGACGCCTCGGCGCCGATGAGCGCCGCCGTCGCACTGCGGGCGTCATCCATCGCCGCCTTCGCGCGCTGGCCGAAATGATGCACACTCGACGGATTACCGAAGTCTGCCCGAAGTGTCGCGGCCATGCGGTCAACGACGTCGGAAGCGACGGGTGTGGTGGCGTTGTGGTCGAGATAGATTCGCTGCACAGCAGTAACAGGGCGAACCCGAGAGGAGGCCCCGATCTTCGGATCGTAGCATTCCGGTCCGCTTTCGACGCGAAAACGCCTAGACAACTTTTTTCATCGGCCGATATACTCAGTGGGCTCCTCTCAGGAAGCCCCTGTATTCCTGGGTTTTTGCCGCGCCTCGGGCCCTGCTGCTCGATCAGACCCTGCGAGGCGGAGGACACGACATGTGGAAGCGTGACGAATCGGTGAAGCCGACCAGCCAGCCGCAAGCCCCCGCGGCCCCGGTCGCATCCACACCGCAGGCGAGTGCGCCCGCGCCGCAGCCGGACGCACGGCGTATGGACAAAGATATGGTGCACATCGGCAAGTCAGTCATCATCAAGGGTGAGCTCGCGGGTAGCGAGGATCTCACCATCGAGGGGCACGTCGAAGGGAAGATCGAGCTCAAGGATCATGTCCTGACGATCGGGCCCAACGGAAAGATCAAGGCGCAGGTCTTCGCCAAGTCCGTGATCGTGCAGGGCGAGGTGAACGGCAACGTGACCGCCACCGACAAGGTCGATATTCGCGACGGCGGTTCGGTGGACGGCGACATTGTCTCCCCGCGGGTGGCGATTGCCGAGGGGGCGCACTTCCGAGGCAGCGTCGACATGCAGCGGAAGGGGGCTGCTCCGCAACCGCAGCCGGCCAAGCCGCAGCCACAGCCGGCGCAGGAGAAGCCGCAGCCACAGGCCGCCGCACGCTGACGCGCGCGGCGGACTCGCCGTGAGTCTGTCCGATCTGTTCCGTCGCAGGAAAGAAGATTCCGACGCCGATACAGGCGCGTCCGACGCGCCTGTCTTTCCGACGAAGGCGCTCGCGAAGTTTCTCGCCAGTCTGCACGTCCGCGAACAGCCGGTCCTGATCGATCTGGGTCCGGTGGTCGGGCCCAACGTCAACTTCTTCGGCGAGCAGCTTGGCTGCAAGATCTTCGTCGAGGATCTCTCGAAGGATATCGATCGGCACGTGCGCGAAGGACACGTCGCCGATCTGCCGGCCTTCTTCAAGCAGCGGTTCCCGCAGCCCGACGCCAGCGTCGACGGCATCCTGTGCTGGGATGTGTTCGATTATCTCGACAAGGCATCGGCGCAGTCACTCGCGCAACAACTGACGCGCATCCTCCGTCCAGAGGGTGCCGTGCTCGCCTTCTTCAACACGACCGAAGCGGCGCCCACGAACAAACCGGTCTACACCAAACACGTTGTCGTCGATCCGGCGACGGTGCAGCATCGGACGTACGCCGCCGCGCGTGGCAAGCAGAAGCCGCTGAACAATCGCGACATCCAGCGCATGTTCGAGCCGCTGCGCATTACCGAGCAGTTCCTGCTCAAGACGAACACGCGTGAAGTCCTCTTTCGAAAGCCGAAGACCTAGCCCTGTGGAAACGTGATGAGTTATGCGAGTCATCACGATTCCAGGGGCTAGCTCCATGATAGATTTCTCGGTTGCCGATGCTTGATTTCGAGCTGACCGAAGACCAGCGCCTCCTCGAGCAGACCGTGCGCGAATGGGCGGGGAAGGAGATCGCTCCGCGCATCCACGAGCTCGATCGCGCCCACCAGTTCGATCGCGGCGTGTTTCCGCAGATGGCGGCGCTCGGACTGCTCGGCATCTCCGTCCCCGTCGAATATGGCGGTGCGGGGATGGACTACATCTGCCTCGGCCTGGCAAGCGAAGAGCTCGAGTACGTCGACACGTCGCTGCGCGTGATCATGTCGGTCCACGCCGGTTTGAACTGCCTGACGCTCCTCGCGTGGGGAACCGAGGATCAGAAGCAGCGGTATCTCGTGCCGCAGGCGCAGGGAACGAAGATCGCCACCTACGGTCTCACCGAACCTGCAGCCGGCAGCGACGCGCGCGGAATTCAAACGGTCGCGATCAAGAAGGGCGATCGATACTTTCTCACGGGCGAGAAGATGTGGATCTCGCTCGCCGACGTCGCTGACAACTACCTGACGTTTGCCTGGACCGATCTGGAAAAGAAGAAGCAGCGCGATCCCTCCGGCATCAGCGCCTTCATCGTCGAGCGACGCTTCAAGGGGTTCTCGAGCGCCACGCTGAAAGAGAAGTGGGGCATCCTCGCCGGCAATACCGGCTCCTTCAAAATGGAGGATGTCGAGGTTCCGCAGGAGAATCTCGTCGGGCGCGAAGGGGAAGGGTTCAAGATCGCGATGTTCGCGCTCGACCAGGGTCGCTACACCGTGGCGGCCGGCGCCACGGGGCTCATCCGGGCGTGTCGCGACGCCAGCGTCAAGTACGCGAAAGAGCGCAAGACATTCGGCGTCGAGATCGGCTCGCACCAGCTCGTCAAAGAGCTGATTGCGCAGATGGAATCGGACT
>Ga0111539_10006235_pt1 | contig 15390 bp, 11 predicted proteins | sample RhiMethybrSRZTD1_FD_79667 | JGI IMG/M metagenome (GOLD analysis project Ga0111539, IMG submission 79667) | Populus rhizosphere microbial communities from Tennessee, USA - Rhizosphere MetaG P. TD hybrid SRZTD1 (version 2) (version 2) | ecosystem: Host-associated > Plants > Roots > Rhizosphere >... | reverse complement strand
TGAGCTCCTGCATCAACGAGAGCTGGCCGCCCATGTAGTGGCGCATCAGCTGCGAGATGCCGTGCGGCGCGCGCGCGTCGTAAAACGCGTTCTTGCCGTCTTGCCACAAGCTCTGATGCAAATGCCCGCTGCAGCCGGGCAGCTTCTCGTTGAACTTCGCCATGAAGGTGACGACCAGCCCGTGGCGGTGCGCGATCTGCTTGAGCGCGGTTTTGAACAGCGCCGCCTTGTCCGCGGCGCGCAGCGCGTCGTCGTAGCGGATCGCCGCTTCGTAGACGCCCGGCCCGGTTTCGGTGTGCAGGCCTTCGAGCTCGATGTCGAAGTCGCGCAGACCCTCGAATACGTCGCGCATCAGCTCCGAATCCTGCCCGGTGCGCACCCAGCTGTAGCCGAACATGCCCGGGTCGAGCGGCGTGAGCCCGCGAAAGTTCTTTTGCACGAGCGAATCGCGGGTTTCCTTGAAAAAGAAGAACTCGTATTCGGCGCCGAAGCTCACCTGGTAGCCGAGCCCCGCGGCGCGCTCGAGCATGCGCTTGAGCAACGAGCGCGGGCACGCTGGGTGCGGTCCACCCGCCGCGTCGCGGAAGTCGCAGAGCAACGCCGCCACGCCGGGCTCCCAGGGGATCTTGCGCAGCGTGCTGGGATCGAGCACGGCGAGCACGTCCGGGTAGCCGGTGTGGGGACCGGTGACCTGCGAGTTGTCGTAGAGCACGTCGGCGATGTCCCAGCCGAAGATCACGTCGCAGAAGCCGAAGCCCTTTTTCAAAGCGGAGCGCAGCTTGCCGAGCGACACGTATTTTCCGCGCAGGATGCCGTCGATGTCGAAGCCGCCGATTTTTGCGCGAGTGAAGCCCTGCTGCTCGAGCGAACTCACGAAGGCGTCCGCGCTCTTCTCCGCCGGGGCGCCACGCTTCGTCTTCGAGGACTTCGGCTTTCGACCCTTTGCTCGTGCCATTGCCCCGGCAATAGCCAACGCGCGCGCTTGCTTCAATTCCGGCGATCCGCAATTCTCGCCGTCGGCCGGTTTTCAGCAAACCGCGCGATGTTCTAGGGCGCGGTCGATCGCCGCGACCAGATGCTCGACCGAGTACGGCTTGGCCACGTAGCCGGTGACGCACGGGTGACGGCGGAGCTCGCTCGGCACGTCTTCTTCGGAGTAGCCGCTGGTCAGAATCGTCGGGCCATGAAAACCATGCTCGGCGACGCGCTCCAGCACTGCCGACGCGCTCGAACGCGCAAGGTTGACGTCGAGCACCAGCACGTCGAGATGTTGAGCGTCGACCACGCTCGCCGCCGACTCCGCGCCCGAAGCGATCAGGGCACGGTAGCCTTGCTGCTCGAGCAGCGCCGCCGTCAGCGTTGCCAGACGTTCTTCGTCGTCGCAGACCAGCACCGTCGCACTCGAAGCGCGCTTCGCGGTGGCTTCGACGCCGGCCGCGAGCGGTCGAAACACGAGCAGGTTCGCCAGTGCATCGTCGAGCGACGTCCGCGCCGACTTCAACGTGACCACGGCCGTGGTGCCGTCACGGCGCCTCAGCGTGCATCGGGGCGACGCGCTCGGAGCTTGCGCTTCCGCGAACAAGGCGGCGACGGGAACGCCGATCAGCTCTTCTGCATGCTCGCGCCCGAGCAGCCGCAGCGCCGCGGGATTGGCGTAAAGGACGCGATCGTTCCTGTGTACGACGATGCCGTCGCTCGCACACTCGACGAGCTTCTGAAAGCGCCGCTCCGATGCTTCGAAAGCCGTACTGAGGCGCATCTGCTCGGTGATGTCCTCGATCATGACACTGGCGGCCAGCACCTCGCCCGCAACCTTGAACGGCAAGACGTGGACGCGAAAGTAGCCGCGGCGGCTCCAGAGCAGCGGCGCGCGGTCGCCCTCGATGACGCGCGTTTCCTCCCGAGCGGCGGCGCGCAGCGCGAGCATCACCTCGGGGCACCGGTCCGCGTCGACCAGCAACGACGTACCCGCGGCGTCATCCGCACAGCGCGGCGGATCGAGCCAGCTCGCGAAGGTCGCGTTGGCCGCCAGGCACTCGCCGTCGAAGCGGGCGATCAGAAAACCCTGCGGCGCCTGATCGAGCGCGCGACAAACCAACCGCGCGGCCCTGAGCAGCCCGGATCCAACACCCTCGGCCTCCTCGCTCGCGATTTGCAACGAACCCCTCGTCCAGATCAGGCTATCCCCCCGGTCGACAAATTCCTAGCCTCAACGTTTTTTCAACGCGAACTCGTACGACAACCAGCCGAGACCGCCCAAAAGAAACAGCGCGGCTATCCAGCCCCCGCGCAGCGGCCCGAACGAAAACACCTCCCCCGCGCTCGCCGCATACGCCTGATCGGCTAGCGTGACCACGATACTGAGCCCGAGCAGCGCCAGCCCCGGAGCGGCACGCCCGACCCAATTTGCTTCGTGATTTTGAATAGATGGGTGCGGCACCGGGCGCCGCTCATTTCCCAGGAACGAGCCCACCGCGTCCTCGCTCGGCGAGGAGAGTGCCACCGTTGGCACGGGCTGTGGCGACTTGGCCGCACTCGCGTTGGTATCGGGCTCCGCGACCGCGATCCTTGGCGCGCTCGCAAGATCGGCGCCGACCGGTTTGCTCGGCGCCAGGTCGAGCGCCAGCTCCACGCTCATCGAGTCATCGAGCTCGATCTCGCCGTGTGAAAGCGGGGCCGCTGCCCGCGCCGATGGCCGCAACGATCGCGAGGGTGACGACGGTTGCAAATCGGGAATCGCCGGCAATGCTGGCATGCAGGCACCCGAGGGGACCCGCGCTTCCGGATCGCTTTCCACCCCGAGCGCCGCGAGCAACGAGTTCCAGAAGGCTCCCGCATCGGCGTAGCGATCGCGAGGGTCGACTGCCAGCGCCCGCAAAAACACCTTTTCGACGGCGTCCACGACCGCAACGCCTTCGTTCCGCGGGGACGGGCGCCGCTTGTCGTCGAGCGCCGTTCCCATCATGGCGGTCGGATCGCCCTCGAGAATTGGCCGCGCGGCGAGCGCCTCGACCAAGGTGAGCGCGAGCCCCCAGACGTCGGTCCAGGGACCGGTTTGACCGTAACGTTTCGGTAACCATTGCTCGGGTGCGGCGTATGCGGGTGTGAACGATGCCACCCCGGCGGTCTGACTCGCCCGTCCAGCGACCTGGCTGGCTACGCTTTTCGCCTTGCCGATCCCGAAGTCGAGAATCTTCACCACCTGCTCGCCGAGCTGCTTCGCGACGAAGATGTTTTCGGGCTTCAGATCCCGATGTACGACCGAGATCGGCCCGTCCGGTCCCGCGAAATTGTGCGCCCGCTCCAGGGCGCGTGCGACCGGCGTGAGCAGCGTCACGAGCTCCCGCAAGCTGAGCGGCGGTTGCCCGCTCGCCTTGCGGCGCACGATGATCGCGTCGAGCGTCTCCCCTTCGAGCCACTCGAGCGCCATGAATGGGACCAGGAGATCGTCGGCGGTGAAGGCGTCGACGTGCAGCGGACGCACCACCGTGGGCAGGCTCGCGGAGAGCTGGAACAAGAGCTCGGCTTCCGCGCGGAACTGCTCCAGAAACTCGCGCCGGCTCGACTCCTCCAGCTGCTGCGGGATCTTCAGGCACTTGAGCGCCACGCTGGCGCGAAACTTGGTGTGAAACGCGCGGTACACGACCGCAAATCCCCCTTCGGCGACCACGGCCTGTACCTGGTAAGTGCCGTCGATCACCCTCCCCACGATGCCGAACACATCCGACGCCATCGAAACCCCCGTCACGGATCCAGCGGCAGCAAACGGAACGTGATCAGAATCACGCCGATCAAGATCAGCGGGCCGGCGATCCACTGCGCCGGTACCGCGAGCGGCAGCGGAGCCCCGAACGCGTCCTGGTGATACTTGTCGGCGAGCGACAACGCGATCCCGCCGATCATGCAGCCAACGCCGGGCGCCAGGCGCCGAGCGAGCGACGGCGGAAGCGCGCGGCGCGGCGCAGCTGCCTCCCGCTTCGGATCGACGGAACGCGGGTGGCTCGGGAGCAACGGTAGCGGCGACGGTATGTTCGGCGACGCTTGAGCAGCCGGCGCGGCTTGCGGAGCGCTGCGCGGTCCCGACGGCAACGACTGTAAGCGGGGCTGCGACGGCGAGGCCTTTGGGTTCGAGCCCGCTGCGGGCGGCGGCGGCTGCGGGGCGGGCGGCGGCTCCGACTGCTTCAAGTCGAGCGCCACATCGAGCGGAGCCACGTCGTTGACATCGAACTCGAGCTCGGCCGCCCCGCTGCGCTCCTTGCGCGGGCTCGCCGGCTTCGGGCTCGGGCGTTTCTCCAGGGCCGGCACTGGTTCCAGGTCGGGCGGCGGGAGCGACTCCTCGGCGCTCGGCAGCGTCAGCTCGGCCTCTTCACCGAAGACCACCTTCGCCGGCTTCAGTTCGATGCGCGCGATCGCGACTGGCGGGGGCATCGAAGACGCGAACTCGAGCCGTTCCTCGCGCTGCACGCTGCCTCGTTCTTGGCGCGCGTCGCGCGGGCGCGTCGGTTTTTCACCGAGCGCTTCGAGCAGCTCGTCCCAGAACACTCCGGCGTCGGCCTGGCGATCGCGCGGATCGAGCGCCAGTGCACGCTCGAAAACTTCCTCGACTTCATCGCTGACCTCGACGCCCTCGGTGCGCGGTGTCGGGCGGCGCCGGCTGTCGAGCGCCGTACCCATCATCGCCGCCTGATCGCCGTCGATGATCGGCCGCGCCGCCGCGACTTCGACCATGGTCAGAGCGAGCCCCCAGACGTCGGTCCAGGGCCCGGTCTGGCCGTAACGCTTCGGCAGCCATTGCTCCGGCGCCCCGTAGGCAGGAGTGAACGACGACACGCCGCCCTCGGTCTGGCTCTCGCGACCGGCAACCTGGCTGGCGACGCTCTTCGCCTTGCCGATGCCGAAGTCGAGAATCTTCGGAACTTCTTCGCCGGCGACGCGGGCGATGAAGATGTTGTCGGGCTTGAGATCGCGATGCACGATCGACACCGGCCCGCTCGGTCCGCGGAAGTTGTGGGCGCGCTCGAGCGCGCGCGCGATCGGAGTCAGCATCCGCGCCAGCTTTTTGATCGTCAGCGGGTTGCGTCCCTCGTCGATCCGGCGTTCGACGATCTCTTCGAGCGTCTCCCCCTCGAGCCACTCCAGCACCATGTACGGGACGAAGACCCCGTCCGCAGTCGTCACGGCGTCGACGTGAAGCGGCCGCACCACGTTCGGGATGCTCGCGGAAAGCTGGAACAAGAGCTCGGCTTCGGCGCGAAACTGGGCGAGAAACGCCGACTGGCGTTCGACATTCAGCTGCTGCGGCACCTTGAGACATTTCATGGCCACGGGCGCGCTGAAGCCGGCGTGATGAGCGCGATACACCACCGCGAAGCCGCCTTCGGCAACGACCTGCTCGACCTGGTACGTGCCGGCGATGATGCTGCCGACGATGCGGAACACGTCGTCAGGCATCGCGCTCTCGGATGACGCTCATCAGCACAATATTACCCAGGTCTCTCCCCGGCCGGCGAAGCGATGTTCACTCCGGCTTTGGGATCGTGCCGTCGTGGCGCTTTTGTGGTGAGCTTGGACCACTAGGCCTGCCTTGCCGCCTGCCTCGCCGGAAAAGCCGCCCGGATTCAGCGCCGGATTCAGCGCCGTCTTCAGCGGCTTTGGCTTCCTTTTGAGGACGCCCGGTTCGTGGCCGTACGCGCTCGTGCCTGCGCTGCTTCTGATCACGCTCGCCGGGAGCGCGACCTGGGTATCGATTCATTTCGTACAGCCCGCGTTCGAGGGTTGGTTCGGCGCCCCGACGTCGTGGTGGGGGCGCCTCGGTGCCGGAGTCGTCTCCTGGCTCGGCGCGCTGCTCGCGGCAGCGCTCGGTGTCCTGATCGCGCTCGCGGTGACGCCGCCGCTGAGCGGCCCGGCGCTCGAACGCATCGTCGCCCTACAGGAACGCGAGATCGGGGCGCCTCCGCGCGAAAGTCTCGGCTTTCTTGCCGAGATGTGGTGCGGCCTGCGAGCCCAGGTCGCGGCCGCCATGTTCGCCGGGCCGCTCCTGCTCTTGCTGTGGGTGATCGACCTCGCGTTTGCTCCCGCGGCGGTGGTGACGATCCCGCTCAAGTTTTTGATCGCCGCCTTCGCCCTGGCCTGGAATCTCTTCGACTATCCCCTCACGCTGCGCGGGATCGGAGTCCGCCAGCGCCTGCGTCTGGTCAAGGCGCACAAGGCAGCGCTGTTCGGCTTCGGCCTGGGCTTCGCCCTGCTCTTCTGGCTGCCCTGCCTCGGTGTCCTGCTGTTGCCGGTCGGCGTGGCCGCGGCGACCAAACTGGCGTGGCAGCTCGAAACCGGGGCGGGCGGGACTGTTACGCGGGCACGCTGACGCAGCCGAGCACGATGCGCAGCGAGGCGCCGGGTGTCTTGGCCTGGGTGCAGGCGCTGCCGCACAGCTGAATCTTGGTCGGATCGCCGGGCTTGTATTGCCAGCCGTTGGCCGTGTCGCAACCGGAACGGTCGTCCTTGCCGATCGTGTTGTACTGGCCGCCGGGGTTGCTGACCTCGACGTTCACGCGCATCGGATCGACGTTTTGCCCCTGCGGCACGTCGAGCTCGCACGAAAGCACGGTCTGGTTGATGGCATTGAGCGCCGCGGTCAGATCGGCCGCGAAGTTGGTGCTGGTCGTCATGTCGAAGTGACAGACGTCCGCGGGGTCCACCGTGCCGGTCGGGCTGTGGCTGCACGTCGTCGTGCGGGCAGTGCCACCGAGGTACGCGATCTCGGAGAGCAGCCCGCGCGCGTTCTCGCTGCCCTGAACGCCGATGACGAACGTCCGGATGCCGAGCAGGCCGGCGTTGGTGACGTAGCCGCCGGGCGAGCGGTACAGGTCCGGCAGGAACTCCGGCCCGCAGGTATCGAACCCGTCGGTCACCAGCACCAGGAAGTAGTTGCCGACGAGCTGGCCGGTGGTGATGCGATTCTGCAGGTAGCGGTAGCCGAGGATGGTGGCACCAGCGAGCGGCGTCTTGCCCTGGCGCGTGACGCCGTCCAAAAACGTGTCGAGCGCGGTGTTGTGAGTGTCGTTGAGCGGTGCGACGTCGAGGTCCGCAACCGGCTCGAGCGCCGGATCGGGATCGGGATCGTCCGCGCGCTTCCACGCCGTGCAGTCGGTGTCCGTGACCGGGATCTCCTGCGTCCCGATTGCCGGGAACATCGAAAGCCCGACGCTGGCGTTGCCGTTGGTTTGAAGTGCGTCGATCGCGCCCTTGAACGCGGGCAGCAGCGTTTCCCACTTCGAAGGCTTGGTCTGATCGCGCTTCTGGGGAAACGCCTCGCAATCCGCCGAGGTCTGACCGTCAGCCGGCAGGTTGCAGTTCATGCTGCCGCTGCGATCGACGATGAAGAGCAGGTTGGCCGGAATCAGCCGGCCGGCGACCTCTCCCACGGCGCAGCCAGAGTCCGGCTGGATGCCGCCGCCCGCGCCACCCGAGGCATCGACGGTGAACGCACCGCCCACACCCGAGCCAGCACCGCTGCCGCCGACACCGGCGCCAGCGCCGGCGCCCCCGCTGCCCCCTTGAGCCGACCCGCCATAGCCATTCACCTGGGTCGGCGACGAGGTATCGCTGCCGCACGCCAGGTCCGAGCCGCCGACCAATACGGCAGCAGCGATCAGTGAAAAAGGTAAGGAACGCGTAACCTTCACTGTCGAATCTCCTTCCGACCGAAGACTCGCGCGGTGGCCGCATGCAACTCGCGCCCACGCAGGTTACCATGCCCGGTCGCAGTGGGCTGAGGAGTATTCGCAATGAACGAGCCAACGGACGACAGCGGTGGATTCGAGCACGGTTCAACTTTCGTTCCCGGAGAGACGTCGGGAGGGCTGAGCCTGGGACCGCTCGAAACCCAGTATCAGGAGCTTTTCGCGGAGGTGTTGGAGGATGGTGTGATCACCTCCGAGGAGCGCGAGCGCCTGGAAAAGGCGGCCGACAACCTCGGGCTCGACCGGATGCGGCTGCTCCGACTCGAGCAGGCGATGATCGCCGCATACGAGACGCGCCACCGGGTGCGGATTATCGAGCACTACGAAGAGCCCGCGCAGTCGCTGGCGCCGATTCAGGTCGAGGCTGCGGGCGACGCCGGACGCACGCTGCTTCTCAAGCGAGTCGAGCAGCTCGAGGCGCGCGTGAAGGAGCTCGAGGAAGAGCTCCGGCGCGCACAGGCCGCGATCAACGTCGAGGTCGATTTGACCGGGCTCGAGAGCGCGGCCGAAGCGGCCAGCGAAGATCCCGACGAGGCTTGGCGCCGCGTGCGCCGCGACCCGACCAAGGCCGAGGCGTTGCGCGCCCTGTACCGGATCTACGACGCGCGCGGTGACCTCGATCCAAAGTGGTGCGTCGCGCAAGCGCTGGTCTTGCTCGGAGCGGCCAGCGACGTCGAACGGGCGCTGTTCGAGAAGCACCGCAGCCCGACGCTGATCGCGCCGCGCGTCAGCGTTTCGGCCACGGCCTGGCAAGAGCACCTGTTTCATCCCGAGGAGGAGCCGCTCACCGGCTTGATCTTCGGCGTGATCACGCCCGCCGTGCTGCTCGGTCGCGTGACGGCGCTGCGCCGCGACGGCAAGCTGCACATCCCGGATCCGTCGCTGCGCCAGGATCCGGCGAAGGCCACGGTGACCGCGGTGCGCGCGTTGCCGTGGGCCGCGGCGATTCTCGGCCTGGCCGCCCCGGCGATCTTCGTCGAAAAGGAGCGGGACGTCGGCTACGAGCACATCCCCGGCGTGCCGCCGCTGACGGTCGTCGGCAAACGCGTCTTGTCCGGCCGCACCCAGCACGAGCACGCGTTTCTGGTCGGGCGCCATTTGGCGTTCTATCGCCAGGAGCACTACATCAAGACCTTGTTCGGCGGCGTGCCCGACCTCGAAGATCTGTTCCTGGCGGCGCTCACCATCGGCAATCCCGGGTTACCGATCGCCGAAGACATGAAGCGCCGGGTCGCCCCGATCGCCCGCGCGATCGAACCCGTCCTGGAGCCGGCTCACGTCGACGCCCTGCGCGGCTATTTCCTGCGCTTCGTCGAGGAGGGAGGCCGCACCAATCTCCAGCGCTGGAGCTCGGCCGTCGACAAGACCGCCGCGCGCGCCGGCCTGCTACTGAGCAACGACCTCGGCGCCGCGACCGCGTTGCTCGAGCCGGAGGAGGGGCGGCTCGGCGAACTCGCCAAGGACCTCATCGGATTTTCCACCAGCGACCGCTACTTCAAGCTGCGGCGCCAACTCGGGTTGGCGATCGACCAGAACTGACGCGATCTTTTCCAGTCCGGCGGGCCGGTGTTAGAGGCGGTCGTTCGTGCGCCCCGTGCTCGTGATCACCGCCATCGCCCTGGCGTGCCAGCCCTCGCCGGCGGCCAGTGCTCCGGCCAAAGCGCCTGCGGCTCGAACCCAGCCCGCGCCCCTCGCCCCGGTCCTCGTCGACGTGTCCCCGCTCGCCGACGCAGGCGCGTTCTCGGACGCGCCCGATGCTGGGCATCAGCCGAGCTCGCTGGGCCCTCCCGGGCCCGGCGCCGGTCTCCCGCGGGCGCTGCCGAGCATCGAGATCGAGCCGCCGTATCGGCTCTGGGAGCGGCCCCGCGAAAAGGGCGACGTCTTGGCCGCGGGCCGCGACGAAGAGCTCGCGCGCTGGAACCTCGGCGGCACCGGCGATCCCGCTTTCATTTCGAACCGACCCGGCTTTCACCCCGGCGCGCGCGTGCGCGTGGACGCGACCGCGGTCGGCGTGCGTTTGCCGGAACGCGCCCCGCGCGATCGCCGCACCGGACGCGCGGCGAAGCTCCTGACCGCGCCCGCGCTGGTCGCCGAGCTGCGCAAGAACGGCTACTGGCCGTATCGGTTGTGCTTCGAGGAAGGTCTGCGCAAAGACCAGAAGCTGAAGGGCGAAACCGTGTTGCGGGCGGACGTGGACGCGAACGGTCGCGTGACGTCGGCGCGCGTGCTTACGACCAAGCTCGGTGATTCGGGCGTCCCGGCGTGCCTGGCGCGCAAGACTCAGTCGCTCCAGGTATCTGCGCCGCGGCGTCGCATCTCGGTGAAGATCGAGATCAAGCTCTGGCCGGGCGACGCTCGAGTGCCGTCGCTCGCCATGCCGGAGGGTACGAGCTTCGAAAATCCCGGCCGCCTGGATGCCGCGGCAGTGACCGCAGCCGCAGCCACTGTCACCGCCGACATCGCTGCGTGCTACGCCGCGGGTCTCGACCGCGACGCCGGTCTCTGGGGACGGATCGAGTTTCGCGTCGATCTCGATGCGCAGGGTCGAGTGCGGAGCGTGGCCGAAAATGAGAGCCGATTTCCCGATCGCGAGGTGGTGCGCTGCGCCTCCGGCGCGCTCGGCAGAGCGCCATTCCCGGTGCCGAAAGCCGGCGCGCTGAGCTTCGTCTACGCGGTTCGCCTCGGTCAGATACCCGCGATCGTCGCGCCGATCCCGGCAGCGACTCCGATCGAAGCATCACCTGCAAATAGCGGCGCAAGTGACTAAATTTACAGCTATTTCAGCGTACGCTACCGGTGTTTCAGCAAACTCGAGCGAGCCGAAACTGCCGGCTCGTGCGTCGTAGCGGCGTGGAGTGTGGCTTGGCTGTGCGAAGTGGGTATGGGAAGTTCCCGCCCGTCGCGGCCGTAACCCGCACCACGGAAAGCCGCACGAGTGCCCCATTCGGATTCCCACACCCGGTTGTGTTGTAAGGAGGGTTTCGGAGACATGCGATCCACGCGAACGTTGAAACTGTATGCCGCTTTCATGCTCTGCTCGCTCGGCGGAATGGCCGCGCTCGGTTGCCAGGCCGAGGCTCAAATCGGCGCGCAAGCCGAGACTCCCCCGCCGCCACCGCCTCCGCCCCCTCCGCCGCCGGACGGTGATGGCGACGGCATTCTCGACGCCGACGACAAGTGCCCGACCGAAAAGGAAGACGGGAAACCGCCGTCGGCGAACGACGGCTGCCCGGTCAAGGACACCGACGGCGACGGCGTGACCGACGACGTCGACAAGTGCGTCGACCAGCCCGAGACGAAGAACGACTTCGAGGACGAGGACGGCTGCCCGGACACGAAGCCGCTCGTTCAGCTCGTGGGCACCGAGGTCAAGATCAACCAGAAGATTCAGTTCAAGCACAACTCGGCGAAGGTCGAGCCGGAGTCCAAGGCGATCCTCGATGCGGTCGCCGACATCTTGAAGAAGCACCCCGAGCTTCAGCTCGTCGAAGTGGGTGGCCACGCTTCCAAGGAAGGCGACCCGAAGCACAACCAGAAGCTCACGCAGCAGCGCGTCGAGTCGGTGAGCAAGGAGCTCACGGGCCGCGGCATCGAGAAGACCCGCCTGCTCTCGCAGGGCTACGGCTTCTATTGCTTGCTCGACCCGGGCACGACCGAGGAAGCCAACGAGAAGAACCGTCGCGTCGAGTTCAAGATCCTGATGAAGGACAGCAAGCCGACGGATCAGGTCGACAAGCGAGGTTGCGACGAGGCGGTCAAGGCGGGCATCAAGCCGAAGTCGCTGACCGAGCCGCCGAAGGCCGCGGAGAAGAAGCCGGAAGCCGCGAGCAAGGCCGAGGCGAAGCCCGCCACCAAGGCTGCGGAGAAGAAGCCGGAAGCCGCACCGAAGTCGGCTACCGACGCCAAGCCGGCGATGAAGCCCGCGGAGAAGAAGCCGGAGGCCGCGCCGAAGGCCGCCGAGCCCAAGCCCGCTCCCACGCCCGCTCCTACGCCCGCTCCCAAGGCGGCACCGGCACCGGCTCCCGCACCGGCCCCAGCGCCCGCGCCGGCCAAGCCGGCACCCGAGAAAAAGCCGTAAGACGGCAAAGCCGCTTGCGCAAGCGCTCGGGCGCGACCATCGATTGAGTGGTCGCGCCCGAGTCTTTTTGTGCCGGACGCCCTTGAGGAGACGCCCCCGTGCGCTGGTTACTGCCGCTGTTCTTCGTGATCCCGCTGATCGAGCTGTACTTGCTGCTCTGGACGGGCTCGAAGATCGGCTTCTGGCCGACGGTGGCGTCGACGCTCGCCGCCGCCCTGCTCGGCAGCTACCTCGCGAAGCGCGAGGGGCTGAAAGTGTGGCGCGAGTGGCAGCAAGCGCTCAACGAGCTGCGACCCCCCGCGCAGGGCGTGATCGACGGGATCCTGGTGCTGGTCGGCGCCGCGCTTTTGATCGCACCCGGATTTCTGACCGACATCATCGGTCTGGTGCTGCTGTTCGCGCCGACCCGGCGCGTCGTGGCGAGCCTGGTGCGGCGGGCAGTCAACCGCCGGATCGATCGGGGATCGATCCGGCTAGAGACCCTCGATTTCCGCCCGGGTCCACCGCGAGCCGGAGACGTCGTCGAAACCACGGGCGAGTCGCTCGACGACCAGCCCGAGGTCCGCGACGAAAAGCCAGCGCTCCGCTGATCGCTCAGCCGCCGTCCCTGGCGCCGGTGCCGCCCGCGCCGCCGGTGCCGGCCGCGCCGCCGGTGCCGCCCGTGCCCGCACAGCTCTGAATGCCGCGCTCCGGGCCGCCGTCCGCAGCGGTGCCACCCACCGTGCAGTAGCCGCGACGCTTGGTCGCCTGAACGATATCGGCGTTGTCGATCGCGACGCAGATCGTGTCGGGGTTCACGGCGCTGCAATCGGCGTTGCAGTTGCAGAGCTTCGCGCAAGAGCCGAGATCGCCGCCACCGGGCCCGCCCATGTCGCCGATCAGCGTCGAGCTGAACAGGCAGAGCCCCGGTGCCGGCGTGCCCGAAGCGGGACCCGCCCAGCCGCACGCGGGCAGCGCGCCGAGCGTGCACTGCTCTGCGCAGAGATGGGTGAGCGGCTCGCCACCCGAGCTCTCCACGAGACCGATGCACCGCCCGCGGCACTCGTCCGCACCGCCGTCACTCGTGTCGGCGCAGAGTGAGCCGAGCGCCTTGCCCGGCCGCGCCATGGAGTCGCACATGCCGGTCCTCGGGTTGCAGAACAACCCGGTCCCGCAGTCCGCGTCGGCGTTGCACTGAGGCAAGCACGCCGGAATTACCCGGAGACACATGTTCGAGCCTCCGATGTCGCAGATTGCTCCGGTACCGCAGGCCCGGTCGCTGGTGCACGGCGTGTCCGTCGGTCCGAATACCGGACCACAAGCCACTTCGTCGCTGCCGCGGCACTTGTTGGGATTCGACTCGCTGCCCTCGGGACCGAACGTGCAGCCCTGCATGCAGAAGGACCCGGTGTCGAAACCCAGGCAAATCACGTTCTCACCGAAGTCTGCGCACGAACCGGCGTCGCCGCTGCAATCCGCGCTGCAGTAACCGCGCGCCGGACCGGAGCCGTCGAAGCGTCCCGATCCGGCCGTGATGCACATCAACCCCTGACCGCAGTCGGTGTCCATGGTGCAGGCCGCGCCGATCCGCGTCCTCGTGCTGGAGCCACCAGTGCCACCCGCGCCTCCCGAACCAGAGGCCCCGCCAGTACCACCACCGGTTCCGGCCGCGCCGCCGGTGATGATTGATCCGGTGCCTCCTTTGCCGCCCTTCGCGTTGTTGTCGTCGTCATTGCCGCAGCTGACGGCGCTCGCCGCAGTGAGCGCGGACCAGAGTCCCAAACCGACGAAAGCCAATCTTGTTCGCATGTCGCCTAAGCCTCCTGACAGACGGCCCTTACTCCTGGCGCCTCTCCAACACCCCTAGCCTTACTTCCCGGCTTCGCGGCCGCAACCTCGATTCTCGCGTACCCGCAGTGTTTTTGCGCTGCTCGAGCACCGGGAGGTGGCTACTGACCGGAATCTTCGTTGGACGTGCGATCCTTAACGCTCATTCTTTGTCCGCTTGAAACTGGCGCGTTGCGCCACGATTTGCGGCAAAAGCCCGGCATTCGACGCGTCGAGCCACGCGCTTGACAGCCTGCGATCTCGCGGCCCAGTGTGCGGACAGTGACGCAAGCCAGCCCACCCGAGAGCGAGGCCAGCCAGGAGCTGGTCGGACGCGTGCTCGCCGAGCGCTTTCGCGTCGATGCCCTGATCGGAACCGGCGCGATGGGCGCGGTGTACCGGGCGCTTCACGTGCACACCAGGAAGCAGGTCGCGATCAAGCTCCTGCACCGCGAGCTGACCGGCGTGGAAGAAGTCGTGGCGCGCTTCGAGCGCGAAGCCGTCGCGGCCGGCCGCGTCGAGCACCCGAACGTCGCGGGCGCCCTCGATTTCGGGCGGCTCGAAGACGGCACTTTCTATCTCGTGCTCGAGTACGTCGCCGGCCAGCGGCTGCGCAACGTGTTGAGCGCAGGACCGCTGCCGCCGGCGCGCGCCGTCGCGATCGCGCGCCAGGTCGCGCTCGCGCTCGGCGCGGCCCATGCCGCGGGCGTCGTGCACCGCGATCTGAAGCCGGACAACGTGATGCTGCTCGATCGCGACGGGGGCGACTGGGTAAAGGTGCTCGACTTCGGGGTCGCCAAGATACCCACGGACGCCGGCGCGGCGCAGCTCACGCGCATGGGCACCATCATCGGCACTCCGGACTACATGTCACCCGAGCAGGCGCTCGGTCACGCCGTCGATCACCGCGCGGATCTCTACGCGCTCGGGGTGATGCTGTACGAGATGGTCACGGGTCGGACGCCTTTCGCGGCGGACGATGTCACGCAAGTCTTGATGGCGCAGATCACGCAGCCGCCCGAGCCGCTGCCGCCCAGCGTGCCGGCTCCGTTGCGAACGCTCGTCGATCGACTGCTGGCGAAGGATCCCGCGGACCGCTTGCAGAGCGCAGACGAAGCGGTCGCTGCGCTCGAAACACTGCTGGCCACGAGCAGCCCGCCGCCGCCCGCGAGCGCCCCGCTGTCCTACGCGATCGCAGCGAGCTCTGCGACGCCGGCGACGACCGATCTCGGGAGCGCACCGCGACGGATCCCGCGGGCCGTCTGGGGCGTGGGCGCGGCGGTCTTGGTCGTACTCGCCTTCTTGCTCACGATGTCGATGACGCGCGGCGAGTCGCCGCCGCTGCTGCTCGGCTCGTCGCAAGCCCCACCGCGCCTGCGCGGCGTCGCAAACGGGTTGGAACCCACTCCGGCTGCCACGGACACGCCGCAAGTGGACCCCGCCGTTTCGACCGGGGAGGAACCCGACCCGCCGCCTCCCGCCGCCAAACCCGCCGCCACCGGCAAGGCCACGGCGAAACCGGCGAAGCCCGCCGCCAAGAAGCCGGCAGCCAAGAAGCCGCAGAAGCGCCGCACCGGTCCGGGCGGGATCTACATCCCGCCGCCGAGCGAGTGGTTCTGAACATCACCCCTCGGGATGATTAACGCGAATCGGGGGGGCGGAGGTCAGTGGACCTCGCACTCGCTCCAGTGGCCGTCGTCGCAGTAGCGCACGCCTTCGACGCAGTTCTTGACCGAGCCTTGCGACGGCAGGTTGATCCGGCATTCC
>Ga0111539_10006233_pt1 | contig 15391 bp, 14 predicted proteins | sample RhiMethybrSRZTD1_FD_79667 | JGI IMG/M metagenome (GOLD analysis project Ga0111539, IMG submission 79667) | Populus rhizosphere microbial communities from Tennessee, USA - Rhizosphere MetaG P. TD hybrid SRZTD1 (version 2) (version 2) | ecosystem: Host-associated > Plants > Roots > Rhizosphere >... | reverse complement strand
CTCGTAGGCGACCTCGCGCGCGAGCTCGAGCACCTCCCAGTGAAGAAGGAAGAAGCCGGACAGGCAGAGCTCGGCGATCAGGGCGAGCTCCTCGCGAAGCCGGGCTGACGCCCGGGTGCGCAGGCCGGCAGGCGCGTTCCGGTAGCGCTCCTCGAATGCGCGCCCGCAGACTTGCGCCAGCTGCACGTCCGCAGGGTCGGCACCGTCGGAGAAGTCGGGGTAGCGATAGCCGAGCTCGTGCGTCAGGTCGAACTCGAGCCGCTCGGCGAGCTCGACCGTCGCCCGGACGGCATCGCGGTCATCGGGGAAGCGGGCGGCGGCCTCCGCGGGCGTGCCGAGGACGAACTGCTCGTTTCCGCGCCGCTCGGCCTCGCAGCCTTCGAGCGCGACGTTGTGCTTCACGGCGACGAGCACGTCCTGCAGGCGCGCGCGCCGCGGATGATGGGCATGCACGTCTCCCGTGGCGATCGTGCGGACCTCGAGTGCCCCCGCGAGGTCGCGAAGCGCCGCGTTTCTGCGAGCGTCGCCGCGCGCGTATGGGCGCTGGAGCTCGACGTAGAACCGATCGCGTCCGAAGGCATCTGCAAGGCGAGCGGCAGTGTTCGGGCTCTTGACGCCGAGCCCCTGGCGCGCACAGCCGGAGAGACAGACGAGCCCCTCGTTCAGCTCGGCCAGGAGATCCGGCTCGAGGCCGGGGTTGAGGCGCTCACGGGCGTGCGCGGCGGTCAGCAGGCGGCAGAGGTTCGCGTAGCCGCGCGGGGTCTCGACCAGGAGCGTCAGGTGCGACCCGTCGGCGAGGGTGGCCTCGGCGCCCGTAATGGCGCGGACGCCGACAGCGCGCGCCGCGTAAGCGAACTCGAGCGAGCCGTAGACGCCGTCGTGGTCGGTGAGCGCGAGCGCGGGATAGCCGAGCTCGGCGGCGCGGACCGCGAGCTCCTCGGGCAGCGATGCGCCGTCGAGGAAGCTGTAGGCGGAGTGCGCGTGCAGCTCGATGTATTCCGCCCCGCTCACGCGCGCCATTCGACCCTTTCCACGTCACACCCGCGCACTTTCTCGCAATAGGATCGAAGTGGAGGGAGACTCGCGGCGGCCCCGGAAATCTTCAGGCTTTCTGGCGAAACCAGCCTCCCCCCTCTTCGTCTTCGAAGACCGCGACGTTCTCGCCAGTCGCGAGAACGAGGTCGAAGTAGCGCCGTCGCACGGGCGCGTCGGTCCACCAGCGGTCGACCACCCGCCACTCCTCACGCACCTGGAAGACGCCCACCTGCCCGACCGCAGCCGGTAACCCCTCCTCGACCGTGACGTGCACGGGTCGAGGCTCGTTCAGTCGTCGCGCGGCACGAGAATCGCCCTGGCCTCGGGAATCCGCGACCATGGCGCTACCTCCACGACCGTGCAGACCGCCTCCATCCCCATCGCGGCCCGCACCTGGCGGAGCCCTTCGCGGAGACGGCCTCGCAGTCGACTGCCGCGCGGGCGGACGAGCTCGGCCTGAGTCCCGACGGACTCGGTCAGCTCCCCCAGCTCGAGCCTTAGCTCGACCGCCGGCGCAGGCAGTTCTTTGAGCTTCGGCGCCAGCGACTGGCGCAGGCGCTCGGATTCAGCTGTCGGCTCTCGCAGCGTCGCCGTCCGCCGCCACGACCCACCGCCCACCAGGCGGGCGGAAACGACGAGGCGCCGCGGCAGGCGCCCGCCCCGCTCCTCGCGGGCGAGCAGCCGGTCGAGAAGAGCCGTGAAAGCAAGCTCGAGCGTGACCTCGTTGGCGACCGGCTCGGGGAACTCGAGGGCTTCGGCAATCTCGGCGGCCGGGCGCCTCGCTGCCACGCGATTGTCGTCCTCGCCGCCCAGAAGCCGCCGGGCCTCTGCCGCCTCGCGGCCCATGCGGTCGCGGACGGCTGCGCTCGGCAGACGAGAGAGCTGGCCCAGCTGCTTGATGCCGAGCTCGGCAAGCTCCTCGCGCCTTTCCGGGCTGAGCGGTAGGAGATGTAGCGGGAGCGGCTCGAGAAAGAGCTCCGCCTCCACGTCGTCGACCACGATCGCGCGGCCCGCCGGAGCCACGCTCGCCGCCGCGAGGGCAGCGAAGCGCCGGCCGGCGACGCCGATTCGCGGCTGCCAGTACGGGCCGATCGCATCGAGAGCCCTGCGCAGAACGGCGCTGATGCCGCCTGCCATGCGCTCGACCCCTTCGGTCTCGAAATATGCACAGCCCGGCTCGACCGGCTCGACGGCGAGACCGGTTTCCTCGAGCCGCCGCAGGATCCGCTCCCACTCCTCCTCGGCTGCAGCGGGATCCTGCTCGGCGAGAACGAGCTCGGGACAATTGGCGAGCGCCTCCGAGAGACGCATCCCCGGGCGCACGCCCGCCTCCTCGGCGGCGGCGGAGCATGCCCCTAAGAGCGGCCGGCTGCCGGGAGATGGGGCGAGCGCAACGGGGCCGCGCATGAGCTCCGGCCGGGAGCGCAGAGCAACGCGGAGGGAAAACGCTTGGATGTTCAGACAGGCGATCATGGGAACGTATGTTCTACACGAACACACGTTCTCCTGTCAACCGGTCCGAACTTTTTTAGGCGGCCGGACAGGAGTCGTCGGCGCCGGCGACTCCCGGGAACCGTCCGAGGAGCTCGGAGAGCTCGTCGATCTCTCCGTCGGCAAAGTGCTCCTCGAAGAGCTGGCGGATCGAGCCGACGTGCCCGCACGAGGCGACCTCGAGCTTTGCCGCACCCGCGTCCGTGAGCTCGGCGTAGACCACCCGAAGGTCGCTCGGGCATGTGGTTCTCGTCACCAGTCCGGCATCTTCGAGACCCTCGAGGAGCCGCGTGATCCCCGAAGGGGTCAGCGCGAGACGCCGCGAGAGGTCGATGCGCTTGAGCCTGCCCCCCTCTGTCCGCGAAAGCACGTAGAGGGCCTCGTAGCCGTTGACCGACAGGCCGTGCTCGGCCTGGAGCTCCGCGTTCAGCAGCCTGGTGGCAGCCGCATGTGCGCGCAAGAGCCTCGTCCACGCGCGCACCGCGGGCGGAATTTCGCTTGAAACCTGCTGTTCTGGAAATACTTGCGTTGTCAACTTGTTCTCGCTATAGTTGCTTGTGTCATCAATAGTACACGACACAAGCAAAGGAGAGAAGACGACATGATTACGAGTCAGACCAAGGTTCCGGCGGGCACTTGGAATCTCGATCCAGTTCATTCGGCTGTCGGCTTCGAGGTCGACTACCTCGCCGGCACATTCCGCGGTCAGTTCCGCGACGTGCAGGTCGAGCTCGACACCGCTGACTCCGGCGCCCGTATCGAGGGCAGCGCGGAGGTCGCAAGCGTGGACGTGAAGGATGAGAACCTCGCCGCGCACCTGCAGTCGCCCGACTTCTTCGACGCCGAGCGCTTCCCCACGCTCCGGTTCGTCGCAGAGGACGTCGATCTCGACAGCGAGTCGGTCGTCGTCCCGGGCGAGATCACGATCAAGGGCGTCACGAAGTCCGTCGAGGTGACCGGCACCCTGTCGGAGCCGATGGCGGACGCGTACGGGAACGAGCGCCTCGGACTGAAGCTCTCCGCCCGCGTCGACCGGACTGACTTCGGCGTCGACTGGAACACCCCCCTCCCCACCGGGGATCCCGCGCTCGCGAACGACGTGACGATCGTCGCCGAGCTCCAGCTGGTGAAGGCGGCCTGACGACGATGACGAAGGTCCTCGCAATCTCGGGCAGCCTCCGGAGCGACTCGTACAACTCGAAGCTCCTCCGGAACGCAGCCGAGCTCTTCGGCGACGACGTCGAAGTCGAGATCCTGGGCGGGCTGAAGGACGTCCCTCCCTATGACGAGGACGACGACCATGACGGCGCCCCGGAGGCCGTAGCCGCTTTGCGCGCGGCCTTCGCGGGCGCCGACGCCGTCTTCATCTCCACGCCGGAGTACAACAGCTCCGTCCCGGGCCACCTGAAGAACGCGCTCGACTGGGTCTCGCGGCCTCTGGCCACGAACCCGCTTCGCAACAAGCCGGCAGCCGTCGTCGGCGCCTCGACGGGCGCCTTCGGCGCCGTCTGGGCCCAGGCCGAGCTGCGCAAGGTTCTGGCCGCGATCGGCGCCCGCGTCGTCGATGGCGAGGTGGCCGTGGGCCACTCGCCGACACGATTCGACGACGACGGTACGCTGGTGGACGCAGACCTGCGCGAGCAGCTCGGCGAGGTCGTCGACGCGCTCGTCTCCGCGGTGGCCGAGCGGCATCAGCTCGTACGCACCGCGGCGTGACCCGAGGAAAAGAAAGGAACTACATGAAGCTCGAAGGCATCCATCACGTGACGGCGATCACCGCCGACGCCCCCGGAAACGTCGACTTCTACGCGCGCGTCCTCGGGCTGCGGCTGGTGAAGAAGACCGTCAACCAGGACGACCCCACCGTCTACCACCTCTTCTACGCCGACGAGGAAGGCTCGCCCGGGGCGGACATCACGTTCTTCGAATATCCGGGCGCCCGCCGCGGCCGCGCCGGGGCCGGCATGGTGCACCGCGTCGTCTTCCGCGTTGCGGACGACGCCGCGCTCGACTTCTGGGCCGACCGGCTGGTCGCGGAAGGAACCGAAGCCCGACGCGAGGGTAATTCGCTCCTGTTCGAAGACCCGGAGGGCCTCGGGCTCGAGCTCCGCGCCGTCGACTCACCCGACAAGCCGCTCGTCGCCGTCAGCCCGGACATCCCGGCCGAAATGGCCATCCAGGGCTTCGACGAGGTACGCGCCTTTACGCGCGACCCCGAGCGGAGCAAGGGCTTCCTCGAGGACGTCCTCGGTTTCGAGGCACGGGGCGACGACGGCTGGGACGTTCGCGGCGAGAAGCGCGGCGGACAGTACGTCTACGACTCCGCCCAGAGCCTCGGCACTCCCGGTGCGGGCACGGTCCACCACGTCGCGTTCGCCTCCCTCATGGACGACCACGAGGCGTGGCAGCAGCGGGTCGCCGAGGCGGGCGCCCACCCCACGCCGGTCATCGACCGCTTCTACTTCCGTTCCATCTACTTCCGCGAGCCGAGCGGCGTACTCTTCGAGATCGCCACGATCGGCCCCGGCTTCGCCTCCGACGAGCCGAAGGAGACGCTGGGCGAGGCGCTTTCGCTTCCGCCCGCGTTCGAGCACCTGCGCGAGCAGATCGAGCCACGCCTGACGCCGATCTCCAACCCGCGCAAGCCCGCAGAGGTCTCCGGATGACCCAGGTCGAGACCGAGCCTGCGAGGCTTGCCCCGGAAACCCGTCTCGGCGCAGTCGAGCTGACGGTCACCGACCTCGAGCGGTCCGTCGCGTTCTACGAGGAGGCAATCGGGCTGCGCACGCACCGGCGTGAGGAGGGCCGTGCTGCGCTCGGCGCCGGCAGCGAGGCTCTGCTCGTCCTCGTCGAGGACGCGAATGCCCGTCCGGCCGGACGCCACGCAGGTCTCTATCACTTCGCGCTCCTGCACCCGTCGCGCGAGGAGCTTGCGCGCGCGGCCGCGCGCCTGGCCCACACGCGCACCCCTATCCAGGGCGCCTCTGACCACGGCATCTCGGAGGCGATCTACCTCCCGGATCCCGACGGGAACGGGATCGAGCTCGCCGCCGACCGGCCGAAGGAGCAGTGGCCGGACCTCACGGTGATGAGCGGCGGGCCGGACCCGCTCGACCTGAACGCGCTTCTCGAGTCCGTCGCCGACGAGGAGCCGCAGGAATCGGTCGCTCCCGACGCCGTCATCGGGCACATCCACCTGCACGTGAGCGACCTCGACGCCGCGACGCGCTTTTACGTGGGCGTCGTCGGCTTCGAAGTCATGACGCACCTCCCGAGCGCGGTCTTCGTGGCCGCCGGCGGCTATCACCACCACGTCGGTTTCAACACGTGGCGGGGGCCCGGCGTGCCGCCTGCCCCCGACGGGACGGTCGGACTGCGCCATTTCACCGTCGTGCTCCGCGACGAAGACGAGGTCGACGCGCTCCGCGAACGCGCGCGGGTTGCAAGCGTGGACGTCGAGGATACTCCCGAGGGCCTGCTCCTGCGGGATCCCTCCGGGAGCGTACTTCTCTTCCGGACTGCCTAGGCGACGAGCCGCGCGGCGGTCCCGCGCATGCCGTCGAACCGAGGGACGACCGCGCTGACGCTCTCGCGTGCGCACCAGACCAGGTCTTCCTCGGCGACGGTCTCCCCGACCCTTCGGATGGCGCGAAACGCCTCCTCGGCAGTCGCGTAGCGCGCTGCCAGCTCGAGAGTCTGCTCGGCCGCCTCGGTCGGCTCGCCCCCGATGAGCGCCGCGATCCGGCCCGCGCAATAGGCGTCGTCCTCGCTGGGGCCGCCGCGGAGTCCGGCGCAGACGACCTCCACATCCTCACCACGCCCGCGCGCCGCAGCCGCGACGGCGTCCAGATTCACCATGCTCCCGACGAGGACGAGGTCGCAGTTCGCCGCCGCGCCGACCACGGCGCGGGTTCCGTTCGTCGTCGTGAGGACGACCTCTTCGGCCTGCGGCGATAGGTACTCGAGCGGAGAGTTCCCGAAGTCGAAGCCGGGCAGCGCATCGCCGCCGCGCTCTCCGCCGAGGACGGCGTCGCCGAGCTCTTCCTTTAGCGCCCGCGCCTCCTCGACCTCGGCGCAGCAGTAGACCGTGCGATAGCCGGCGTCAAGAGCCTGGACGATCGTGGACGTTGCGCGCAGCACGTCGACCACGATCCCGGTGGGAACGCGTGCCGCTTCCCCCGGTGTAAAGGCGACGTGGACGCGCATCGGGCGGACGTTACCGGGTAGCTGCACGGCTACGATGACGCCGATGGCCGCGCCCGAGCAGACGCAGACGATGGTCTGCTACCGGCACCCGTCGAACGAGACGGCGATCACGTGCTCGAACTGCGGGCGGCCGATCTGTACCGAGTGCATGGTCTTCGCGTCCGTCGGGATCAAGTGCCCCGAGTGTGCGGGCACGCCGACCGGAGCGAAGAAAGCGGCGGTGCGCGCGCAATCGTTTGCCGTCCCGAGCACGGACTTCCTGGTCACGAAGACGCTGATCGGGATCAACGTCCTCGTCTTCCTCGCACAGGTCGTGCAGTCCGGGAGCTTCACGCAGCCCTTCAGCGAGATCTTCTTTCGCGGGGCGCTCGCCGCTCCCCCGGTCGCCCAGGGAGAGTGGTATCGGCTCGTCACGTGCGCCTTCCTGCACGGGAGCGTGCTGCACATCTTCTTCAACATGCTCATGCTCTGGTGGTTCGGCCGCGCGCTCGAGGACTTGCTCGGCCGCGCGCGCTTCCTCGCTATCTACTTCATTTCGATCCTGGCGGGATCGGCCGGCGCGCTCCTCGTCACACCCGACAAGCTCACCGTCGGCGCCTCGGGAGCCGTGTTCGGGATCCTGGGCGCAGGCCTGATCCTCGAGCGGAACAACATCAACGTCTTCGGCGGGCAGGCCCTGATCGTCGTCATCCTGAACCTGGCGCTCAGCTTCACGCTGAACAGCGTCTCGATCGGCGGCCATGTGGGCGGGCTCGTCGGTGGCGGCCTCTGCATCCTCGTTCTCTCCGGCTTCGGGCGGGGCCATGCGGTGTACGGCCGCTTCAACTTCGCCGCCGCGGCCGGCCTCGTCGCGATCGCCGCCGGCAGCGTCCTCATCGCCTACTTCCGGGTCCGCGGCTACGCCTGACATCGAGCTCCGCACTCTTCGGGACGGAGGCCAGACCGCGCTCGAGATCGCCGAGTACGCGGCTGGCTTCCTGGCCGCCGCCGAGAAGTCCCTCGACCTCGCTCTCTACGACTTCGACCTCGAGCAGGAGACGGCGAAGCTGGTCGCGACGGCGCTCCTGGAAGCGCAGAGCCGGGGCGTCGAGGTCCGGCTCGCCTTCAACGTGGACCACGACAAGCCGATCCCCGAGCCTCCCCCGCCCCACGCCGACCCGAGCCTGCTCGACGACCTCGCGGTCCCCACGAAGCGGATCCTCGGCGTCCCCGACCTCATGCACCACAAGTACGTGGTCCGGGACGGCTCCGACGTCTGGACTGGATCGACGAACTGGAGCGACGACTCCTGGAGCCGGGAGGAGAACGTCATCGTGGTCGTCCACTCGGAGGAGCTCGCCGCGCGCTACACCGAGGACTTCGAGCAGCTCTGGGAGACGGAGAGCGTCGAGCAGTCAGGCTTCGTGGAGCCCAACCCCATCCGCGTCGGCGACGCGAAGGTGCGCGCCTGGTTCTCGCCGGGGCACGGCGAGGCGCTCGCGACCCGGATTGCACACAGGATCGCCAGGTCGAAGAAGCGCATTCGGATCTGCTCGCCGGTCATGACCTCCGGCCCGGTCCTCGGCGCCCTCGCCGAGGCCGTCTCGGACGGCAAGTGCGATGTGGCGGGCGTCGTCGACGCCACCCAGATGAAGGGCGTCTTCCACCAGTGGCAGCTGAACGGGAACTCGGAGTGGAAGATGCCCGCGATCCGGCGCATCTTCGCGAACGGGCGCTTCACGGGGAAGAACTCGATGCCGTACGGCCAGGGGGATGTCCACGACTTCATGCACGCCAAGGTCGTGGTGGCCGACGACTACCTCTTCACGGGGAGCTACAACCTCTCCCATTCGGGCGAGCAGAACGCCGAAAACGTGCTCGAGGTCGAGAACCCTGCGTTGGCCGACCAGCTCGCGGCCTTCGTGGACGAGATCCACGCGCTCTACCCGGCCGCTCCAATTCCCTAATAGACCTTTTACACCAGGCTCAAACGAGGGAAAAGAATTCCTTTCCTCCTGCCGATAAAAGTGGGCGATGCGACGTTTCGTGCTGGCTGCAGCGCTCGCGCTCACCCTCGTCCCGGCCGGTCAGGCAGCGGTCAAGCTCGGCGTCGTCGGAAGCCCGTACCGGATGCACAAGCAGACGAATCAGGTCTCCGAGGTCCGTCTGCGGTTCACGGGTTGGGGCGGTGGCTGGCGCTGGGGCGGCAAGTGGCAGGCCTTCCTCTTCGATCACCCGACGCCGGTCATGTCGTTCGGAACCCACGGCCACTACGGCAGCGAGGCCATCACGCCTCGCGGGATCGCGCGCGGCCGGGGAGACAACTACCTCATCGCCATGAACAAGGCGATCGCAGATTACGGCAAGCCCGTCTACATCCGTCCCATGGCGGAGATGAACAACTGGCGGAACTTCTACTGCGCCTTCAATCAGTACGGCGCTTCTCGCGGACGGTCGCACTCCACGAAGAGTTTCAAGCAAGGGTTCAGGCGCCTCTACACCATCCTGCACGGCGGAGACGTTGCGACGCTCAACGCACGCCTCGCCCGCCTCAACCTCCCGAAGCTGAGAACGTCGAGGACGACCCTTCCGCAGCTGCCGGTTCCCACGCTGAAGATCGTCTGGAACCCGATGGGCTTTGGCAGCCCTGACACCCGGGCGAACAGCGCCCAAGCCTATTACCCGGGCAACTCCTACGTCGACGTCGTCGCGGATGACATCTACGACATGGGCGGGCGCTACGAGTACGAGGCCATGGTCGACCTCTACCGGGCCCACCCCAAGAAGCCGTTCGCACTCGGGGAGTTCGGCCTCTGGGGCCTCGACGATCCTGGCTTCATCCGGGCGATCGGGACGTTCATGAACAGGCATGCGCGGACCGAGTTCGCGGTCTACTACAACTCCGCGCGCGGGTCGGAATTCGACCTGAGCGACAAGTCCCGTAGCAGCCAGGCGTACAAGCGGTACGTGACGCCGCTCGGCGGCTAGAGCTCCCGGCTACCCTCCGACCCGGACCGCGCCGATTCCCGACTCGGCGAGCGCTGCCTGCGCCGCGGCCAGACGTGCGAGCGGCACGCGGTACGGCGAGCACGAGACGTAGTCGAGCCCGAGCCGGTGGCAGAACGCGACCGAGGCCGGGTCGCCGCCGTGCTCTCCGCAGATGCCCATCTTCAGGTCGGGTTTCGCGGAGCGAGCGCGCTCGACGGCGAGCTCCATGAGTTCCCCCACCCCGCTCTGGTCGAGGGTCTCGAACGGGTTGTGGCGCAGGATGCCGTCGTCGAGGTAGTGCGTGAGGAACTTCCCTTCGGCATCGTCGCGGGAGAAGCCCAGCGTCGTCTGCGTGAGGTCGTTCGTCCCGAAGCTGAAGAAGTCGGCGTGCTCGGCGATCTCGTCGGCGCGGATGCACGCGCGCGGGAGCTCGATCATCGTCCCGCAGAGGTAGGCGCCGTCGCCCTCCTCCTCCGCTGTTCGTACCGTGAGCTCGCGCAAACGCCGCAGCTCCTCGGCGAAGCCGACCAGCGGATGCATGATCTCGACGAACGGCGCATCACCCGTTCGCCCTTCCACGGCGGCCCCGGCGCGGATGATCGCCCGCACCTGCATCTCGTAGATCTCGGGGAAGAGAAGACCGAGGCGGCAGCCGCGCGTCCCGAGCATCGGGTTCGCCTCGCGCAGAGCGCGGATGCGCCGCGCCATCTCCGGCGACTCCGCCTCTTCGAGCGACGGCAGGAACTCGTGCAGCGGGGGATCGAGTAGTCTGATCGTCACCGGAAGCCCGGCCATCGCTTCGAAGATGCCCTCGAAGTCTTCTTGCTGGAGAGGCAGGAGCTTGGCCAGCGCCTCGCGCCGCTCGTCCTCTCCCGAGGCCATGATCATCTCCCGGACGAGCGGCAGCCGGTCTTCGATCATGAACATGTGCTCGGTGCGGCAGAGCCCGATGCCCTGGGCGCCGAACTCGCGCGCCTTGGCAGCGTCCGCAGGCGTGTCGGCGTTGGCACGCACCTTGAGCCGGCGGATGTCGTCGGCCCAGTCGAGCAAGAGCTCGAAGTTCTGGTTGATCTGCGGCGGGACGAGGTCGACCGGACCGAGTATGACCTCCCCCGTACCCCCGTCGATCGTGATCACATCTCCCTCCGCGAGGTCGTGGGGGCCCAGCCGCGCCTTCCGCTCTGCGTGGTTGATCGAGAGCCCATCGCAGGCCGTCACGCATGGCTTCCCCATCCCGCGCGCGACGACCGCGGCGTGCGAGGTGAGGCCACCCACCGCGGTCAGAATCCCCTTCGCCTCGACCATGCCGTGGAAGTCGTCGGGGCTCGTTTCCTGCCGCACGAGGATGACTGACTCTCCGGCCCGGCCGCGCTCCTCGGCCGTGTCCGCATCGAAGACGATCGAGCCCGTCGCGGCTCCGGGTGACGCGTTGAGGCCGCGAGCGACGACTTCGTAGTCGGCCTTCGGGTCGATCATGGGATGGAGGAGTTGGTCGAGCTGGGCGGGATCGAGCCGTCCGAGCGCCTCCTCCCTGCTGATGAGCCCTTCCTCGACGAGGTCGACGGCGACCTTCACCATCGACGTCGCATGGCGCTTCGCCGGCCGCGTCTGCAGAAGGAACAGCCTGCCGTCCTCGATCGTGAACTCGATGTCCTGCGCGTCTCGGTAGTGCTGCTCGAGCCGGCGCATGGTGTCGAGAAGCTCCTCGAAGACCTCGGGGAAGCTGTCGCGGAGCTCTTCGAGCGGCTGCGGCGTGCGGAGGCCGGCGACGACGTCTTCGCCTTGCGCGTTGGCGAGGAACTCCCCGTAGAGCCCCTGCTCGCCGGTGGCCGGGTCCCGCGTGAAGGCGACGCCCGTGCCCGATTCTTCGCCCTTGTTCCCGAACACCATCTGGACGACGTTGACCGCGGTGCCGAGATCGTCCGAGATCTCGTTCGCTCTCCGATACGCCCGCGCCCTGGGGAGATCCCAGGAGTCGAAGACCGCCCGGATCGCGGCGGCGAGCTGGTCGCGCGCGTCCTGCGGGAAATCCTCGCCCGCGTCCTGGCTGTAGATCTGCTTGAAGCGCGCGGCCAGCTCCTCGAGCTGCGCGGCGTCGAGCTCGCCGTCGTGCGCCGCGCCGGCGCGGTCCCGCCCATCCGCAAGCGCCTCCTCGAAACGCTGTGCATCGACCCCGGCGACGACGTTTCCGTACATCTGGATCAGCCGCCGGTACGCGTCGTACGCAAAACGCGGATTCCCGGTCGCGCGCGCGAGCCCCTCGACGGCCTCATCGTTTAGTCCGAGGTTGAGGATCGTGTCCATCATCCCGGGCATCGAGACCGCAGCTCCGGAGCGCACCGAGACGAGGAGCGGGTCGCTCGGATCACCGAACCGCTTGCCCGTTGTCTCCTCGAGCCGAGACATGTGCTCCGCGACCTCCTCCTCGAGGCCGGCGGGAACCTGCCTTCCGGCCCCCATGTAGGCGACGCAGGCCGCGGTCGTGACCGTGAAGCCGGCGGGGACGGGAATTCCGATCGCCGTCATCTCGGCGAGGCCGATCCCCTTGCCGCCGAGCAGCTCGCGGCCGAGCTCCGTTCCTTCCGAGAAGTCGAAGACGTAGCGGTCGTCCATCAAGGGCAGGATTATCGCGGCTCCTTTCGCCGTCTTGACGGGCCCAGAGCCGACAGCGAAACTGACGCCATGCGCCGCATGCCCCTCATGCTTGCCCTGCTCGCCCTTCTGGTCATGCTTTCCGTGGCCGGAGGCGGGTTCTTCGACGGCCACCTCTAGCCGATCTCGAACGAGGGACCCGCCCGCCGATTACCCCATTCGGTCATGGCGTCTACCCCCGTTGTGCACCATGGTCCCGGTACGGGTTCGATTAGACGTGGGGCGCCGCAGTCTACGTCTCGGCCCGAGAAGAGGCGGCTCGGCACCACGGCCGCCTCTGTTATTTAAGGCCTAGACGCTCTGGCCGGCGGGGCTCGCGCCGGGCGAAGGCCCGGCTCCGCCCCCGCCTGACGGCGGCCCAGAGCGCCTAGGCGGTCTTGTCGAGGTTTCGCCGCTCCGCCAGCCACGAGATGAGCCGGATCCCCATCCAGACCGGCGTCAGGAGCACGTAGAAGACGAAAAGGCCGAGCGCGAGCAGGAACATCCAGAACGGCCAGTAGTAGATCGGGATCTTCGGCTTCGCGCTCATGCCCGCGCCTTCGCGTTCCCCTCGAGCCGCCGCTGCTCGACGAGCCTGATGATGCGCCTCGCGGTCTCCTCGATCGCGAGATTGGAGACTTCGATGATCGGACAGCCGAGCCGCCGGTGGATCTGCTCGGCGCGCTCGAGCTCCTCGTAGATCTCGGAGAGGTCGGCGTAGCGCCTTTTGGCACCGCGGAGCCCGCGCGCGCGCTCGCCTCGGATCGCCGCGAGGCTCTCCGCGTCGATCGTCAGGCCGACGATTGTGCGCGGATCGATCTCCTCGAGCTCGCGCGGCGGTTCGACTCCGGGGACGATCGGCACGTTGGCGGTCTTGTACCCCAGGTAGCCGAGGTAGATGGAGAGGGGGGTCTTCGAGCTCCGCGACACGCCCACGAGGACGATGTCGGCGTCCTTCAAGCCGCCCGGGCCGACGCCGTCGTCGAACCGCACGGCGAACTCGATCGCCTCGATGCGCTTGAAGTAGCTCGAGTCGAGGACGGGCTGGCCTCCCGGAGTCATCGTCGCCGGCTGGCCCGAGACCCGCGCCACGGCGTCGATCGGATGGCCGAGAAGATCGCAGTAATGGAGCCGGTAGCGCCGACAGAGCGTGCGCATCGCATCCCGGAACTCGTTGTCGACGAGCGTGTACATGAGTACCGCCCGCCGCCCGCGCGCCCGTGCCGCCGCTAGCTGCACGTCGTCCACGCTCGTCATCCTCGGGTGGCGGACGATCTCGAACTCCTCGTCCGGGAACTGCCGCTCGACCGCCTCGGCGAACCTGGCCGCCGTCTCCCCCGTCGAGTCGGAGATGACGTGGATCTCGAGGGGCTCGCTCACCGCGGGATCTGCGCGAGGTCTCCGAGCGCGCCGACGGCGTCGCGCACGTCGAGCAGGAGGCGCAGCCGGTTGGCACGCACTTGCGCATCGTCGGCCATCACGAGCACCTCGTCGAAGAAGCGATCGACGGGAGCGCGAAGCTCTGCAGCGGCGGCGAGCGCGTCGTCGTACTCACGCGCCTCGAGAGCAGCGGCGATCTTCGGCGAGGCTCCCGCGACTGCATCGATGAGCGCGAGTTCGGCCTCGTCGGTGGCCAGCTTGGGATCGAGCTCGGCGGCTGCCCCGTCGGACTTCCCCGCCAGCCGGTTTGCGCGATCGTAGGCGATATAGGCCTGTTCGAACTCCTCGGTGTCGGCGGCAGCTGCAAGGGCCTCCGCGAGGCGGGCGATTGCACCGACCTCCGTCACGCCACTCGCGCGCGCGGCGCGTACGAACTCGACAGGGGTGTCGAGCATTCCCTCCAGCCGCTCCTCGACGAACTCGGCGACATCGCTCGCATCCTCTTTCAGCTCTGCCCCCTGGTCGACGAGCAGCTGGTGTGCGCGCGCCGAGAGCGCGGCCACCTCGAGTTCGAGGTTGCCTTCCAGCGCAAGCCGGCAAAGCCCGATTGCAGCGCGCCGAAGCCCATATGGATCACGCGACCCAGTCGGCCGCTGTCCGAGGGCGAAGGCAACGGCGAGGCTGTCGACCTTGTCGGCGGCGGCAAGCACGCGGCCGGTCTCCGTCTCTGGCAGCGGACCGCCCGCCGCGTCGGGGAGGTACTGCTCGTCGATTGCTGCGCAGACCGCCTCCGGGAAGCCGGCGAGGCGCGCGTACTCGGCGCCGATATGGCCCTCGAGATCCGGAAACTCGCGCACGAGCTCGGCGGCCTGATCGGCCTTGGCGAGCCGTGCAGCCTCACGGGAGGCATCGCCGCCGCCCAGTGCTTCGACCAGAGCTTCCAGCCGCGCGACCTTGTCGCCGTAGGAGCCGGCCCCGGCGACGAACGTGATGCGCGTCGCCTCCTCGGCGAGCCGCTCAATGCCCTTGGCGACATCGCGCTCGAACGTGAAGGAGGCGTCTTCGAGGCGTCCCTCGAGGACACCCTCGTTTCCGGCGACGACGGTCTCCGGGTCGCCCCCGTTGGCCACGAACGCGAAGCGGTTGCCCTCGAGCGGGAAGTAGCGCTGGTGCGACTCCATCGCCGTCTCGACCACGCGGCGCGGAAGCGAGAGGAAGCGCTCGGCGAAGGCGCCTTCGAGGACGGTCGGCCACTCGGCCAGGTGGACGACCTCCGCCAGCACCTTCGGGTTCGGCTCGGCGAGCCCCAGCTTCTCGAGCCCCTCGCGGATGGAAGTCTCCCGGCTACCCTGGTCCGGCTCGACATCTGCGGCACGCAGGGCCTCGAGGTACTCGCGCGCGCTCGGGATCAGGACTTCGCCGTGCGTGAAGCGGTGGCCGTAGGACGAGCCGCCGAAGCCCTCCACGGCCCGGTCGTCGAGCTTCGCACAGAGCCAGCGCACGGGGCGTGCAAAGCGGAGGCCGGAGTCGCCCCAGCGCATCGACTTCGAGAAGGCGAGCCCACGGACGATCTCGTTCAGGCGCTCGGGCAGCGCATCGAGGAGCGGCCGGCCGGGCACGAGCACGCCCAGGAAGCCGTCGCGAACCTCGAGGTCGTCCACGCCAACGCCCTGCTTCTTCG
>Ga0111539_10006232_pt1 | contig 15391 bp, 14 predicted proteins | sample RhiMethybrSRZTD1_FD_79667 | JGI IMG/M metagenome (GOLD analysis project Ga0111539, IMG submission 79667) | Populus rhizosphere microbial communities from Tennessee, USA - Rhizosphere MetaG P. TD hybrid SRZTD1 (version 2) (version 2) | ecosystem: Host-associated > Plants > Roots > Rhizosphere >... | reverse complement strand
GGACGAGCGATACGCCAAGTTGATCGCCGTCGTCGTCTTGCCGACGCCGCCTTTGAAGTTATAGACGCCAATGATTTCCATGAGTTGTTCTCGCTTCCTAGCGTCGAAGATGAGTAATCGCGGTTCCGCCGGCCGCTCGCCTTGACCTGCGTGCGAAGCGTCCACTAATGTCACAGACACACCGGGCAGGGCAAGCCCAAAAAAATTCTGCATGAGCGAGCCACGCGCACAACGACAGGTTGCGCCGACGCACCTTCTTTCGAAGTCGGGCGAGCCGCGCAGCCACGGCACGCCCGGATTCGGCCCGGCCGACCCTTTCATCGCGTTCGCCCACGCGATCCTCCGCCGCGAAGCCGCGGGCTTGGCGACGAGCAAGCCGAAGACGGAGCAGGCCCCGACCCCCGACGAGATCCATCAGCTGCGCGTCGCCGCGCGCCGGCTGCGCGTCGCGCTGCGCCTCTTCGGCCGCATGCTGCCGAGTAAGGACACCACCCGCTTCAACACCGAGCTGCGTTGGTTCGCGGGCTCGCTCGGCGACATCCGCGACCTCGATGTCTACACGGACAACTTCAAGGCCTACGTGCAAGGGGTGCCGCCCGAGCAACGCGGCGGCTTGAGCGGCTACGAGATGTACCTGCGCCGCGAGCGCACGGAAGCGCGCCAGCGGGCGGCTGCCGCAGTCGCGAGCCCGCGTGCCGCGGCGCTGCTCGCCGATATCGAGCGCTTCGTCGCCGGCGGGCCGAGCGCCGGAGCGTTGCGCCGCTGGGGCTCGCTCACGGTCGGCGATGCCATGCGCCAGAGCGTTCGCCGCAGTGTCGGCCGCGTCCGAAGCATCGGCAACGCGCTCACGACGCGCGCGCGACCGGCCGAGCTGCACGCGCTACGCATCAAATCGAAACGCCTGCGCTACGAGCTCGAGTTCTTCGCAGAGGTCTATCCGCCGCTGAAGCAGACGGCGAAGGAATGCAAAGCGCTGCAGGATCTGCTCGGCACGTTGCAAGACGTCTACGCGGGCACGGCGCGCTTACGGCGCTACTCGGTGCTGCTGCGCAAGCAAGGCGGCGACGGCTCGCTGCCGCCGGCTCTCGTCGCGCTGCGCAAGAGCCAGCTTGGCGTAGCGCGCGAGGTGCGCCGCTCGTTCAGAGCTACCTGGCCAGGCTTCGTCGCGGCGATCGGCGCCGCGCGCAAGCTCGTTGCCTGACCTTCACCGCCACGCTCCCGCATGAGGCTGTTCGCGATCGGCGATATCCAGGGGTGCGCGGCGGCTTTCGACCTGCTGCTGCGCAAGATCGCTTTTCGTCCCGCGCGCGACCGGCTCTGGCTCGTCGGCGATCTCGTCAATCGCGGCCCTGACTCGCTCGGCGTCGTGCGGCGCGTCATGAGCTTGGGACGCAGCGTCACCTGCGTGCTCGGCAATCACGATCTGCATTTGTTGGCGACCGTCGCCGGCCGCCGCGAGCTATCGCCGGCGGACACGTTCCACGACGTGCTCGAGGCACCGGATTTGGATGCGATCGTCGATTGGCTGCGTCGTCGGCCGCTGCTGCATTACGACACCGAGGTGAGACGCGTCCTCGTCCACGCGGGCATTCCACCGGACTGGACCGTCGCCGACGCCCGCGCGGAAGCGCGCGAGGTCGAGGCGCAGCTGCGCGGGCGGCAGTGGCGCCATGCGCTCAAGGAAATGTATGGCAATGGCCCGTCGGCGTGGAGTTCGAAGCTGCGCGGCGCCGAGCGTCGCCGCTACACGATCAACGCGTTGACGCGCATGCGCTATTGCGACCGGCGCGGCCGGATCGACCTTTCTTACTCGGGCGCGCCAGGCACGCAGCCCAAGGGGCTCGTGCCCTGGTTCGACGTGCCGGACCGCCGCTCGGAACGTGCGCATGTCGTCTTCGGGCACTGGGCCGCCCTCGGACTGTTGCGCCGCAGCGACGTCACGGCGCTCGACACGGGCTGCGTCTGGGGCAATTATTTGACCGCCGTACGTCTCGATCGGCCCGCTCGACCCGCAAAGGTCAGCGCCGCCGCAGCGAAACGATGGCAACGACGGCGACGACGTCGCTAGGAACCCCGCGCAACGTTCGGCGAGGAAGTTTCGGATGCGAGCGACCACGATCACACGCGCGATGGCGGCGACGGCCGTGATCGTCGCGGTCGCGCTCGTGCTGCTCGCGCGAGCACCTCACGAGAGCTCTGCGCCCGTCGCGCGTTCCGAAGAAACCTTGGCAATCGCGATCAGCGATACGCCGGCACCGAGCGCTGATCCACCCGCCATGGCGCACGATGCGCCAGCGGCCGTCAAAGTGCGCGAGCTCGAGGCGATGTCGGAGACGTATCGCAACACGACGTTCGTCATCGCGATCCGCGACGCGGGTTACGTGTGTAACGAGCTGCTGCGCGTCTACGGCGGCATCGACGACTCGGGGAAGTGGACGGCCACGTGCAGCGAGATGCTCGCCTACACGGTCGGCGTCATGGCCAACGGCGACCTGCACGTCGAGCCGATGATGCAATACTTCGACTCGCCGACGCCGTTCCCGATCCAGAACGACAATACCGTGCCGCCGCCGCAGCCACGCCGAGGGCTCGAGCCGCGCTGAGCGATGAGCATCGGCTCGTCGCCGCTCACGGAGCCGCGCCGTAGCGCGCGATCAGCTGCACGACGAGCACGATGCCGGCTCCGCCGACGCCGAGAAGAAATAGCGCGTAGGCAATCTGCAGGAACCGATACTTCTGCTTCAGCGACTGGCCCATCAGCCAGAGCTGGCGGATGAGGCTGTCTTGCAGCAAGCGCGGATTGTCGATCAGCGCATGCATGGACTCGTTGAATTCCGCGAGCGGCATGCCGCTGAATTGACCGAAGAACAGCAGATTGCCTGCGTTGGCGCGCACCTGCTCGACGGTGATCGGAGTGCGGTTCAAGCGCGGCCGCACGGTCAGCACGGCAAACACGAGCGATGGCACACAACCGGCGAGCAGCACGATCGCGGGCGTGAGCAACCACGTCGCCTCGTCGAGGCGCGGCGCCAGTACGGCTGCGAGCACCGACGTCATCAAGCCGTTGACGCTGATCAGCATGTTGGCTTTGTTGTCGGCGAGCTGGCTCAGCTGGATGTGGTTCTGATAGGTGACTCGAAACATCGTCTGGATGCCCGAGACGGCCTTCCGTCCACCCTTCCCCTTTTTCTTTTTCTTGTTGCTCGCGTCGTCGGCGGCGGGCGCCCTTTCAGGCTCCACCTCTGCCGCGGTCGGTTGCTGACTCACTAGGCACCTTCTATTATCGAGACGGGCATCGGGCGCTTCGTTGAGAACAAGAATAGCCGAATGCGACGCAAACCGTACGTGCCGTCGATCGTGGCCTGCCTCGCGAGCGCGCTCGTAGGCGTAGCGAGCCAACCAAGCGAAGCCCAAGTCACCGAAGCGCGCCCATACGGCGCGCTGTTCGCGGACGATGCGCCGCTCACGCTGCGCTTGGAGGCGCCGTTCGCCGCCGTGAAGCGCAACGGCTACGATCCGGATCCGGAGTACAGCCCCGGTCGCTTGAGCTATGCCGGTCCGGACGGAACCGCGGTCGCTCGCGATCTTGAGGTGCGTGCACGAGGCAAGTCGCGCCTGAAGGCCTGCTCGTTTCCACCGTTGCGGCTGAATTTCCGCACACGAGAGCTCACGGGCACCGTTTTCGAAGGCCAGGATCGGCTCAAGCTCGTTACCCACTGCGACGCGCGCGACGAGAACGCGCAATGGGTGCACCTCGAATACCTCGCGTACCGCGTGCTGAACCTCGTCACAAACTCGAGCCTTCGAGCGCGGCCCGTCGAGGTGACGTATTTCGATAGCGACCGCAAGCGCGAGTTCGCCTCAGGTCCCGGTATTCTGCTCGAGGACGAGGAGCGGTTCGCCGAGCGGCAGAATTGGCAGCGGATCAAGGAACAGACTTTGAAACGAGCGCGCTACGACCAGAGCGCGCTCGCGTTGGTTGGAACATTCCAGTACTTCATCGGCAACACCGATTGGTCTGCCGTGGCAGCGTCGGGCGGGGAATTGGAGTGCTGCCACAACGTGATTCCGCTCGCACGCGACGACGGGGTGCTCGTGCCGATCGTGTATGACTTCGACGCCTCGGGGATCGTCGAGACGAAGTACTCGCTTCCGGACGAGCGGCTGCCGATCAACTCGGTTCGTCAGCGGCTCTACCGCGGCACATGCCTGGATCCGGCCGCGTTGCAGGCCAGCTTCGAGCCGTTTCTGACTCATCGACAAGAGATTCGCGCGCTCTACGAAAGCTATCCAAAGCTCGCGAAGAGCTCCCGTGAGCGCGCGCTCACCTACATCGATCAGTTCTACCAGGTGCTCGCCGACCAGAAGCGAGTCGAGCGCGCCTTCCGCTCCGGCTGCGCCGAATGAAGGAGGTGCCGGTGTTACGGTTTCGGTTCGCAGCGAACCGAAACCGTAACACCGGCACCTCTTTACGCTACAGCGAGTCGAGGACGGCCGCGATCGCGTCCGTGCCTTGCGCCGGCGCCATGATGTGCGCGCCCGCGATGCCCGGAATCTGCTTGAGGCCCGCGATGAGCTCGGCGCAAACGAGTCGTCCCTCGGCGGCTTGATCCTTCGCGGCTTCGATGCGCGCGATGATCGCTTCGGGCACGGTGACGCCGAACAGGTTCTCGTTCATCCAGCGCGCGGATTTCGCCGAACGGATCGGCCCGACGCCGATGATGACGCCGAGCTTCTCGGTGATGCCCTCGGCGTTCAGCCGCTCCGCGTACGCGCGCACGACGTCGAGATCGAAACCGAACTGCGTTTGAATGAAGTCGGCGCCGGCCTCGATCTTCTTCTGCAGCGGCACGGGCGACCACTTCACGTCCGGCTTCTTCGGCACATCGGCCGCACCGATGAAGAACTCGGGCGGCGAGTCGATCTTGCGCGCGGACGGTAGCTCGCCCTTGTCGCGCATGTCGCGCGCGAGCTTCAACAAGTCGATCGACTCGTAGTCGAAGACCGGCTTCGCGTCGGGCTGATCGCCGCCCTTCGGATCGTCGCCGCGCAGGATCAGCAGGTTCTTGACACCTTGCGCGCCGGCGCCGATCAAGTCGCCGGCTAGCGCGATGCGGTTGCGATCGCGGCACGTGACCTGAAGGATCGGCTCGTGGCCGTTCGCGACGAGGATCGCGGCGGCCGCGAAGCTCGAGATCGAAGTTTTGCCCGCGGCCGCGTCCGTGAGATTGATCGCGTCGACTTTGCCTTTGAGCTGGCCGGCCTCGTGCAGCAGCTTCGTCCCCGCCGCCGAAAGCGGCGGCACGATCTCCGCGGTAATCACGAACTGCTTGGCTTTGATCTTGGTCTTCAGTGTCGACATTGCTTTGCTCCGGCCGCAAACCTAAAAGCCCGTGTACGCCTCGACGAACGCGGCCCTCGCCACCGCCGAGCTCACGAGATGATCGAGCTCCGCGAGCTGCATGCCACGGTCGAACGACGTTCGACCAGGGTACCGGTGCAGCACCGACGTGAGCCAGGCGGAAAACCGTTCCGCCCTCCAAATTCTACGCAATGCCGAGGCCGAGTAGGCATCGAGCAGGTCGTCGCGACGCTCGGCATAGTGGGCTACGAGCGCGGCGGCGAGCTGATCGACGTCGCGAATAGCCAAATTCAACCCCTTCGCACCCGTCGGCGGCACGATGTGCGCGGCATCGCCGGCGAGGAACAAGCGGCCGTAGCGCAACGGTTCCGCGACGAAGCTGCGCAGCGGCGCGACGCTTTTCTCGATCGTCGGCGCGCGCACGACCCGGCCGGCGAGCTCGGCCGGTAGGCGCGAAGCGAGCTCGTCCCAGAACCGCTCGTCGCTCCAGTCACCAATGTTCGTGTCGAGCTCGCACTGCAGATAGCAACGGCTGCGCGTTGCCGAGCGCATGCTGCAGAGCGCGAAGCCGCGCTCGTGGATCAAAGAAATCAGCTCGGACGATACGAGCGGCGCTTCAGCGAGCACGCCGAGCCAGCCGAACGGATAGACGCGCTCGTGCGTCTTCAGCACGGCGGCCGGAATCGCCTTGCGGCTGACGCCGTGAAAACCGTCGCAGCCTGCGATGAAGTCGCACTCGAGCACGTGCGTCTCGCCGCCGCGTGTGTAGCGAAGCCGCGGTCGTTCCCGGTCGATGTCCTCGAGCACGACGCCGTCGACCTCGAACACGGGCGGCGCACCCCCCGCGTCGCGCGCGTCCATCAAGTCCTTCGTGAGCTCGGTCTGTCCGTAGACCGTCACGCTCGCGCTCTGCGCCGTGAAGTCGATGCGGTGGCGCCACTCGCCGGCCGCGATCTCGACGCCGTGGTGAATAAGGCCCTCGCGCTCGAGCCGCCGCGCGACGCCCGCTCTGCGCAGAATCTCGACCGTTCCTTGCTCGATGACGCCGGCGCGCACGCGCCCCAAGACGTAGTCGCGGCTGCGCCGCTCGAGCACAACGCTGTCGACGCCGGCAAGCTGCAGCAGCTGCGCGAGCGCGAGGCCCGAAGGCCCTGCGCCGATGATGCCGACCTGCGTTCGTAAGCTGCCCATGCGCATCTCTATGGCAACGCGTACGCGATCAACGACTCTGCATCGGCCGCTCCGACGTCGTCGATGGCAGTGCGCCCGGCCGCAACAATCGCGACGTACTGCCGACCGTCCGTGCCCGCGTACGTGATCGGCACAGCGTGAGCGGACAGCGGCAGCTCCGTGACCCAGAGCTCCGCGCCCGTGCGCGAATCGAACGCGCGAAAGCGCCCGTCGTTGGTTGCGCCGACGAAGACGAGCCCCGCGGCCGTGGCGATCGGTCCGCCGATGTTGAGCCGCCCCGTACCGCGCTTGCTCTCGGGCAGCTCCTCCGTGATCCCGAGCGGCACTCGCCAAACGATGTCGCCCCTCGCCGCGTCGACGGCCACGAGCTCGCCCCACGGCGGCTTCTGGCACGGCCACGCGTCGGAGCCGCCGCCCCGCTCGTTGCCGGACGAGTCGGCGGCGGCATCGTGCGACCAAAAGCGCGCGAGCGGCCCGCCGACGGCGCTCGTGCGCCGATACGGCATGCGCTCGACGCGGGCACCTTCGCCGGTCTGCGCCGAAGTCGCGTCGCCGCTGTTCGGCTCGAGCCAGCCGATACCGCCCTCGCTGTTGGTGTTGATGAAGACGAGACCGCGTTCCGGATCGACGGCGACGCCGCCCCACCCCGCGGCGCCGAGCGAGCCCGGGAAAACGATCGTCGAGTGCGGCTCCTTGTTCGCAAGGCGATGCCGATACGGCGTGAACGGTCCTGCGTTCTGCAACCCGCCGCCGCGATCGCGCAAAGAGCGGCAGTAAGTCGCGTGCGCGGCCGTCGTGTCGGCCGCAACCACGATGTCCTCGCCGACATACTCGACGCGCGCGATCGGCGGCGGCTTCTGCGGCACGGGCTGCGTCGCCGAGACGTGCTCGCCGGGCACGTCCGAGGGCGGCACTGGCGTCTCGACGACGTCGAACAACGGCTCGCCGGTGACGCGATCGAGCACGTAGAGGTATCCCGCGGGTGCCGCGAGCGCCAGGATCGGGCGCCGTTCTCCGCGGATCACCGCGTCGAGCAACGCGGGCGGCGCGCTCAAATCGTAGTCCCAAACGTCGTGATGCACGGTTTGAAAATGCCAGCGGCGATTGCCCGTGCGCGCGTCGATCGCGACCACGGAATTCAGGTACGGATCCTCGGCTGCGCCGCGGCCGCCGCCGTAGAAAACATCGGGCTCCGGGCCCGCGAACACGGCGTAGACCAACGCGCGATCGACGTCGACGGTCAGCGCCGACGCAGGATGAAGCAGGGTCGGCGCACCGATGAACCTCCAGCGCTCGGCGCCGCTGCGCACGTCATAGGCGCGCACGCCGCCCGGCGGACCGTTCGAGCCGACGATGATGAGGTCTTCGAACAGCGTCGGCGCGCCAGCGAAGGGGCTCGGCATCGTGACCTCGCCGGCGACGCCGAACGCGGCCGCCTTCTGCCCCGTGGCCGCGTCGAGCGCCACGAGAGTGCGCCCGACCGTGAAGAGAACGCGAGCCGCTGTTGCTGCATCGCCCGGCCAGTACGCGAGGCCGCGCTGCGACGGCACGCCTTGCGCGAGCGCGAAACGCCAGAGCTCTGCCCCCGTGTCGGCGCGCAGCGCCACGACGCGATCGGCGGCGGTCGCGTAGAGAACGCCGCCCACGACGAGCGGCGTCAGCTGAGAGCCTTCGGGAGCCGCGCCGGACGCTGCGCCGAGCGGATACGACCATGCTTGTCGCAGCTCGTCGACGTTCGTCGCAGAGACTTGGCGCAGTGGCGAGTACCGCGTCCCGGCGAGGTCGCGGTTGTAGCTCGGCCAGTCGGCCCCGCGCAGGTAGTCGACGGTCGGGACGGCCCCGGGCACCACCTGCGGCGGCTCGGGCGGCTTGCTGCACGCCGCGAGCACAACGGCCGCCAACGCCGCGAACGACCGCACTCAGTTGCGCCCTTTGAGCTCGGCGTAGATCACGGGCAGAAACAGCATGTGATCGGGCGAACCCCACGTAGCGTCGAACTCGGCCGTCGGCTTCGCCGCGATGACTTCCTCGAGACTCTTGCCTTGGCTCACGAGCGCTGCGATGCGGTCGCGCACGGTGACGAGCATCTGGCGATACGCGACGAGATCCGCGCGCGTCGACACAGCGCCGACGCCGGGAACGATCTTCGTCGCATCGTTCGAAAGCGAGAGCGCGAGGTCGACTCCCTCGATGAATCCTTTGAACGTGCCGCCCGCGATCAATTGATAGCGGTTCGGGCTGTAGAGGTCGCCGAGCTGCAGCACGTTCGAATCGACGTAGCGGACGATGCTGTTGTCGTGCGTGTGCGCCGGCGGCGCATGCAGCACTTCGACGCGCTCGCCGCCGACGAACAGCGTGACACCGCCGCCGTCGGGAAACGTGATCGTCGGCAATGCCGCGGGCGGCGACGGAGGTCCGCCGCGCTGGCCGGCCGCGAGCACGGCACGCGTCTCCTCGTGCGCGATGATGCGCGCACCGGCTGCGCCGAACGCTTCGTTGCCGCCGGTATGATCGGGGTGGACGTGACCGTTGACGACGTAGCGAACCGATCCGCCGCCGAGCTGCGCGACGAGCGTTTTGATCTCCGGACTCGCGGCGGCGCTCTTGGTATCGACGAGCAACGAGCCGTCCGCGGCCACGAGCAACGTGCTGTTCGCGCCGCCGCCCCCCGTCAAGACGTAGATTCGGTCGGCGATGCGCTCGGCCTTCACGGGTGGCGGTGGACCGGAAGGAGCTGCGGGAGGCGGCTGCGCCAGAACGGGCGCGATCGTACTTAACAGTACGCAGAAGCCAACGGCGGCTGCTAGGCAGCTCCTGGGTTCGGCTCGCATGTTGGCTCGCTCCTTTGCTGTCTGTCACGGGGATTCTAGGGGAGCCAAAACACCGGTGCTAGAATCCGTCCTTTCTTGGAATCACATCGGAGCCAGCATGCAATCGCAGACTCTGCCTAGCTACGCGCCGGTCTCGGAGCTGAGCGTCCAAGCGCGCTCGGACTTCATCTGGCGTACCTACGGCCACGTGGCCGCCGCGATCCTGTTGTTCGCGGGCATCGAGACGTATCTCTTCAGCAGCGGCCTCGCGTTTCCGATGGCGCAGTCGATGCTGCAAACGAGCTGGTTGCTGATCCTCGGCGGCTTCATCCTCGTCAGCTGGCTCGCGACTCACGTCGCTCATACGGTGCAGTCGAAACCACTGCAGTACGTCGCCCTCGTCGGCTTCGTCACGGCGCAAGCGATCATCTTCGTGCCGATGCTCGCAATCGCCATAGCGAAGGAGCCGGGAATCGTCGAGAGCGCCGTCGGCGTCACGCTGCTCGGCACGCTCGGCCTCACGGCGGTGGCGCTGATCACGCGCAAGGACTTCTCGTTCCTGCGCGGCCTGCTGGTCTGGGGCGGCATACTCGCGCTGGTCGGGATCGTCTCCGCGGTGCTGTTCGGCTTCCAGCTCGGGACGTGGTTCTCCGTCGCGATGATCGGCTTTGCCGGCGCCGCCGTGCTCTACGACACCTCGAACATCCTGCATCACTACCCGGAAGACCGGTACGTCAGCGCCGCGCTGCAGCTGTTCGCGTCGATCGCGCTGCTGTTCTGGTACGTTCTGCGGCTGTTCTCGTCGCGCAATTGACGAGCGGCTAAGGGTCTTTCCCACGACGCGGCTCCTTCGGGAGCCGCGTTTGTTGGTGCCGGTGTTACGGTTTCGGTTCGCGGTACCGCCGAGGTCACGGTTAGTGGCTCCGCGAACCGAAACCGTAACACCGGCACCTCTGAATGGCCGCTGAACGCCGCGGCTGCCTTCAGAAGGGTCAAGTTGCGGGCTGGCTTTTGCGGCCGCTCGAAGCGATCGAATACAATTACAACAACCTACCGGCCCACCCTCGGGACTACACCATGAAGACCACGTTCTATTTGAAGCCCCTTGTCACTGCCGCTGCGCTCGCGTTCAGCGTTGGCGCATTCGCCGCGCCTTGGACCGTCGTCCCCGAGACGAGCTCGGTCGGTTTCGTCGGCACGCAGCAAGGCACGAAATTCAACGGCCGGTTCCAAACCTTCACGGCGCAGATCAACCTCGATGCCGCCGATCCGACGAAGGGCACGATCGCGGGCACCGTGCAGCTCGACTCCGTCAACACGCGCGACAGCGATCGCGACGCGTCGCTGCTCGACAAGGATTGGTTTAACGCCAAGCAGTATCCGGAAGCGAAGTTCGAGTCGCAGAAGATCGAGAAGACCGCCGACGGTTACGTCGCGAACGGCAACCTCACTCTGAAAGGCACGACGAAGCCGGCCGCCATGAAGTTCACGTTGGACGGCTCGGGCGCCACGGCGAAGTTCGCCGGCACGCTGACGATCAACCGCTTCGACTTCAACGTCGGCGAAGGTTGGAACGACACGAGCTGGGTCGCCCAAGACGTCGCTGTCGACATCAAGCTCGACCTCAAGAAGTAGCCAACGGCTCGGCCGAAAAACGCGAGGCCGTCACGCGAGTGACGGCCTCTTTTTTTGACCTATACTCCGACGAGGGAGATGCGCATGCCGAGAGTCATGTCCGCCGTCCGTCTCGCCGCGTTGGCGCTGGCCTCAGTCGGCGGCACCGCGTTGATCATCACTGCCGCTCACGGTCAGACCGCCAGCCCGCTTCCCGATTGGAGCGGCGTCTGGGCGATGCAGGGTGGGACCGTCTTTGACCGCGGCACGGTTCAACCGCCCAACGGCAGAACGGGCCAGCCCGGTGTACGCGAGTTCCCGCCATACAACGAGGAGTGGGAAGCGATCTACCGGCACAACATCGAGCGGGTGCGCGAGGGCCGCTTCCCTGATCCGATCAGCGCTTGCGGCATACCGCACGGCTTTCCGCGCATCATGAATGTGCCCGACGTGTACGAGTTCGCCGTCACGCGCGATGCCGTGTACCTCCTCGCCGAAAACGGCCCCGGCATCATGCGTATCTATACCGACGGGCGCGCGCATCCGTCGGCCGAGGAGCTGTGGCCGACGTACACCGGCGCGTCGGTCGGCCACTGGGAAGGCGACACGCTCGTGTTCACGACGATCAGCCTCAAGGGTTCGAGCGGCAACGATGTGATCGTCGATCGCACGGGGCTCGTGCTCAGCGACGCAAGCCGCGCGACTACGCGCATGCGCAAGATCGACGACACGACGATCGAGGCGCAAATGACGATCGAGGACGCCAAGGCGCTGACGCGGCCGTGGCAAGTCACGAAGCGCTACACGAAGCAGCCGCCTGGCACGTGGGCCTGGGACTACTCGTGCGGCGAGAACAACCGCAATCCCGTGACGTCGTCCGGCAAGACGCTGACGCTCGGTCCCGACGGCAAACCGCTCGATCGTGTCGCTGAGTAACGCGAGGTGCATGAGATGCCATCGATCAAGATCACGACCGGGGTGCTGACGGCCACCGTTGTGCTCGTCGCCGCGCAGCCGCTCGCGGCGCACCATTCGGCCGCGATGTTCGACGACACGAAAGTCGTCGAGCTCAGCGGCACGGTCAAAGCGCTGCAGTGGACGAATCCGCATGTCTGGCTGCAAGTGACGGTCGGTGATCAAGCGACCGAATGGAGCCTCGAGGGCGGCAGCCCGAACTCGTTGTCTCGACAAGGCTGGCGCAGCACGACCTTTAAGGCGGGCGACATCGTCACCGTACGATTGCGGCCCATGAAGGACGGAACGGCCGCGGGTCAATTCATCGGCGCCAAGTTCGCGGACGGACACACGATCGGCAACTGGGAGTAGCGTCGCCCGCGTCGAATCAGCGCGCCTAGTGCGCGTGCTCCCTGCGCCACGCGAAGTACTTCTCGAACGCCGCTAGCTGCGGCATGTTCGGCACGGGTCGGGCGCTCGACTTGGCGTCGAGGAACATCACCTGCTGATTCTGCTCGCTGAACGCGGGCCAGCGCGGTAACCCGGCGCCGTTCGGATCGCCGCTCTTCGCGAAATTCGTGAAGTACGTGCTCATGAGCTCTGACATCGCAGTGTCCGCCGCGCTCGGAGCCGGTGCGCTCGGCACGCCGGGCGCGGCGAAGCCAAGACCTAAGTTGCCGAACACGTGCGGGATCTCATCGGCATGCCACGCGCCGTTCGGCCTCTGCGGCGTACGGTGGTCGAAGTAGTACACGTACGCGGCGCCCTTGCCCTTGGCCGATTGCAAGCGCGCCCAGGCCCAAGTCGGCCACGCGAACGCGGAGTCGCGAAACACGTCTTGCGCGGCCTCCACGGCTAGCGCGTCGGTCGCGTGCGGATACGCCGCGAGCAGCGCGTCGGCGTGCTCACCGTAGCCGGCTCGGATCTGCTGCTCGAACGCCGCGCTCGTCACGCCGCCTTGAATGAACAGCGCGCCCTCGTCGGAGTTCGTGCCGATCAGCACCGGCGTGTCGTTGAAGCGCCCGGCGCTGTAGAGCACGTATTGATCGCCGGGCAGCACGTCGCCGTCGTCCGTGGGCCAAAAGCCGCTCGCCAATCCCGCACCTTGCGCCGCGAGAATCTTTTCCGCGGGCAGCGCGCGTGCGGCCGCGATGTTCGCCGCGCCGAGCTTGCCGAGGAACTGCTGACCCATCGCTTCGGCCGCCGCGAGCGTCGGCACGAGCTCGCCGCCCTCCGCTTCTCGGCGCGAGGGCGCGAATGAACCGCCGCTCTCCGAGATCACCTTCTGGAAAAGCCCTTTCGCGTACGGCGACGCCGCGAGCATGCTGACGGCAATACCGCCGGCCGACTCGCCGAAGATCGTGACGTTACCGGGGTCTCCGCCGAACGCGGCGATGTTGTCCTTCACCCACTGCAGGCCCGCGATCATGTCCTGCACGCCGTAGTTGCCGGAGCCCTTGCCGCTTTCGCGCGAGAGCTCCGGATGCGCGAGGAAGCCGAACGAGCCGACGCGGTAAGCGACGCTGACGACGACGACACCCTTCTCGGTGAGCCGCTTGCCGTCGTAGACCTGCGCAGCCGTCGTGCCGATCGCAAACCCGCCGCCGTAGATCCAGACCATCACGGGCAGTCGCTCGCGCGCGCTCGCCGCCGGCGTCCAAACGTTCAAGTAGAGGCAGTCCTCGCTCGCACCAGGGGGCGCCTGCTGCACCTGCAGCATCATGGGATCCTGCATGCAGCTCGGTGCGAACGCGGTCGCCGCGCGCGCGCCTTGCCAAGAGGCTGCGGGCTGCGGCTTCTTCCAGCGCAGATCGCCGGTCGGCGGCGCCGCAAACGGAATCCCCTTGAACACGCCGGCGCCGTTCGCGGCGACACCTTGCAGCTGGCCACCCGAAACTTTGGCGGTCAGCACTTGCGCGCCGGCCGAGAGGCTCAGAGTCATCAGGACGGCAGCGACACACAGTCGATGGTTCATGATGCGGCCCCCGGTTGATTCGGCGCCTGATCGGCGCGCGCGAGTCGCTAGAGGCTCGCGATCGTGATGCCTTGCTTCGCCATCAGCTCACGCACGAGCTTCTCGGTTTCAGGCTGCGGGCGCGGCGGCTGCCCGTCATTCGCGGCGATGCCCTGCGCCCACGTGATGACACTGCGGCCTTTCGCGTCCTTCACGTCGAGCCGCGCGCCGTGATCGACGAGATACTGCACGACGAAGTTGTCGCCCTTGAAGACGGCGCAGATTACCGGCGTGATGCCTTCCGTCGTCGCGGCGTTCACGTCCATGTGCAATTCCTCGACGAGCAAGTCGAGCGCCGCCGTGACCTCTTCCTCGGAGCGAATGTAGCCCTGCCCCAGCGGCCAACCGGCGCCCGTCAGCAGCAGCAGCGCGGTCTCGCCTTTGTCCGTGACGGCCTTCGGGTCCGCGCCGCGCGCAAGCAACAGGCGCATGACTTCGATGTCTCCGTTCCACGCCGCTCGCGAGAATGCCGTGCCGCCTTTGAGCTCGGTCCAGCGCATGTCGAACGAGCCGCGGTGACCGACTTGGCCCACCATCTTGATCGACGGATCAGCACCGGCGTCGAGCAGCTTCGTGATCAGCGCGAGGTGCTCGGGTTGCGGCAGCTCGGGCGCGGGCGCCTGCGACCATTGCACGTTGCGCAGGTCGATTGCGGCGTAGAGCGGCGTGCGGCCGTTCGCGTCCGCGATGTTCGGGTTCGCGCCGCGCTCGATCAGCAGCTTCGCCAAGTCGTAGTGACCGTTGACGACGGCGATCAAAAGCGGGCTCGTGGTGTCGGCGCCGGCCTCGTTGATGTCGGCGCCGCCGTCGAGCAACGCGCGCGCGGCCTCGAGCTTGCCTTGCCGCGACGCGAACAGCAGCGCCGTCATGCCGCCCGGCGGTCGGCGCTCCGGCTTCGTCGAGGCCGTCGACGACAACCCGGGATCCGCGCCGTGCGCGAGCAGCACCTTCACGACGTCAGCGTGCCCTTCGGCCGCCGCCCACATCAGCGCCGTCTGACCGCGCAGTTGCTGCGTGTTCGGACTGGCGCCGCGATCCAATAACAGTTTTACCGCCTCGGCATTGCCGGACTGCGAGGCGAGCATCAGCACGCTCTCGCCTTCGGCCGTCAGCAGCGCATTCGCGTCTTCGCCGGCGTCGAGCAGCCGCCCGATCGCCGCGGGGTCGCCGTTCGTGGCCGCGAGGTACAACGGCCTCGCGCCGGTGCGATTCGTCAGATCGCGCTTCGCGCCGGCTTCGAGCAGCACGTTCATCATCGGCAGGTCGCGGCGCTCGACGGCCCAGTGCAGCGCCGTCATGCCGTCAGGCTGGGTCGCGTTGACGTCGACGGCTTGTTTGACGAGCGCTCGAACGGTCTTGAGATCGCCGTTCATCGCGGCATCGACAATGGTCGGCTCCGCTTGGGCCATGGCCCCCGCGAATGCGAAAAGAACAGCCGCGGCAGTC
>Ga0111539_10006230_pt1 | contig 15397 bp, 11 predicted proteins | sample RhiMethybrSRZTD1_FD_79667 | JGI IMG/M metagenome (GOLD analysis project Ga0111539, IMG submission 79667) | Populus rhizosphere microbial communities from Tennessee, USA - Rhizosphere MetaG P. TD hybrid SRZTD1 (version 2) (version 2) | ecosystem: Host-associated > Plants > Roots > Rhizosphere >... | reverse complement strand
TGTACCAGAACGAGTTGCCGTACGACCCGCCGACGCAGGCCGACTGGATGCACGACGGCGTCGAGGGCTGGGCCGGCTACACGGTGGCGGACGCTGTGCAGACCCACCGGCTCGACGGCGGCGGGGTGTACGTGTTCAACCGGAACAACCCGTCGATCCACACCGAGAACGGCTTCGAGGTTCCCAGGACCCCGGGCGTGCACCTGCACCACGTGATGACGGTCAACCTCAGCGCCGGGACGATCGACCACGTCGTCAACGGGGTTGGCGGCCCGGCGGACACGAGCAGGATCGGCGCTCCCGTCTTCGTCGTCGACTACCCGTGATCAACGGAATCGGGCGGTTCCCGCCGGGAACCGCCCGATCCTCCCTGCCAGGCCGCTCAGGTGGACGTGGCGGCTGTCGCGCCGCCGACGACCGGCTCCGAACGCGGAGAGGCAGCCTCACGCGCGAGCAGCACTCCCGTCACGGCGATCCAGAGCAGCGTGGCGAGGAGCGCGAAGAAGTCGGCGATCGGGATGAACGCCGCGATCCCGACCACGAGTGCTGTCCAGCCGAGCCAGGTGAGCACTCGTGCCGAGATCAGGACTCCGGCCGCTCCGAGCATCATCACGCCGAACGCCGGGTTGAAGGCCATCCACGTGTTACCGTCGAGTGAGTTCAGCGCCTGGAGCGCGACGGGCGAGATCTCCTCGTCGGCGCCGTTGGCAAGCGCGAAGTGGACGAAGGCCGTCAGCAGCACCGCGCCGGCGACCAGGATCGTTCCCGCCAGCAGGACGTAGCCCCAGGTCGAGATTGCCCCTGCGCGAGTCGCCAGGCCGATGCCGAACAACAGAACGAAAGGCGCCGCCGCGGCGAGCATGAAGCTCCCCACTCCCTGGCGGACGGCGTGGTGGTCGTAGAACGAGGCGAGCTCGGCCGCCGACGCATCCGTTCCGGGCGTGCTGCCGCCGATGCCGACGATCGTGACGACGACGAGGACGACGAACGCGATCCCGCCCAGTGGGAAGAGTCTCTTCGTATCCATCACAGCCCCAGCTCCGCGATCGCGACCTGGCACCACCGTCCGCCGGCGAGCACGGCCGCCGCCGCAATGAGTGTCTTCACGTCGGTCTCCTTTCGGGTCGGGATTGACCGAAAGGGACGTTCGACGGTTGCGAGCTTGCGCACATCGGCGCCAGCGCGGAACCTGAGTCAGCGCCAGCAATGGGATCGATCTCGGTGCTGGCCCGTATTGCGGATTGGCGCGGGGAGGCGAAAGATGTTCACCATGCGCGCCCTCCGGATTGCGGCCTGGGCTGTCGGGTCTGCCACATTCCTCTTCATTTGTTTCGGGCTCGCCGGCGTAGCCGGAGTCATGAGCTGGCTTCCGCTCGGGCTTAAGCCCTTCGTAGCGATCGCATTCCTCGCTCCGACGACCGTGGGCCTGCTGATTGCGAATCGCCAGCCGCGAAACCTCGTCGCCTGGGTGTTGCTCCTCGGCGGATTCGTGCTGACGCTGCAGCTTCCGTTCGGCGTCGTTTTCGGCCGCGCCTGGACGCTGCAGATGGACCGGGCTCTGTGGCCTCTGCTCTATGCGTGGCCGATCGCCGTGACATACGTCTTCCCGAACGGTCACTTTCTGACGCCGCGCTGGCGCCGGGTGGGCTTGCTGGGCGCCGCCTGTTTCGCCGGCTTCATAGGCCAGGCGCTGTTCGACCCCCTGCCGTTCGAGGGTGAGGACGCGTCCGTCGCCAATCCGATCGCCGGCAATGCTGTCGGCGAGTGGCTTCAGGACTACCCGATCTGGGTGCCGCTCTGGTTCGGGGTCCTCGGGACCCTGATCGCGGGTGCCGTCTCGATGGTGCTCAGGTTCCGGCGGTCGCGGGGGGTCGAGCGGCTGCAGATGATGTGGCTCGTCTGGGCGGCGGCGATGATCCCGACGGGACTGTTCCTCTGCGGTCTGTCCGGCTTCGTCTTCGGAGATTCGCTGCTGGACTGGGTCGTGTTCCCCTTCCTCCTGGTCATGCAGGTTGCGATGTCGGCAGCGATCGGGATCGCCGTTCTTCGCTACCGCCTGTATGCGATCGAGCAGATCGTCAATCGCACCGCGGTCTACGCCACCCTGACGGTGCTGCTGCTCGCGACGTATGCGGTGATCACCGTCGGCCTCGGTATTGTCGTCGGCGGCGAATCGGCCCCCGTTGCGGCCCTGGCAACGCTCGTCGTGGCGCTTGCGTTCCTACCCCTGCGCGCCCGGATCCAGGACTTCGTCGACCGGCGCTTTCGCAAGGCGCGGTACGAAGGCGTCCGGCTCGTGCAGGCCTTCGAGGACGAGGTGCGCGACGGGCTCCGCGCCCCGGAGGGGATCGGTCCGGTGCTCGCAGAGGCGCTGCAGGACCCGCTCGCTCGGCTCTTCTTCTGGATGCCCGGGAGCTCGCGCTACGCCGACGCTGCGGGCGAGAGCTTCGACGAGCTTCCGCGCGACGAGCGGGCCCGTCGGGAGATTCGGCGTGACGACGCGCGAACCGCAGTGCTTCTCCACGACCCGACCTTGCTCGAGCGGCCTGATCTGCTGAACGGTGTGCTCGCCGCCGCGGCGCTCTCGATCGAGGTGGCGCGGCTGCGTGTCGAGGTCCGGCTTCAGCTCGCCGAGGTCCAGGCCTCGAGGGTACGGATCGTCGAGGCCGGCTACGAGGAGCGGCGCCGCCTCGAGCGCGACCTCCACGACGGCGCTCAGCAGCGGCTCGTGTCGCTCGGCGTGCAGCTGCGGCGGCTCCAGCTGAAGCTTCCGGCCGAGGCACGGATCCTCTCGCCCGCCCTCGACCAGATCGTCGCGGAAGTCGGGGCGGCAATCGCAGACCTCAGGCAGATCGCCGCCGGGGTACGCCCCGCCCGCCTCGACGACGGGCTCTCGGCGGCGCTCCGCGATCTCGCGCGGACGTCTCCGGTTCCCGTGGACGTCGATGCTTCCAGCGAGCGAGTTGCGGCGAGCGTCGAGGCGGCGGCCTACTTCGTCGCCTGCGAGGCTCTGACCAACGCCCTCAAGCACGCGTCGCCGTCACGCGTCGCCGTCAGGACGGTGCGGGAGAACGGGACATTGCACGTGACCGTGGCAGACGACGGCATGGGCGGCGCGATTCTCCGTCGTGGGTCGGGCCTCGCCGGCCTGCGCGACCGCGTCGCGGCCCACGGCGGCACGTTCGAGCTCGTAAGCCCGCGCGGAGGCGGCACGCGCGTCGAGGTGGCGATCCCGTGCGAGTCGTGATCGCCGAAGACACCGTACTGCTGCGGGAGGGGCTCGCGGGCCTGCTCGAGGACGCGGGCCACACGGTGCTCGCCCGCGTGGGCGATGCCGAGGCGCTCCTCGCCGTCGTCGCCGAGCACGAACCGGACCTCGCGATCGTCGACGTTCGGATGCCGCCGACCTACGAGGACGAGGGGATGCGCGCTGCGGTCGACATCCGCCGGTCGCATCCGGACGTCGGCGTGCTCGTGCTCTCGCAGCATGTCGAGGGCCGTCTCGCGGTCGAGCTCGTGGGCTCCCAGGGCGGTTTCGGCTACCTGCTCAAGGACCGCGTGCTGGACGTGGGTGAGTTCCTCGATGCCGCCGAGCGCGTCAGCCGCGGCGGGTCGGCGCTCGACCCGGAGGTCGTGACCCAGCTCCTCGGCCTGCCGCAGGGCGACGACCCGCTCGCGGAGCTGACCCCGCGGGAGCGCGAGGTACTGGCGCTGGTCGCAGAAGGACGCACCAACGCGAGCATCGCGAAGCAGCTCTGGCTGACGGAGAAGACGGTCGAGACGCACGTCCGCTCGATCCTCGGCAAGCTCGACCTGCCGCAGGACGGCGACACGCACCGGCGCGTCCTTGCGGTCGTGACCTACCTGCGCGCCTCCGCGGCCTAGGGCACCCGGCGAGGCGACGCTCGCCCATCGCGGGGAATGGGATCACCATGTGGGTCGACGCGCAGCGATCGAGGAGGTGACCATGAGAAAGGCAATCGCGCTGCTCGGGGCCGCGGCTCTCGCTCTGGCGGGCTCGGCCGGAGCCTTGACCGTCAGGAACGGCAGCGAGGACGGAAGTGCGCAGGTCCGCCAGATTCACGCCCTGTCGTTCGAGCTCGTCGGCCAATTCGAGAACTCGCCGCCGAGCGTGACGCCGCCGACGCACGTCCATTACGGCTACCTCTCGTACATCCGAGGCCTGTCGGTCTTCAGGGCGGCAGAACAGAGCGAGAAGACAGCGCTCTTCACCTTTTACGCGGACGCGGCCACGCCGCGGGTGATCCCCAACGGCCCGCTCCGAATCATCACTCGAATCGGAACGCTGACGATCTACCGCGATCCTTCGACCAACGGCGACTTCGCGAAGCCGACGACGTTCAAGGACGGGACGCCCGTGCTGGTCGCCCGCTTCCGTCAGCAAGTGGTCACCAACACGGTCACCGGCTCACTGACGACGTTCCATCAGAACACCATCGTCTCGACCAGAGCCTTTACCGCCGGTCGAGGCAGCGTCCGGCTCGGGCGGGTGGGTCAGAGGTTCCAGACCGTCCTCAGCGGCCACGTGACGATGCCCGGCCCTCCGTCCGGCTACTTCGGCGGCTATGCCGTCAGCCCGTGAGAAAGTGGGTGGCCGCGACCGGGCGGCCGCGGCCACCCCCTCGCTCACTCGCTGACGGTGAACTCGTAGCAGCCGCTCTGCAGGACGACGCCGGACGTGGCGCCGTCGACAACGCGGAAGCGAATGTCGAACTCCATCCCGGTCGGCAGGGCCGACAGATCGCGGAACAGCTCGGCTCGGCCGGCCCCGACGTCGTCGGTGTCGATTGCCTGCGGATCGGCTCCCCTGCCCAGCCTCAGCCAGCTCGCCCCTGTGCACACGCCGTCGATGGTCGTATCGACTGCGCGCTCGAGGTAATAGCTGCGGTCCAGCAGCAGGTGCCGGACACGGATGTCCAGGAAGACGATCTTGGCCTCGTCTTCGGGCTGGCGGAAATCGAGCTTGCCGACGGCCGCCGCCGGGCCGTCCGCAGGTGGTGCGAGCGCGACCCTCAGGTTGCGGCCCGGATCCGCGTTGTCGTGGGCGGTCGCGACACCGACGACCGTGAGCGCTGCAAGCACGGCGAAGAGTGTGAGCAGACGCATCGTTCCTCCTTTCATCGACCACCCAGAGCCTGGGAGACGGCGGTTACCGGCCGGTTACGATCGAAGGCAGGTGGAGTTCCGCATCCTGGGACCGCTCGAGGTCTCGCACGACGGTCGGCCTGTTCGCATCAAGGGTGCGAGAGAGCGCGCTTTGCTGGCGTTCCTGCTGCTCCACCCGGGCGAGCCTGTCTCCGTCGATCGTCTGCTCGACGAGCTGTGGGGCGCGGCGCCGCCGGCGACCGCCCGGAAGTCGGTTCAGGTGCGGGTGGCCGGCCTTCGCCGGGCATTGCACGGAGAGGTCGTCCTTACCCGCGGCGACGCGTACCTGGTTCGTCCCGAGTCGCACTGGCTCGACCTGCGCCGCTTCGAGCAGCTCCTGTTCGAGGCCGACGCTGCGCTCGCCGCCGGCGATCCTCGGACGGCGCTCACGATGCTGGACGAGGCCCTCTCGCTGTGGCGGGGCCCGCCGCTCGCCGACTTTGCGTACGAGTCGTTCGCGCAAGCCCCGATCGCCCGGCTGGAAGACATGCGCGTGCAGGCGCACGAGCTGCGCGTCGACGCGCAGCTGGCGCTCGGACTCCATGCCGAGTCGATCGCGGCGCTGCAGGAGATCGTCCCCGCACACCCGTTTCGCGAGCGGCTTCGAGCGCAGCTGATGCTCGCGCTGTATCGCGCCGGCAGGCAGGCCGATGCGCTCGAGGTCTACCGTCGCGCGCGAGACGAGCTCGTCGACGCGCTCGGAATCGAGCCCGGGCCGGCACTACACGGGCTTCAGCAGGCGATCCTTCGTCAAGATTCCTCGCTCGACAGACCGCTTCCGGCGCCCGAGCGCTCGATCCTCGTCGCGCCGCAGGATCCCGCTCGACTCTCGGAGCTCCTGGCGATAGCGGAGCCGCTCGCGCGGCGGCCGAGGCGGGAGCTCATCGTCGCGGCCCTGGTCGCGACGGATCACGAGCTGACGGCGGCGGCCACGACGGTAAACGAGAAGCGCAGCGCCCTTGTCGAGCGCGGCGTGTCCGCGCGCGCGATCACATTCACATCGGCTCAGCCGGGCTACGACCTCGTCCGCGTCGCAGCCGAGCAGGACGTCGACCTCGCGCTCATCGACAGTTCCGCCGACCTGGGTGGCCCGGTGATCGACGTGCTCTTCGCGCGAGCGCCGTCCGACGTCGCGATCTTCGTCGGCCGCGGGGAGCCGCCGCGAGCGGGGCCCGTGTTCGTTCTCTTTGCCGGAGGCGGGCACGACTGGACCGCGGTCGAGGTCGGCGCGTGGCTTGCGGGCGCCTTCGGCATGCCGCTGCGGCTGGCAGGCCCCGCCGAAGGCCTCGAGCGGGACGCGAGTCGCGCGCTCGCCAGCGCCTCGCTCGCGGTGCAACGCGCGCTCGGGATCGCCGCTGAGCCCCTGCTTCTCGCTCCCGAGCCGCCCGCTGTGCTCGCCGCTGCTGATGACGCGGCTGTCGTCGTCGTGGGCCTGCCCGAGCGCTCGCGTGGCGACGGGCTCGGCCGCGTCCGCGGCGCACTTGCCGCGAAAGCCCGTCCGCCCGCGCTGCTCGTGCGCCGCGGACTGCGGCCCGGAGGGCTTGCTCCGCGCGAGAGTCTCACTCGTTTCACCTGGACGCTCGGGCCTGCGGCCTAGAACGAACCGAACCTCCGTCGTACGCTTGTCAGGTGGCGGTCGCAACCGACGAACGAATCGGCACCGAGGTCGCGGGCTACCGGATCGAGCGCGTCCTCGGGCGCGGCGGCATGAGCGTCGTCTACCTCGCGCACGATCCGCGGTTGAAGCGAAATGTGGCGCTGAAGCTCTTGGCTTCTGAGCTCGCCGAGGACGACAGTTTCCGCGCCCGGTTCCTGCGCGAGTCTCAGCTCGCCGCGTCCCTCGATCACCCGAACGTCGTGCCCGTCTACGAGGCCGGTGAGGCCGACGGGCTGCTCTACATCGCGATGCGGTACGTCGTCGGCTCCGACCTGAAAGCGCTCCTGCGTGCCCAGGGCGCTCTCGCACCAGAGCGCGCGCTCGCGCTCGTCGGTCAGGTGGCGAGCGCGCTCGACGCCGCACACGAGCGCGGTCTCGTCCACCGTGACGTGAAGCCGTCGAACGTCCTTCTCACCGGTCCACCCCGGGAAGAGCACTGCTATCTCGCAGATTTCGGGCTCAGCACGAGCGCGTCCGACCGCAGCGTCGCCGACCCGCAGAAGATCGTCGGAACGATCGACTACGTCTCGCCGGAACAGATTCGCGGCCTCGAAGTGGACGGTCGCGCAGACGTCTACTCCCTCACGTGCCTGCTCTACGAATGCCTCGTCGGTCACGTGCCGTTCCGGCGACCGAGCGACGTCGCCGTCATCTACGCCCACCTCGAGGAGCCCCTCCCGAAGGCGAGCGAGCGCGCGCCCGCGCTGCCCGCGGCGCTCGACCGCGTTCTCGAGCGAGGTACCGCGAAGCGGCCGGAGGAGCGCTGGCAGACGTCCACAGAACTGGTGGACGCGTCGCTCGCGGCGCTCGGCGACGAAGCTGCGAAGGTCACCGTGCGACGACGGCGCCGTCGGCGAGGGGTCGCGGCTGCACTGACGGCGCTCGGGGCTGCGGCGGCGGCTGTGGCCGCGTTGTCCCTGGTCGGCGAGGACGCTGCGATCGCCCGATCGGACTCGCTCGTCCGGATCGACGCCCGGAGCGGCGAGCCTGCGGTCGGCATCGCGGTTGGAACCCGACCGACGGCGGTGACCGTGTGCGCGGGCAGCGTCTGGGTGACGACTCGGGCAGGCACGGTGTTCCAGGTCGAGCCGAAGTCGTTGGGGCGCCACGAGGTCCATGTACGCGGCACGCCGAGCGACGTGGCCGACGTCGGGGATCTCGCCGCGGTCGTTTCCGGCCCGCCGGAGCAGGTCACGGTCGTCGACGCTCAGTTCGGGCAGATCAGCGGCGTCGTCGACGTTCCCGGTGGGCGCGTACCGGCGACGGCCGTCGCGTTTGGAAGAGATGTGTGGGTCGCGAACCCGAGCGGCCGTCGGCTCGAACTGCTGGATCCGCCCTACACGGCCATCGAAGGATCGGTCCGCCTGCCCGGCGCTCCTCGCCTGGTCGCAGCCGGCGCAGGTGCCGTCTGGGTGGCGGGCGGCCGCATGCTGTGGAAGATCGACCCCGGGACGCGCCGCGTGGTCAGGAGCGTTCGGCTGACCTTCCGGCCGACCGCGATTGCGGCAGGCAGCGGCGGCGTCTGGCTCGCAGACGCAGCCCGCGACGCGGTCTTTCGGATCGGGCGCGGCGCTCGCGTGGAGCGCGTCGCGGTCGGCGATGCGCCCGTCGCGATCGCCGTCGACACGAAGGCGGTGTGGGTCGCGAACCGGGCTGACGGCACCGTCTCCCGCATCGACCCCGGTCGGAATGCAGTCGTCGAGACGATCGACGTGGGCGCCGAGCCGGTCGACCTCGTGGCCGGACTTGGCGCGGTGTGGGTCGTCAGACAGACCGCCTGAGGCTCACGCTTCCGGGCCGTAGTTCAGGTAGACGACACCGTTGGCGTACGTCTCGCTCGTATCGAGCGTGAACTTCGCGGGCCTGACGTCCGGGGGAAAGAGCCGCGGGCCTTCGCCGCGCGTCAGCGGATACACGAAAAGGTGCAGCCCGTCGACGAGGCCGTCCGCGAGCAGGGCCTGGACGAGCGTGATGCTGCCGCTGACGTAGAGATCGCCGTCTACGTCGTCCTTCAGCCTGCGGATCGTGTCGGGGTCATACGCGCCGACGATCTCCGAGTTCCGCCAGGTCGCATCCGTCAGCGATCCCGACACGACGTACTTCGTCGTGTCGTTGAAAAACGGCGCTCCCGGGTCCTCCTCGACCGTGCGCGTCGACCACGCCGGCTCGAACATCTCGTAGGTCGTCCGCCCGAGCAGGATGCCTCGAGACCGTCCGGTCAAAGCGGCGAGCGTCTCTCCCATCCTCGGGTCGAAGCCGTAGTCGAACGTCCACGTCGGCGCGTCGACCACGCCGTCGAGGCTCATGAATTCGTGTACGTGCAGTGCTCCCATGTCTCGCCTCCGTGTCTCTGGTGCCGGGTAGACCGCGCTCTCGCGCCGAAATCATCGGTCGGAAGACAGCTATACGATCGGCGCGGGTGCCCGTCGACGTCAGCACGCAGATCGAGATCCGCCGACCCCGGCACGAAGTCGCCGGCTACGCGTCCGATCCGGACAACGCGACGGCGTGGTACCAGAACATCAAGTCGGTCGAGTGGAAGTCTCCGAAGCCGCTCGCAGTCGGCGCCGAGGTCGCGTTCAACGCCGCATTCCTCGGGCGACGCCTGGCCTACACCTACAAGGTCGACGAGCTCGTTCCCGACGAGCGCCTCGTGATGAGCACCGTCGACGGGCCCTTTCCGATGGAGACGACCTACACCTGGGAGGACACGCAGGGCGGGGGCACGAGGATGACGCTCCGGAACCGCGGCGAACCGACCGGCTTCGGCCGCCTCGCCGCGCCCGTGCTGTCGCTGGCGATGCGTCGAGCCAACGACAAGGACCTCGAGCGGTTGCGGAACCTGCTCGAGTCGTCCGGCTCCGGCTGACGACGTTCAGACGGCGACGGGAGCGACGCTGGGCCGGCCGGAGCTATTCGCCCGGCAGCAGCGAGAAGAGCGTCTTGTCGACGCGCCGGCCGTCGGGTTTCGGCATCGAGCGGACGACGCCCTCGCGGGTGAACCCGGCGCGCTCGACCACACCCTCCGAGGCGGCGTTGTCGACGTTCACGTACGCGGCGACGCGCTCGATGCCGAGCGAGAAGGCGTGCTCGGCCAGCAGCCGCGCGATCGTGGTGGCAATGCCCCGTCGTCTCGCGTGCGGCAGGACGAAGTAGCCGATCTCGACGATCCTCCGCTCTGCGTCCAGATGGTGCAGGGTCGCGCCGCCGACGACCTCGCCGGTGTGGGCGTCGACCGCGGCGAGCGCGAGTAGGCGGCCGACCTCCGCGAGCGACGGAAGCTCGTCGATCGATGCGGCCAGCCCTGCGCGGTCGAAGGCGGGCAGGTTGCCGGCCTCGCGCATTTCCGGATCGGTGAACGCGGGCAGGATCGCGTCGACGTCCTCGGGCGCCGGAAAACGGAGGACGACGTCGCGGGAGCGGAGGCCCTCGCTCGGGACCCAGAGGCGGACCGCCGGCTCGTTCATGGCAACTACGACAGCGGCACGCTGCGCACGGTCACGACCCCGAGCCGCCGGAGGAGCACGTCCGCCTCCTCGCCGCACTCGGGCCGGCCGGTGAGCGACAGGGCGCGGAGCGTCAGCGCCGCCTCGAAGTCGTTGCCGCTCTCCCTCGCGGCTGCGAGGCTCGCCTCGAGCCGCTCGCGTCCCTGCTCGGGTCGCCGCGCCTGGATGTGCGCATAGCCCCGCACGCGCTCGAGGAGCGGGAGGCGAGGGCCCGCCTCGCCGGCCGCTTCGGACGCCTCGAGCGTCGCGGTCGCGAGCTCGAGCGCCTCGGCGTAGCTGCCCTCGAGGACGAAGCACTCTGCGCGCCGCATGTCCAGCTCGAGCAAGAAGCTTTCGGAGCCGATCGCCGCGAGCTCGGCGTGCGCCTCGTCGAAGAGGCGGTGGGCCTCCTCGAAGCGACCGGCGGCGGCCTCGGCGCGGGCGAGGTTGAGCACGACCACCGCGGCGCCGAACGAGTAGCCGGACGCGCGGTAGACGCGGAGCGCGTCCCGGAACAGCCCGGCGGCGCGCTCGGTGTGTCCCTGGTCGAGCAGGATCTCGGCCTCGTTGTTCGACGCGGTCGCGGCGCGGACGACGTCGCCCGAGGTCTGCTCCGCCTCGCGGCTCTGGGCGTAGAAGGCCTGGGCGTCGTCCCAGCGGCCGGCGTAGTAGGCGCGGATGCCCCAGTTGTTGAGCGTGATCGCCCGCCCGATCGGATCGCCGAGCTCCTCGTAGATCGGGAGCGCTTTCGCGAGCCACGACTCGTCCAGCCCGCCCAGGGCCCGGTCGGCCGAGTCGAGCAGGCGGTAGGCGTGGGCGAGGGCGGCGCGGTCGCCCACCCGCTCGGCCCTGGCCGCGGCCTGCTCGCTGATGCGGAAGCAGTCCGCGAAGTGCCCCTGCCGGTAGAGCACGACCGCGTACTCGAGCTCGAGCTCGGCGACGTCCGAGGCATGGGAATCGTCCTCGCCCCGTGCTGTCTCGAGCGCCCGCTCGAACCACGCCGCCGCCTCGTCGTAGCGGCCCAACCGCTCGAGGAGCGTCCCCTCCTTGCGCGTCAGCCGCAGCTGGGCGCCGGCGTTGTCGGGAAGGGCCGCCCGTGCCCGCCGGTAGGCGGCGCGGGCGTCCTCGTAGCGGGCGGAGAGCTCGCAGACGTCCCCGAGCGCCTCGGCGATCTCAGCCACCTCGAGAGTCGAGGCGGCACCGAGCTCGTCGGCGGCGCGCAGAGCGCGGCCGAAGAACTCGGTCGCGTCCACGTTCGCCAGGCGCGAGCGGGCACGCTGGCCGGCGACCACGGAGTAGCGCCACGCGCGCGGGCCGTCGCCGGCCTCGAGGAAGTGGTGCGAGAGCAAGCCCGCCGCCTCGTCGGTCCGGCCCTCGAACCGCTGCTCGAGTACCTCGCCGGCCAGGCCGTGGATCTCGCGGCGCCGCCGGAAGGAGAGCCCCTCGTAGGCGGCGACCCGGAACAGCTCGTGGCGGAAGAAGAAGGAATCCTCGGAGCCCCGTTCGACGAAGTCGGACAGCCGTTGCCAGCGCTCGATGTCGTTGACCTCCTGCAGTTCCCCTGCGACCAGGTCCTGCAGGACGTCGAGGTCGAACCACTGGCCGACTACCGACGCGTAGCGGAGCAGGAGCCGGTCGTCTGCGGGCAGCGTGTCGATCCGTTCCGTCATCAGCCGCTCGACCGTCTCCGGCAGCTCGCTGCTGCCCGCGCTTGCCGCCGCCACGAGCTCGCGGACGAAGAGCGGATTGCCCCCGGAGCGAGCGGAAACGGCCGAGAGCTCCTCTTCGCCGAGCGTCAGCTCCTCGTCGGCGGCGAGCGCAAGCCGTGCTGTGGCCTCGGCGTCCAGCGATTCGAGCGCCAGCACGAGCTGGTCGTCGCGCTCCTCCCGTCCCAACGGCTCGCCCGCCGGCCGCCGGGTCGCGCAGACGAGCCACGGCCGCGTCGCCGGCTCGGCGAGCAGCGCGCCCAGCAGCTCCCGGGAGGCCTCGTCCAGCCAGTGCGTGTCCTCGACGACGAACAGCGTCGGCATGAGCAGCACGCGCGACAGGAACTGCTCGACGACCTCGTGCAGGCGCCCACGACGGAACGCCGGACCGATCGCGTCGACCTCCGGCGTCGACGGCACGGTCGCGTCGAACGGGACGGCGAGCAGCGGCAGCCACTGGGCCTGGTCGGGCATCACCGCGCTCACCCAGGCGCCGAGCTGCGCGCCGGCCTCCTCCGAGCTCGCTCCCGGCAGGATCCCCGCAAGCTGCCGGAGAACGGGCCGGAAGACGAAGTAGGGGGCGGCCGTCGCGTGCGACTCGCAGCGCGCCACGAACTGTGCGAAACCGACCGCGCGGGCGACGAGCTCCTCGACGAGACGGGACTTGCCGATGCCCGGCTCGCCGACGATCTCGACGAGCCGCTGCTGGCGCAGCCGGGCCGCGTTCACCGCCTCCTGGACGAGCTCGACCTCGGTGTCGCGGCCGATCAGGGGCAGCGGCAGCGGGGCCTGTTCCTCGCGCCGGCCGACGAGCGCCCCGACGCTGTAGGCCGTCACCGCGCGCTCCTTGCCCTTGACGAGAAACGGCTGGGCCTCGGACTCGAAGAGGACCTCCGAGCGATCGAGGACGGCCCCGGTGGACAGGATCTGCCCGGGCTGCGCCCGTCCCGTCAGGCGGGCGGCGAGGTTGACCGTGTCGCCCAGGACGGCGTACGTGTGGCGGTCGCGGGCGCCGATCTCGCCCGCGAACACCCTGCCGCGGTTGATGCCGGCCCGGAGCGTCAGACCGCAGTCGGAGGCCACGATCCGGTGCACGGTTCGGAGCATCCGCGCCTCGTCGAAGCCGCCGCTCGTAGGGGCGCCGGCGATCAGGTAGGCCTTGCCCCCGTCGACGTCGATGTCGGACTCGAGCCACGTGACGCCGTTGTCGTCGGCCGCCTCGCCGACCTCTTCGGCGAACGCCTCGATTCGTGCGCCGAGACCCTCGAGACCTTCCTCCGCCAACACCGCCTCGATCCCGGAGAACTTCACGAAGGCCGTGGCCGCCTGGCGGTGCTCCGCCTCTCCCGCGCCGCCACCGAGCGCCTCCCGCAGGGGCCGGGGCACGAACTGCTCGAGATCGGCACGAACCGGTGCGTCGCTCCAGGTCGCACCGGGCGCCAGGTGCCCGGTGACGTCGTGGAACAGCAGGAACGCCCCGTTGCGCTCGCGGTCGATCCAGCCGTCCCCGAGCGCCGCAGCCGTCGCCGGACTGACGAGGATCTCGCCGGACTGGGCGGCGTCCTCGAGCTGGATGGTGGCGGATGCCGCCGGCCCGGCGACGATCAGCTCGTTGTGGGACGTGCCCGCGAGGAAGAACTGGCAGGGCCCGGAGTACACCCCCGTGGCCATGCTCAGTGCGACGTGTCCTACGGAGCTGTCCGCGCGCCCGCTCTCGGCGATCACGGCCTGCATCTCGACGGCAGCGGTGCAGGCGCGCTGTTCGTGCCCCGGGCCGTCGAACACGATCAGCAGCGCGTCGCCGCGGAACTTGAGGACGTCGCCGCCGTGCTGCGCGGCGGCGCCGATCAACCCGTCGAAGACCGACGAGATGAGAAAGACGAGCTCCTCGGCGCCGGCGCGCCCCTTGGCGGCGAGTCGCTCGGAGAGCGCCGTGAACCCGGACAGGTCGACCGAGACCAGCGATCCGTCGAGCTCACGGGCTCCGACGCCCGCCTCCCACTCGCGGACGAGACGGGCGACATAGGGGGCGAGCACGGACTGCGGCGGCGCAGCCATGCCATGAGGATGCCCTAACGCCCGGCTCGTAGCGAATGGCCGCCTGATTTTGAATCCGGGCGACAACGGAGTACGGTGGACACATGTTGGGGGACTGGGGGGGCGTTGCGGCCGTCCTCCGCCGCTCAGTAAAAGGCCGTTTCCGTCGTCTCGCGCTCCTCGCGGCCTGCGTCGCCGCGCTCGCAGTCGCGCCGTCGGCGCTTGCCGGGACGGTCACGATCGCGCCCGAGGCCGACACGTTCGTGGTGGGAGAGGAAGGCCTCACGACCACGAACTACGGCGACCAGGACCACGTCGACACCTACGGCGGCTTCACCAGGTCGTGCGAGCCCTGGGCTGCGCCGGCGTACGGCCTGCTGCGCTTCCCGCTCGGCGAGATTCCGGCCGGACGCCAGTTGATGGACGCCCGCGTTCGCCTCGTCGAGCGCGCGAGCTACGCCCAGGACGGCGACCCCAACCACCACATCGTCTTCATCGGGAACGACAGCTGGGGAGAGAACACCGTCACCTGGGCGACCCGGCCGCCGGACGGGACGGTCGCGCCCGGCGATCCGACGCTGGCCGGGTTCCCAGGCGGCGACATCCGTTTCTCGGTATTCGCGCTCGGTTCGACGTTCATCCTCCCCGACGTGTTCGGGTGCAACGCCGACCCGATCCCGCGCGGCAACACCGCGCACGTCTTCCCCAGCCCGACTCCGGACCCCAACGCGCTCAAGAGCCAGGAGCAGTCGGAGCGCGACCTGCTGGCGCGCCTCGCCGGCGAGCGGAGCGGTGACGGCAAGCTCTCCCTCGAGGTCTACAACCCGAATTGCCCCGTGTGCCCCGCAGGGGCGAATCGCGCCTACTGGGCCCGCTACTGGAGCAAGGAAGCCGCCGATCCGACCGTCCACCCGAGGCTCACCGTCCGCTACGCGGACATCTCGCTGCAGGCGTCCGGGACCACCCCGGTCGCACCCGGTCGTCCCGTCCGCTACACGCTTACGTACAAGAACGACACCGCCGCCGCGCTGACGCTCCAGACCGTCCGCGCGGTCTTCCCGGCCGGGTTCTCGTACGTCGCCGGCTCGGCGAGCGGGATCATCTCGGGCGCGCCGCATGCCGAAGAGGGCGGGACCCAGGTGTGGGACGCCAACGTCTCGCTCCCGGCCGGCGCGAAGCGTGTCGCGCAGTTCACGCTGACCGCCTCGGACGCGCTCGGATCGTTCGACCTCGTCGCCGGCGGCACGAGCGGCGAGCAGGACGTCGGCTCCGCGACGGTCACGGTCGAGGTCGTGCCCGGGCCCGACAGCGTCACCGCCTCGCTCGAGCGGAGCGACAGCTCGCCG
>Ga0111539_10006228_pt1 | contig 15400 bp, 18 predicted proteins | sample RhiMethybrSRZTD1_FD_79667 | JGI IMG/M metagenome (GOLD analysis project Ga0111539, IMG submission 79667) | Populus rhizosphere microbial communities from Tennessee, USA - Rhizosphere MetaG P. TD hybrid SRZTD1 (version 2) (version 2) | ecosystem: Host-associated > Plants > Roots > Rhizosphere >... | reverse complement strand
GTTCACCTCCTCGGGCGTCAGCGTGGCGAGCACGCGGCGCAGGTTACCCTCCAGCGTCTACGTCGAGACCTGCTGGATCTCACCCATGCCACGCCCGAGGAAACGTTGGATCGCGTTCATCACGACCGTCGGATCCGACGACAGCTTGATCACCGCGATCGCCCTGACCTTCAGGGGGATGCCGACCTTCGTGTAGGCGCCCTGCACCGCGACGTCGATCGGCACCGCCAGCATCTGCATGCGCTGGACGGTCTCGATGATCGGAATGCGCCAGGCACGCCCGCCGAACACGACGCGCGATCCGACGACGCTGCCGTCGGCCAGCTTGTGCTCGCGTCCCGAGAAGATCAGGATCTCCGACGGGCGGCACAGGTAGAGGAAGCGGGCGATCCACATGAACGTGAACAGCACCAGCAGGGCGCCGCCGCCGCCGACGACCACTGCCATGTTCGTCTCGGATAACCAGGTCGAGATCTGCTGGGACAGCGACGATGAGTCCATTCATTCCTCCTCAGGATCGACTGGCGGGCAGCGCCGCCGGGGCGCGCTCGACGATCGCGACGTTGCCGCGCACCTCGACGATCAGCACCTCGACGCCGGCGTCGAGCGCTTCGTCGTCGTCCGACTCGGCGAGCAGGTCGACGTGACCGCCGCCCGGGACGGGCATCCGCACCTTTCCGCGCTGCGTGCGCGCGACCGGCAACAGCAAGCGCCCTTCGCGGCCGACGAGGGCTGACGCGCCCTTGACCTGCCCGATGGTGTCGCGCGCCAGCGCGCGAAAGGCTGTCGACGCGCCCAGCCCCGCGGCGACGCCGACGCCGCCCGCGATCAGCGGCGCCGCGACCGCCAGCGCGGGCCCGCCGAGCACCTGCAGGACCACGCCGGTCAGGCCGAAAAACGCGGCGCCGAAGCTCCAGAAGCGAAGCCCGAACAGCGACAGGATCGCCGAGGCCTGGCTCTGATCGTGCCCGTCGCCAGAGCCATGGCCGCCGTCACCACCCGCGTGCACGTCCGCGTCGTGACCGGCGCCGAAGAACGACGCGGCGATCAGCACCCCACCGAACAACAACGAACCGACGTAGACGACGACCACGCGGCACCCCCGGACCGGGCATCATAGCAGCGAACCCGACACGAGCGAATTGATGACCGCAAAGATCGCGATCGTGCCGGTCGCCGCCGCTGGCCACCGCGCGGGCGAGTCAGTGGCGATCGAGGACGCGCTCTCGCACCGCCTTGCGGTTCTCCGCTTCCTCCTCGACGGAGCGCTGCTGGCGTTTGACCAGCCCCTGGCTCTCGTCGACGAAGTAGAAGATCACGCGGAAGAACGCCGCCAGCACCGCGACCAAGATCGACGAGAGAACGAGGCGAATCGCGTCGCTCAGCATCCCCCACCGGGGCACCACGTTCACCGCGTAGGTCCCCGTGAGGGGCACCAGGATGAAGGCGATCCAGTGGGACACGCAGTAGGGACACGAGACCAGGTAGCCGAGCCACGTGTCCTTGCCGCCAAGTCGCGCGCGCAGCGGCGCGAAGATCCGTTCACGCGCGATCGTGTGAGAAAGACCCATCACGACCAGCGAGACCGCCAGCAGCTGCCACACTCCGGTCATCCCGAAAAGCTACTCATCCCTTACAATCGCGCCATGGATACCCCCACCATGATCGGCGTCGGCGTCGCCGTCGCGCTTGGCATGTTCATCGCGACGCGGATGCAGGCGAAGAAGAACCAGGCGCTGGCGCCTGCCATCGAGGCCGCGCTGCGTGCCCAGGGCGCGCTCCCCCTGCCGGCGCTGACCGAGGCGGTCGGGCTCAAGGGTTTCTCGGCGCGCGGCAAGGTGATCCTCGCGCTCAACGACATGGTGGCGCAGGGCAAGGTCCGCACCATCCCGGCGCCCGACGGGACGCCGCAGCTTCAGAAGGTGAACTTCATCAAATACGAGCTCGCGGCGTAGCGCGCGAAATCTTACGCTTCGACGGCGCCGCGATCGCCGCGCTTCTTCGCCTTGCCGCCGCCCGCGACGGGTTTCGTGCTGCCGTTCTTGCCGTTGCGGCCATTGGCCGCGACGGCCGACTGCGGCTTGCGCACGGCCGCCTTCAGCGCGTCGGCCTTGTCGGTGCGCTCCCAGTAGAAGTCGGAGTCGGCGCGCCCGAAGTGACCGTAGTTGGAGGTCTTCTGGTAAATCGGCCGCAGCAGGTTCAGCTCGCGGATCAGCGCGCCGGGACGGCAGTCGAACGTCGCGCGCACCGCCTCGGCCAGCCGATCCTCGTCCGCCGTGCCGGTGCCGAACGTGTGCACCAGCAGCGACACCGGCTCGGCGACGCCGATCGCGTAGGCGACCTGCACCTCGCAGCGGCGCGCCAGGCCCGCCGCGACGATGTTCTTCGCCATGTAGCGCGCGTAGTAACACGCCGAGCGATCGACCTTCGACGGATCCTTGCCGGAGAAGGCACCGCCGCCGTGGCGGCCCATGCCGCCGTACGTGTCGACGATGATCTTGCGTCCGGTCAGCCCGGAGTCACCCATCGGACCGCCGACGACGAAGCGCCCGGTCGGGTTGATGAAGAACTTGGTCTTGTTCGTCACCAGCTTGGTCGGGAGGATCGGCTTGACCACCTCGTCCATCACCGCTTCCTTCAGCGTCTTGTACGCGACGTCCTCGCTGTGCTGCGTGGAGACGACGATGGCGTCGATGCCCAACGGGCGATCGTCGCTGGCGTAACGCACCGACACCTGGGTCTTGCCGTCCGGGCGAAGGAACGGAAGCGTCCCCTTCTTGCGCACGTCGGCGAGACGCTTGGCCAGCTTGTGCGCCGTCATGATCGGCAGGGGCATCAGCTCCGCCGTCTCGTCGCACGCGTAGCCGAACATCATCCCCTGGTCACCGGCGCCCTGCTCCTCGCGGGTGTATACGCCCTTACCATCGACGCCCTGCGCGATGTCCGGCGACTGCTGTTCGAGGGCGACCATGATGCCGCAGGTCTTCCAGTCGAAGCCCATGTCGGAGTGGCTGTAGCCGATGTCCTTGACGACGCCGCGCACCAGCTTCGGGATGTCGATCCGGGACGCCGAGGTCACTTCCCCCGCCACCATCACAAACCCTGTCTTTGTCAGCGTTTCGCAGGCAACCCGCGACCCTTTGTCCTCCTTGATGAGGGCGTCCAGGATCGCATCCGACACCTGATCACACAGCTTGTCGGGGTGGCCTTCGGTGACGCTTTCGGACGTAAACAAGTACTCGGACATCGACCTCTCCTTGATTCCCGCGTTTTGAAGCGGCGGAAGTCTCCCAGCGGTGCCGCCGGGAGTCAATGGCAGAGCGAACCGCTTCTCTCAATTTTTCGGCTATTTCCGCCGATGACGACAAGGTTGTGGCGGAGACTGGTCCAGAGCTGAAGCCCGAGCGATTCGGGCGCTACGTTCTCCTCGACCGGATCGGGTCCGGCGGGATGGCCGAGGTCTACCGCGCCGTGATGCCGGGTGCGGAGGGATTCAGGCAGACCTTCGTGGTCAAGCGCATCCTGGCCGAACGATCGCGCGCCGCCGATTTCGTCGAGATGTTCGTGCAGGAGGCGCGCATCGGCGCGCTGCTGAGCCATCCGAACATCGTGCAGGTGTTCGACTTCGGCAACGTCGGCGGCGACTACTTCCTGGCGATGGAGTATCTGCGCGGGCGCGACGTGCAGGCGCTCATGCGCAAGCTGCGGCGCGAGAACCTGCTCTGCCCGGTGCCGGTGGCGGCGTTCATCGCGCACGAGGTAGCGGTCTGCCTGGGCTACGCGCACGATTTGGTCGGCCCCGACGGCAAGCGCATGAACATCGTTCACCGCGACGTCAGCCCGTCGAACATCATGTGTCTGCGGACGGGCGGCGTGAAGCTGCTCGATTTCGGCATCGCCAAGGCGGCCGGCGAGCAGACCGAAAACACCGAGCAGGGGCTGTTCAAGGGGAAGCTCGCCTACGTCGCGCCGGAGCGGATCAAGAACGAACCGCTGGACGGGCGCGTCGACCTGTTCGGGCTGGGCGTCGTGTTGTGGGAGATGCTGGCCGGCCGGCGGCTGTTCCGCGGCAAGAACGAGCTCGAGACGCTGAACAACGTCCTCGAGATGAAGGTGCCGCCGCCGTCGGCGCACCGCCCCGATGTCCCCGCGTCGCTGGACGCGGTCGTGATGCGGGCGCTCGCGCGGGACCTTTCCGTGCGCTATCCGACGGGCCAGGCGATGGCCGACGACCTCGAGCCGATCCTGCGCGAGACCGGCGCCCACCCGAGAATGCTCGCCGACTTGCTACGGGAAGCGTTCACGACCGACGTCGCGAGGAGCCAGGAGTCGCTGTCCAGCGTTACGCCGGAGATGCTGGCGAAGCTGACCGAGGACGTGGCGGAGCCGGGGACGGGGACGCTGCCGTCGTCCTCGGGGACCCAGCGGGTGCAATGGAGCCGGCAACGCGGGTTCGGCATGGTGGGCGCGGCCGCCGTGACCGCGACGCTGGTCGGGCTGCTGCTCGCGCGTGGCGGCGGCGGCAGCTCGCACGCGGAGGTACGGCTTCCGGCGCCGCCCGCCGTGACGGTACCGGCGATCGATCCTATCCCGCCGGCCGCTGGCGCGCCGCCGGCCGCGCGGGCCACCCCGCCCGAGCAGCCCGCCGCCGGGCCGGCGCCCGCGAGCCCGACGGTCGATGAGGCGTCCGAGGGCGGTCGCCACAGGTCGAAGCGATCGCATCGCCATCGCGATCGCGATCGCGCCAGGGCCGAGGCCGCGCCGGCGCCGGAGGATCGGGTCGTGCGGGGGCTTTCGGTCGATCCATTCGCGGAAGCGCAGCGGGGGGCGAAGCCGTGAGCAGGACGATGGCAGTCAGCGCCGTGCTGGTTGCCCTGCTCGTCGCAGGTCCTGTCGCGGCGGCGACGCCGGAAGCCGAGCGGACGGCGCGCGCGCATTTTCAGGCCGGCGAAGCGAAGTTCAAGGCGGGGGCGTTCGACGAAGCCCTTGCCGAATATCAAGCGGGCTACGATGTCCTGCCGCTGCCCGGGTTCCTGATCAACGTCGCGCAGTGCCAGCGCCGACTGGGGGATCTGAAGACGGCGCGCGCGACCTATCAGAAGTTCGTGCTGGTCGCGCCCGACTCGCCGCTGCTCCCGCAGGTGCGGTCGATGATCGCCGAGATCGATGGCCTGCTCGCGAAGCCCGACGCCGACAAGCCGGCCGCCTCCGAGGCAGACGAGGATGCGAAGCCGGAGTCCACGTTGACGGCCGCGGCGCCGGCCGAGACGCCCGCGCCCGCGCTGGTCGTGAAAGCGTCCGACCCGGCGCCCGAGCCCGCGCCGCGCCGGCGCTGGTGGCTGTGGGGCGTGATCGGCGCCGTGGTCGTGGGCGGTGCCGTGACCGCGGTCGTCCTGTCGACGGGCGGCACGACGACAATCCACGACGGATCGCTCGCAACCCTGCGCCGCTGACCGCCGCCCCATGCGCCCATCGAAATCACGCTGCCTGCACCTCTTCGCCTCGCTGCCGGTCTTGCTCGTCGCGGCGAATCTCGGTTGCGGAAAGACGACGGAGGTCGAGGGCGGCGCGGTGCTGCTCGAGCTGTCGGTGGCGCCCGGGGTGTCGACGCCCGACGAGCTGCGCGTCTCCGTCTACGACGAGGCGGGGACGCTCTGGAGAGACGCGCGCGTGCCCGGCACCGGCGCGCTGGTCCCGGAGAGCGCGACCCGTCTGGGCACGGTGTTGATCCAGCCCGGTACGACACAGGGCGGGCTGCGCGTTCATGTTCGGGCCTTCGTCGCATCCACGCGCGTCGCCGACGGGACGCTGGCGATCTCGGCGCGCGGCCAGTACGCGCTCCAGCTCGACCCCACGGTTCCCGCCGACGGGGACGGCGACGACGTCCCGGACGCGATCGACGACTGCCCGGCCGTCGCGAACCCCGGCCAGGGCGGCTGCCCGGGCAACGTCGACGGCGGCGGCGGCGATGGCAGCCCGGACGACGGCGGCAACCGCGACGGCGGCGGCGGTGACGTCGCCGGCGGTGACGACGGTGGCGGTGTCGACGGCGGCGGTGTCGACGGCGGCGGCACGGACGCGTTCAACTGTGGGGCGGGCGGGTGCAACCGCGCGATCGGCGCGGCGTGCACGGACGGCATGCAGTGCACCTCCAGCTTCTGCGTCGACGGCGTCTGCTGCATGAACGCCTGCATCGGCCCGTGCCGATCGTGCAACCAGCCGAACCTCGACGGAATGTGCCAGGCATACGGGCAAGGGTCCGATCCCGCCGGCGAATGCACCGGGGGCGCGACCTGCAACGGCGCGGGCGCGTGCGGTCCGCCGGTGGGCGGCCCCAAGCCGAACGGTCAGCTCTGCGGCGCGGGCACCGAGTGCACGTCGGGCTTCTGCAAGGACGGCGTCTGCTGCAACAGCGCCTGCGACACCCCGTGCCGCACCTGCGAGACCGGAACTTGCGTCGACGTCAGACGCAAGCCCGACCCGCCCGAGTGTTACGGGGCGGTGAGCTGCAACCCGACCGGCAAGTGCCAGTAATCTAAACTTCAGGGCAGCGGCGCGAGGTCGGGCTCCACCCAGCCGCGGCGCGCGGCGGTCGAGAACAGAAGCTGCCGTGAGTAGTGGCGCGTGAGCAGATCGCGCGCCGCCAGCGGGCCCGCCAGCAGGGCGGCGACACTGGCGTCGAGCGCCTCCGCCGGCGCGCGCACGCGCAGGAAGGCAGCAATCACGTGGACGTAGGCGCGCGTGATCGTCTCGTGGTAGCCGCGTGTATCCGAGTCGACCGTACCGTGCGCGGCGTTGAGACGCCGGATGCCCGCGCGCAGCCGCTCGAGCGCCGCCTCGGCTCCGTAGCGCGCGACGTGCCACGCACCCATGACCAGATGCGTTTCGTGCTTCCACTCGGTCGACGGGATCGCCGCCGCCTCGAAGCGGGCCGCGAGCGCTTCGATGTCAGCCAGCGACGGCGGCGCGCCAGATGTCGTCATCGGCGGCGTGTTAGCATCGGCCACGTCATGCAGCAACGGCGGTCCTGGCGTTTCTCGTCCCGGGCTCTCCTCGGATATCTCGCGATCGGCGTGGCGGGCGCGTGCGGCGGCGATGACGGTAACAACATCCCGAAGTGCATCCCGGGACAGTCGATCGCGTGTGCCGGATCGGCGAGCTGCGCCGGCAATCAGATCTGCAAGCCGGACGGCACCTTCGGCCCCTGCACCTGCGGTGGCGCGGGCGCAGCGGGCAATGGCGGCACCGCCGGTAGGGCCGGCACCGCGGGCGTGGCGGGCAGCACCGGGCTGACGCTGGGCACGGGAATCGGCGGCAGGGCCGGCGCGAGCGCGGGGTCGGGAGGGCGAGGCGGCGCGGCAGGAAGCGCGGGCACCACCGGCGCCGGCGGCGCGTCCGCGGGAACCACCGGCGCTGGCGGCGCGTCCGCGGGAACGACAGGCGCCGGCGGCGCGTCCGCCGGCACCACCGGCACCGCCGGCGCGTCCGCGGGAACGACGGGCACCGGTGGCGCCGCGGGCACCACCGCGACCGCGGGAACGGGAGGCGCGGCCGGGAGCGGCGGTGCCGGCGGCGGCGGCGTCTGCAATCCGGTCGCGCAGACCGGCTGCGGCGCCGGCCAGCGCTGCGGCTGGATCTACACCAGCCAGACCGCGGGCCACAACGCGTGCCTCGCTGACGGAACGGTGAACCGCGACGGCGCGTGCGGGTACGGACCGCTTGGCGAAACGACCGGCTTCGACAACTGCAAGAAAGGTACGGCGTGCATCAGCGGCGTGTGCAAGACGATCTGCGACGCGAACGCGGCGCCCGATGCCTGCCCGACCAACTACCTCTGTGGCCGCTATGCGGGCGCGCCCTTCGATCTCGCCGGAACGCTGGGCATCGGCTTCTGCGACTCGACGTGCAACCCCCTCACGCAAACACGTGACAGCGACGGCGCCGCCGCCTGCGGCAGCCCCAATCCCAGCGCGCCCACCCTCGGCTGCTATGGCCCGCTCAGCCGGAGCTTCAGCTTCACCTGCGCGCCGATCATCTCGACGACGAAGACCCACGGTGTCGCCGCGGGAACGCCCACCTACGTCAACTCGTGCGCGCCGGGCTACCTGCCGCTGCGTCCCGACTCCAGCGCCAGCAGCGCGCCCCTCTGCGCGGCGTTGTGCAGACCGGCCGCGACCTCCTCCGCCAGCCCGTCGAACGCGCCCGGACTGGCGGGCAGCGGCTTCACTTGCCCCGACAAGGGCGCGGCCAGCCCGAACGAATGCCGCTATTTCTGGTGGATGTTCGAGGACACCAACCCCTTCATGCCGTCGGCGAACAGCAACACGCTGGGTGTCTGCTTCAACTATCCGAACTATCGTTTCGACAGCAACGGCGACATGACGCTCGACATGGTGTATCCGAGCTGCGCGACGCTGTCGCCCACCGCGCACAACTACGACCTGGTCCTGACGGACGCCGAAGCCTGGGGCTGCGTCGCCCACCCCTGACCGCCGCACCGACGATGACTTCACCGTCCGACACACGAGAGCAACCGCCGCGCTTCGACGTCGGCGGCAAGATCGCGCTGGTCACCGGCGCGGCCCGCGGCCTCGGGCGGGCGTGCGCGATCGCCCTGGCGCAGTCGGGCGCCGACGTCGCGCTGGGGCTGCGCGACGCGCGCGCCGACGGCGGGACGACCGAGGCGATCCGCGCGCTCGGCCGGCGCGTGCTGCCGCTGCAGATGGACGTCACGCGCGGCGCCGAGATCACGTCCGCGGTCACCGAGGCGGAGCGCGTCTTCGGCCGCATCGACATCCTGGTGAACAACGCCGGCATCGGTCCGCCCAACCCCGCCGAGTCAGTCACCGAGCCCGACTTCGATCACACGCTGGCCGTGAACCTGAAAGGAACGTTCTTCGTCAGCCAGGCGGTGGGACGGGTGATGATCCGCAACGGCGGCGGGCGGATCGTCAACCTCGGATCGCAGGCCGGCGCGGTCGCGCTGCCGACCGAGTCGGTCTACTGCATGACCAAGGCGGCGATCGCGCACCTGACGAAATGCCTGGCCGTCGAGTGGGCGCGCCACGGCATCAACGTCAACGCCGTCGCGCCGACCTTCATCCGCACGCCGGGAACGGCGAAGTGGCTGGAGGACGACGCGTTCCGCACCGACCTGCTCGCCCGCATCCCGCTCGGTCGCGTGGGCGAGCCCGCCGACGTATCGGCCGCGGTGGTGTTCCTGGCGTCACCGGCGGCGGCGCTGATCACCGGCGCCACGCTGCTGATAGACGGCGGCTTCACCGCGCGTTGACGAACACCATGCAGCGAAGCGCCGGCGGGGGCGTCAGCACGGTGATCGCGCAGATGTCGGCGATCTCGCTCGCGTCCAGCGTCGACGGTCCGCCCGGATCGCGAAACGCGCAGGTGTAGGCGCCGCACCCGCTCCCCGGCTCGGCGCCGGGCGCGCACGAAAACCGCGCGGACGCCGCCTCGATGCGCGCCGCCCCCGCGGCGTCGTCGGCGCAGGCGTAGAGCTCGTCACACAGCGTCCCGGGCACCAGCGTCCCGCCCTGGGGAAACGTCACCGCCCCTGGGTTGCAGGAAACCGAGGCGTCGGCGGTTGAATCGCCCCCGCCCGTCGTGTCAGCGGGCATGTCCGCGCCGGGCCCGTCCGCGGACGCATCGCCACCGGCGGGGACGCCGCCACAAGCGGACATCGCAAGCACGAGCAGCAGGGATGATGGGCGCATCAGTGAACGGGCGTGTCCGGTCCGACCGAATATTCGACATGCACGTCGTCGCCGTCCCGGTAGGTTTCGATGGCGGTGCCGCCCTCGAGATCGAGCACCAGCAAGTAGTCGGGCCGGCCGGTGAGCGTGTAGGTACCGGACGACAACGGACGGTCGATGGTGTCGCAATCGAAGTAGTCGCAAGCACCGATGCCGACCACCATGACCAGGCCGACGAGCAGCCCGCCCGCCGCGACCCCGAAGCGCTTCATGGCTGCCGCACCAGGTTGTCGCGGCTGGCGACCTGGCCCGGGCAGCTCGCGCAAAAAAGGTGCGCGTCGACCAAGTCCGCGTCGGACACGCCGCTCGTCACGTCATAAACGGCGGTGGCGGCTGGGGGCGTCATCGCCACGCCCGCCACGGTAAGCGTTTGGACTGTGAGCGAGACCTTGTGGCGAACGAGATCGCCGTTGCACCACTGGCCCTTCGCCATCGTCCAGGCAGGCACGCCCGCGATCAATCCGATCAGCACGGCCCCCACAAACAGGGCGCGGTTCGAGAGCCGCACGGCTCGACTTTATCACGTCGCGCCCGCTACTTCGGCGCCGGGCCGCAGCCGACCTCGACGACGGTCGCGCCGGCCGGCGGCGCCAGCGTGAACGCGCCCGTGGGCGGCGCGGCGTTGAGCGTCCGATCCTTGAACTTGATCTCGACACCGTCATCGAAGCTGGCGGCCTGCTCGGCGAACCGGATCGTCCCCGGCACGCGCGCGCCGCCGACGCTCTCGTGGTCCTCGTAGGCGGTGCGCCACAGCGGCGTCCCGGCCCCGCCCACGCGATCGACCGCGACCAGCGTGCGCGCCGCGCCGTCGCCGCGAAACAGGAACTGCAGCGTGCCGCCGCCGTCGCGCACGGGCAGCGCCAGCACGTCGGCGCCGCGTCGCGCGTCCCAGACGACCTTCGCGGTGGCGGGATCCACCGGAGGGGGCGGGCGCGCGTCGCCGAGCAGCACCGCCGCCACGTCCGCCGGCGCCAGCGGGATGCGCACCAGCGACGCGACGTTGGCCGGGCACGCCGGCCCGCGCGAGACCTCGTTCCGGTGCGCGTCGTACAGCGTGAACGTCGTCCCGTCGGTCGCCAGCGTCGCGACCGTGCCCTGCAGGCTGATCTCCGCCTCGAGGCGCAGGTGGCCGTCCCGCTCGACCAGCATGTTGACAGTCGCACGCACGCGCTCGCCACCCAGCCAGCTGGTCGCGCGCACGCGCGCGTTCATGCCGCGCACCCCAGCCTGCTGCGCCGACAGCGCCGCCAGCAGCACGTCCGCTGTCGGTGCCGGATAGGGACGAACGACCGGCTGGGCGTGCGCGCAGCACGCCGCGGCGGCACACAGCGCCAGCGCACCTCCGCGCTTCATCGCCCGGCCGCGCTCTTCGCTTCCAGGGTCCGGATCCGATCGCCGAGCTCGCGCGCGACGCGTTCGTTCGGCTTGTAGCCGAGGGCGCGCCGGTAGGCCGCCAGCGCGCGCTCGCGCTCCTGGCGCTTCGCGTACAGATCGCCGAGATGCTGCAACACCTCCGCGTCGCCCGGTTCCAGGCGCCCTGCCTGCTCCAGGTAGACGTCGGCGCGCGCCAGGTCGCCGGCATGGAAATACGCCCACCCGAGGCTGTCGATGATCGCGCCCGAGCCCGGCGACAGCACGACCGCCGCCTGCAGGCGCCGGATCGCCCGCGGCAGCTCGAAGCTGTGATCGGCGGCGACGAAGCCGACGAAGTTCAGCGCCTCGACGCTGCGAGGTTTGCGCGCCAGCAGCCGCTCACCGCGCGCGATCGCGCGCTGCCAGTCGCCCCGCCGTTCATCGACCGCGGCGAGCGCCAGCGTCAGCCGGGTTTCGCCCTTCGTGTCGCCATCTTTGCCCAGCGCCTCGTCCAGCCGCCGCGCCGCGCGGGCCGCGTCGCCGCGCTTCTCGTCGACCTGGCTGAGCGCGATGGCGACGTCGATGCGCCGGTCCTCCACCTTCGCCGGCGTGTCGGCCTGAGACACCACGCCGGCCGCGTCGTTGAGCGCGCGCTCCGCTTCATCCAGCTTGCCCTGGTCGCGCAGGATCTCGGCGGCGCGCAGCCGCGCCTCGAAGAAGCTCGGCTCGCGCTTGTCGACGCCCAGGTAGGCCGCCACCGCGCCCGACTTGTCCTCGCGCGCCAGCGCCGCCGCCCCCAGCAAGAGGCCGCGGCGCCCACCGGCGAGGCCCAGCTTCGACGCCCGCTCGACCAGCGCGACGGCGCGATCGGGCCGCTTGACCGCGCGTTCGAACAGGCTCGCCGCCGCAAGCGTCTCCGCATCGCCCACGTCCGCGATCAGCCGATCGGCGAGGTCCTGCGCCTCGGTCACATCGCCGCGCAGCACCAGCCAGCCGGCAAACGCCTCCCCGACCTGCATCGGCGCCTCCGCGCGCGCGATCGCGCCGTGAAAGCTGGCCTTCGCCGCCGGGATCTTGTTGGTCGCGACCTGCAGCTCGGCGAGCAGGATGCGCGCCTCGACGTCGTTCGGTTCGATCTCGATCGCGCCGGCCAGCGCGGCCGCCGCCTGATCCATCGCGCCGGTCGCCCAGGCGAGCATCGCGAGTTGAACGCGGCCGCGCAACGTGTCGGGCAGCGCATCGACCAGCCGCCGCGCGGTGTCCAGCGCCGCGCCGAGATCGAGCGCAACCACCTGCGCCTCGGACAGCTCGAGGTGGGTCAGCTCGATCGACTCCGGCTCCACGTCCTCCAGCGCGAGCCGGGCCGCCTCGCGCAGGGCCGGAATCGCCTGCGCGCGGTGCGCGCTGTCGTCGTAGGCCTCGGCCAGATGCGCCCGGGCCAGGTAGGCCTCGACCGTCTGCGCGACCTGGAGCGAACGCGCGATCTGTTCGGCCGCGTCGTCGAGCCGCCCGAGCCGGATGAACAGCTCCGCCAGGTGCGCGCGCTCCTCGGCCGCCTCCGGATCGAACGGCAGCGCGCGCTGCAGCTCGTCGGCCGCCTCCTTCCAGCGCTCGTCCTGTTCCAGGAGGTACGCCCGCGTCACGTGTTCGTACGCCTCCGGGCTGACCGCACGGGTGACCACCACCCGCCCGTTCACGATCTTCGTCACCGGCTTCGGCTGGCCCGCGCAGGCGCCAGCGGCGAAAACGAAAATGCCGACACAGAAAGCCAGCGACCTCACAGCGGAATGTTCCCGTGCTTCTTGGTGGGGTTCGTGTCGCGCTTGTTCGACAGGGCGGCCAGCGCGCGGCACAGCCGGGCCCGCGTCTCGCGCGGGCGGATCACCTCGTCGACGTAGCCGAGCGCGGCGGCCGCGTACGGGTTGGCGAACTTGGCGCGGTATTCGGCGACATAACGCGCCCGCGCCGCCACCGGATCGGCCGCCTTCGCCAGCTCGTCGCGGAACACGATGCCCACCGCCGCCTCGGGCCCCATCACCGCGATCTCCGCCGACGGGAACGCGAAGCTGACGTCGCCGCGGATGTGCTTGGACGACATGACGTCGTAGGCGCCCCCGTACGCCTTGCGCGTGATCACGGTCAGCTTCGGCACCGTCGCCTCGGCGAACGCGTACAGCAGCTTCGCGCCGTGCTTGATGATGCCGCCCCACTCCTGCGCCGTGCCGGGCAGGAAACCGGGGACGTCGACGAACGTCACCAGCGGCAGGTTGAAGCAGTCGCAGAAGCGGACGAAGCGCGCCGCCTTCACCGACGCCGCGATGTCCAGGCAGCCCGCCAGGTGGGCCGGCTGGTTGGCGACCAGCCCGACCGGCCGACCGTCGAGCCGCGCGAACGCGACGATGATGTTGCGCGCGTGATCGGGCTGGATCTCGAACAGCGTGCCGTCGTCGACCACCTGCGCGAGCAGCGCCCGCATGTCGTACGGCTTGGACGGCTCGGCCGGCACCAGATCGTCCAGCGCCGCGTCGGCGCGATCGGCGGGATCTTTCGTCGGCAGCCGCGGCGGATCCTCGCGGTTGTTCTGGGGCAGGAACGCGAGCAGCGCGCGCAGCCCTTCCATGCAGGAAGGCTCGTCGGGAAACGCACGGTGCGCGACGCCCGAGCGCACGTGCGCGGCCGCGCCGCCCAGCTCCTCCTTGCTGACCTCTTCGTGCGTGACGGCGCGGATGACGTCCGGGCCGGTGATGAACATGTGGCTCGTCGATTCGACCATGAACACGAAGTCCGTGATCGCCGGCGAGTACACCGCGCCGCCCGCGCACGGCCCCAGCACCGCCGACAGCTGGGGCACGACGCCCGACGCCAGCGTGTTGCGCAGGAAGATGTCGGCGTAGCCGGCCAGCGACACGACGCCCTCCTGGATGCGCGCGCCGCCCGAATCGTTGAGCCCGACGATCGGCGCGCCCGCCTTCATCGCCAGATCCATCACCTTGCAGATCTTCTTGGCGTGCGCCTCCGCCAGCGAGCCACCGAACACGGTGAAGTCCTGCGCGAACACGAAGATCGTGCGCCCGTGAACGGTGCCGTAACCGGTGACGACGCCGTCGCCCAGCACCTTGTTCTCGGCCATACCGAAGTCGGTGCAGCGGTGCGTGACCAGCTTGTCCATCTCGACGAAGCTGCCCGGGTCGCACAGCAGCTCGACGCGCTCGCGCGCGGTCAGCTTGCCCGCGTCGTGCTGGCGCGCCACGCGCGCCGCGCCGCCCGCGGCCGCCGCCTGCTGCTCCATCGCCGCCAGCGTCGTGAAGCGGTCGTCCCGGGTCGTCATCCCGGCAGCCCCAGCCGCCCGTGCACGTAGCGGCGGATCGCTTCCCGCGCGTCTGCCGGCGGATTGACGAACGCGACCTCGTCGTCCGGCGCGTCCCCTTCCACGACGATCGCCGGCAGCGCCAGCGTGCCGGCGTCCGGCAGCTCGAAGCGGACGTCGACCGGTCGTCCGGGCTCGAACGAGGCGCCGCGCGCCAGCCGGATGCCGTCCTCGCCGACGTTCGCCGCCAGCCGGAACACGCGCCGCTGGGGCGCGCGAATCTCGACCGGAACGGCAATCGGTGCGCGCAAGCTCACAGGGCGGCAATCATAACCTGCGATACCATGGCGTGTCGTTCGCATCCCCGGGGAGATGACGGTGCCAGAACAGCGACGTGGGGTCGGGCTGCTGCTGCTCGTGTCGGCGATCGCCGTCGTCGCAGGCGCGGCAGGCGCGGCGCGCGCCGACGACGACGATCCGAGTCTGTCCGGGCCCTCCGTGTGCGCGCCGCCATGTCCGGACGGGCAGACCTGCGTGGGCAACCGGTGTGTGGCGCCGGGCCGGCGCCCGACCGCGCCGCCGCCGCGACGCGCGACCACCCCACCACCGCCGCCGACACCCCCGCCCCCCTCGACCGCGACCAGCAGGCCCCAGCCGGCCCGCCCAGCTCATCCCGGCAACGCACCACCGCCCGCCCCTCCGCCTGCGCCCTATCCGCCGCCGCCGGCGGCGCCCTATCCCCCGCCGCCCGGCTACCCGCCCCCGCCCGGCTACCCGCAGCCGCTCGGCTGGTACTACCCGCCGCCGCAGCCGCTCGGCTACTACTACTACCCGCAACCGCTGCCGGAGCCGCCCAGGTCGCTGCGGGTGAAGCGGCGTTTCCTGGCGCTCCCCAATCTCGGCGTGCACTCGTACCAGGGCACCGAGGCGACGCTCTACGGTCCCGGCCTGCGCCTCGGTACGCTGGCGG
>Ga0111539_10006225_pt1 | contig 15401 bp, 13 predicted proteins | sample RhiMethybrSRZTD1_FD_79667 | JGI IMG/M metagenome (GOLD analysis project Ga0111539, IMG submission 79667) | Populus rhizosphere microbial communities from Tennessee, USA - Rhizosphere MetaG P. TD hybrid SRZTD1 (version 2) (version 2) | ecosystem: Host-associated > Plants > Roots > Rhizosphere >... | reverse complement strand
GAGCAGCTCGATCTCTCGGGAACGCTTTCCGACGTGGCGCACCGTGCACTAAGGCTGGTTGAGCGTAAGAAGATCGCGCGCGCGCTGGAAGCCAATCTCGGCAACAAGAGCAAGACCGCTGAGGACCTCGGGGTCAGTTATAAGACGCTCCTCACCAAAATTAAAGAGTACGGTGTCTAACGGCGCACTTGGACAGGATTTACAGGATGTTTCAGGATTAACAGGATCAGAATCTTCTGAATCCTGAAACATCCTGTAAATCCTGTCCAATATGTGTGTCTTGGAATCAATTCCGGATTAGCACTTTCTCATCGATCAGGAGAGACTCAAAGAGATGTATACGAGGCCAATGATTTTCCCCTTCGATGCAACCGGCCGAATCTATGTTCTGCAAGACGCCAAAGGTCAGGTAGTAGGTACTGGCTCAAGAGAAGTTTGTGAAACCCTGATGCATCTCATCGGTGCTGGTTTATCGCCGGTGATGGATAAGACCGCGACCGTCGCTCACGGCAACGTTCGCGCTGCAATCACGATATAGCCGCCAGAAGTGCTCCTTTTTTCTGGAACAGGCCCGGTGCTCGTTCCAGAAATTTTTTTTTGAAAATTTTCTGGAGACCTCACCGTATTGAAAATATAGATTAGATATCCTGGAAAAACGGATAGTTGGTGCAGCGGCGGGCAGGCGGGCGGTCTGGTCCGCGTTTTTTGTTTTTGGCTCGGATCCGCGCAAATCCGCATTTCAAATCCGTGTTAATCTGAGTCCGTGCAACCCGTACTCTCCTCCGAACAGATCCGCGAAATCGACCGTCTTACCGTTGAGAACTATCACACGTCTTCCCTGCTCCTGATGGAAGCTGCCAGTGCTGCCTGTATGGAGGCGATCCGAGCGCGCCTCGAAGGCAACCTCGCGAGTAAGAAAGCACTCATTCTTTGTGGAAAAGGTAACAACGGCGGTGACGGCGCGGCCCTGGCGCGAGCGCTTTCACGGACAGGAATGCACTGTAGCGTCGTTCTGTTCGGGAAGTTCTCGGAGACGTCAGGCGATGCCCGTACAAACTTTGAATCGGTGGCGCGTCTGGCAAGTTTCGAGGCGGGTTCGCATGAGTCGCCGCCGCCACTTACGTTTATCGAGTGTGAAAGTGTCGGCGCGTGGGAACAACTGGCAAAGCCGCGCAACGCCTACGACGTCATAGTCGATGCGCTCTTCGGAACGGGATTAACTCGACCGCTCGAAGGCGTGTTTCTGAAAGTCATCGAGCATGTCGCGATGCTGAGAGAAGCACGGGACCGGGCCGCAGGCGTGCGTCCCCTCATTCTCTCAATCGACATTCCTTCGGGCCTGAACGCCGATAAACCAAAACCTATCGGGTCCGCCGTCAAGGCCGATATCACAGTGACGTTTACGGCTCCCAAACTCGCAAACGTCCTTTCCCCGGTCTGCGACTTTGGTGGTGAATTGATTGTCTCTGATATCGGTTCTCCGACTTCGTTGATTGAAGCCATCAGGCCATGGTTGTTTTTGAGTGAGGCTGAAGAAGCACGCGAGTGGCTCGTTAGCACGCGATATACACGCGAGTCGTACAAGAACACGCACGGTCATGTACTAGTCGCTGCCGGTTCCCGTGGTTATTCAGGCGCTGCAGCGCTGACAGGCAACGCTGCTATGCGAGCGGGCGCGGGTTTGGTGACGATTGCGACGCCCTCATCCGCGCAGGTGTCCGTGGCGAGTAGCGCAATGCCGGAAGTGATCACGACGGCTCTGGCAGAAACAGATCGGGGAGCCGTCAGTGACGAGGCTGCAGATCACTTTTTGAAGCTCGCTGAAAAGTCGACGGTGGTCGCGGTTGGACCGGGACTGACGTCGGACGATGAACGCACGCGTCGCTTTGTGCGCACGATCGTTGAGCGTCGCACACGGCCAGTAGTGATCGATGCTGATGGACTGAATTCTCTCGCGCCCTGGCCTGCAAATCTAAAAGGATCAGATGAGCATCCACTCGTGCTGACGCCGCATTCCGGCGAAATGCTCAGATTGATGGGCGCCGACAACAAGTCCGCCCTCGACGATCGGGTCGCCGCGGCGCGAGAGTTTGCCACCAAACATCACATCGTCCTGGTTCTTAAGGGCGCGCGTTCACTTGTCGCGACGCCGGACGGTCGCGTTTTTATCAACCCGACCGGCAACGCCGGACTCGGCACTGCCGGCGCAGGCGACACGCTGACGGGTCTCATCTCCGGCTTTCTCGCGCAAGCCTACGCGACTCTTGAAGATCGCGCTGATCCAATCGCCGCCACGATTGCGGCACTCTATATCGGCGGTCTTGCTGGTGATTTCGCTGCGCGAGAACTCGGCATGCGGACGATGCTTGCCTCCGACATCCGCGAACACTTCAGTCACGCGCTGCGCTTCCTCGACCCACTCGGGGAATTGCCGTAACATCAGTGGGAATTAAATTGAGGAGCTCAAACAATGCCATATCCGGAAATCATGATACAGCCGATGCGGGAAGATTTGACCCGGCTCGGGGTGGAAGAACTTAGAACTGCGGACGCAGTTGATCAGACAGTACAGAATAGTAAAGGCACGCTCATGGTCGTGGTGAATTCGATCTGCGGTTGTGCTGCGGGTAAGGCGCGGCCCGGTGTGGCGCTCGCGCTGCAGCATGCTGTTAAGCCTGACAAGATAGCCACGGTCTTCGCCGGTGCGGATATCGAAGCGACTGAAAGAGCACGCAGCTATTTCACTGGCTATGGGCCATCGTCGCCGTCAATCGCGTTGCTGAAGGACGGCGAGCTGGTTTACATGCTTGAGAGATATCAGATCGAGGGCCGCGACGCGCAGCAGATCGCGGGTGAGTTGACGAATGCGTTCGACGAGCATTGTCAGGCGTGATTCCCGCGGTACATTTGGACAGGATTTACAAGATTGTTTTCAGGATGAACAGGATACATCTTGTAAATCCTGAGACATCCTGTTAATCCTGTCTAAGCAACCTCATCACCTCCGAATGCAGCAACACCACATCCGGCGACTGCTGCAGCGCCAGAAAATAATTCTTCTGAAACTGACTCCCGGTCTCGGCCGGCGATAGTAACGCTTTCGCCCTTTCCACGAAGGCGGTGGCATCGGCTTCAGTCGCGGGTACTTCGGAATGCGGATCGAGTGTCTCATCGATCTGTACAATCAACTCCGAAAGACGATGCAACCAGTCGAACCACGGGTCTTTCAACACCAACTGCAAAAATTCATAGCTATTGCCAATCCGCCCGCGTGCTCGCTCGTAATCCCGGCGCTCCAGGTCGAGAAGCGTTTTATGAATCCGCAGCATTCCCGTCCGCAATAGTTTCAAGCGTTCGCGCGTCTCGTCCGATGCTCGTTCGTTCTCCATAACGGTTCCCCTCTGTGCGCTATGTTATGATCGCAGCGATGCCGGGCGCCATCTCCCTCAACACTTCGATTGAGGATCTTCACAGTTTCAAGATTGCACGATTAGGTCCGATACTCTCTCGCAAACTCGCAAAAGCACTCGCCACCCACACGTATAAAAAGAGTTCAGCAGCAGTCACGGTCGAAGATCTGCTCAACTACTTTCCGATGCGTTATGAAGATAGATCGCATCCCGCTTTGATTAAAGACCTCAAAGAGGGGGTCGAAGCATCGCTCGAGCTCACGGTAACGCACGCTCACGGTTACGCAGTGCGAAACCAGCGCGGTTACGGCAGGCCGCAGCTCTACATCTTCGAAGTCGCCGGCATTGACGGCCCAATGACCGGCCGCGAGGTGATTGTCTGGTGGTTTGTATCGGGCCGTCGTGCCTACGACATCGTCAAGTATTACACCGCGAAACTAGCTCGTGGCACACGGTTCATTACTTTTGGCCGTTGGGAATGGGAAGCACGCCGCAACACTTACAAATTGCGTCTCAATAACGCAGCCGACGAACTCGAGATTCTTCTGCCCCCCGACGACACGGAAGCGCCCGCCGAGCTCGATCCGGAACAAAGCGAGGAGAATCTTCCCGATCCCGCTCTCGCTGCGATTCACGTCGGGCGCAGAGTTCCTGTCTATCGCAAGCTCGGAGAGTTCAACTCAAAGCGCGTTCGTGAAATCGTGCACGCAGTCCTCGCGTTATTGAGCGACAAGGAGATCGAGGAAACGCTGCCTGCCGATCTTCGTCACCGAGAAGACCTGATCGGTCGCGCCCAGGCCCTGCACGAGATTCATTTTCCACCGCAAGACGTTTCGATGACGGATTATGAGCTGTCGCGAAGCCGGGCTCATGTCAGGATGATCTTTGAAGATTTCTTCTGGGTGGCATTCGCGATTGGTCTGAAGCGAGGTCAACGCGTTAAAGAGTTGAAAGATACACCCGTGCGAATCGATAAACCGGTCAAGGATCGAATCGCCTCGATAATGCCGTTCAAGCTGACTCGCGCACAGAAAAAGGTTACGGCACAGATTTTCAATGACATGCAATCCACGGCTCCGATGAATCGATTGCTGCAGGGCGACGTCGGTAGTGGTAAGACGATCGTCGCAGTCGTTGCAATGATTGCAGCGATGGAAAACGATCTGCAGACGGCGCTCATGGCCCCGACGGAAATCCTCGCGGAGCAACATGCACGCAGCATCAAGCGTCTGCTGGCCAGGACACCTTATCGTATCGAACTATTGACGGGTTCACTGCGCGCCGCCGAAAAACGCCGGCTTCAGACCGCTTTGAAAGACGGCGAGATCCACGCCTGCATCGGCACCCAGGCGCTGATCCAGGAGGCCGTCGCATTCGAGAAGCTTGGACTCGTGGTCATTGACGAACAGCATCGTTTCGGTGTGATGCAACGGGCGGAGTTGCGCTCGCGAGGTCTCAATCCGGACGTGCTCGTTATGACGGCCACGCCGATCCCTCGCTCGCTTGCCATGACGGTCTATGGTGATCTGGACGTTTCGATTATCGACGAGCTACCGCCGGGCCGAACCCCGATTGAGACCGCGGTGGTTGGTGAAGACCAGCGTCAGGAAGTGAAGAAATTGATTTCACGCGAGGTCAAAGCGGGCCGGCAGGTATACGTTGTCTACCCGCTTGTCGCAGAGTCGGAGAAGATGGATCTCAAGGACGCGACGCGACGCTACGAGTATTTACGCGACACCGTGTTTCCGAAACTCTCAGTCGGTCTGCTGCATGGAAAGATGAAGCCCGTGGAAAAAGAGAAAGTGATGAGCGCTTTTGTCGCCGGTGAAACCAAAATTTTGGTGTCGACGACGGTGATTGAAGTCGGCGTTGACGTTCCGAATGCATCGGTAATGATCGTCGAACACGCGGAGCGCTTCGGACTGTCGCAGCTTCACCAGTTGCGCGGGCGTGTTGGTCGTGGAGCCGAGAAGAGTTATTGCATACTGTTGACGAGCGATAAGAAAACCGCGGTGGCTGAAGAACGGCTCGGCATCATGGCGCAAACGAGCAACGGATTCATCATTGCCGAGAAAGATCTCGAGTTGCGTGGACCAGGCGAGTTGCTGGGAACGAAGCAGTCGGGATTGCCGGAGTTTCGCATCGGGAACATCGTGCGCGATCAACCGTTGCTGGAGAAAGCGCGCGAAGAGGCTGAGTTTTATCTAGCGAAACCGAAGTCGGTTGTCACGGCAAGAATGACTGCGCGCATCAAGCAGGATCCGCGGTTTGGACTCGCTGCCGTCGGATAAATAGAAATGCGGATTATCGCAGGGGAATACAAGGGACGAAATCTCAAGAGTCCGCCATCGATGAACGTGAGGCCGACGTCGGATCGGCTTCGCGAAACGCTCTTCAACGTCATTGCGCCCCGTATCGAAGACGCTCGATTTCTAGATCTGTGCGCAGGTTCGGGCGCCGTGGGTATCGAGGCGTTATCACGCGGAGCGAGTCACACGACGTTTGTCGATCGGTCGCGGCGGATGTGTAAGTTGATTGAAGCGAATGTTGCGTTGTGCCGGATTCCGGAGGAACAGTGGGATATTTATTGTTCCGACGTCAACGAGTTTTTGCGGCAATCGAAAGATGAACGTTGGGACATCGTTTTCTTCGATCCGCCGTACAAAGAGGACTATCTCAAAACGCTTCAGTTACTCGGCAACAACGAGCTCGTGATTGCGGAACATCATCACAAAACCGCCCTGCCTGATTCGGTGGGTGATCTCCAACGGAGTCGAATTCTAAAGCAGGGCGATTCGTGTCTCAGCTTCTATAAACAGGAGCAGGGGCAGTGAACAGGAGCAGGAAGCTCAACCTCCTCCTCCAGCTCGCTGCCCCTGCTAACTTTCATTTTCGTGGCCCCGTCACGCGAGGCCTGAGTGGGCCTTATCAACCCTCTATCGTACTCATCGCCGTTACGGCGCGTTTTTCGTAGGCCGCAATGGTGGCAATGTTTTTCTTCTCCACATCGGTCAGAGCATCGTCGGTGAAGGTTGGATCGGCTTTGTACCACGCGAAGCTGGAGAAGTATTTCTGTAGCCATGGCTCTTTGAATACTTTACCGTGACGCGCGTAAATCTCCTGACGCATCTGGCCGGCATCTTCGAGGAATAGACCTTCCAGCAAAGCACGCGTGATCGGCTTGGTGCCTAACTCCTCGTGAATCTTGTTCTCATACCTAACGATGGTTTCGACATTGGCTTTGTCGTTGCCGGAGAGCTCTTCGTCTTTGAAGTTCTCGTCAGGGTTGTACCACGGCTGAAAGAAGAAGTACTGCTGCAACCATTCCGCGCGAAACATGCGCCCGTGACGCGCGTAGATCTCATTTCGCAGCAGACGCAGCTCATGGAGGCTCAGGCCGTTCAACATCCGTTCGGAGATCGCTTTGTTCTCGAAGAACTGCATGTCGCCCGGCAATATAGCCACATTGCGTTGCTTTTTCTGCGCGCTCGCCAGGATGTCCAGATTCTTACGCTCGATCGTGGATAACTTCTTCGCGTCGTACTTCTCATCCGGGAAATACCAGTAACGCTCGTCGAAATATTGCTGCAGCCATGTATCGTCGTCGAAGCGCTTGCCGTGAATGGCTTCGACTTCCGCCACCAAGACTTTCCATTCGGCGCCACTGTGCTTGCCGAGCTTTCGCGCCGTGATCTGCCGGTCGCGCCAGTAGCGCATGTCGCCGGGTTGGATGGTCTCGTGCTTCGAGGCTTCAGCGATACGGATGACGTCCAGGTTCTGACGCTCCGTGTTGTTGAGCATCGAATTTTTGAAGTCGGGATTAGGCTTGTACCACGATTGCTCTTCGAGATAGGCCTTGATGTCGTTGTCTTTGAAGACGCGGCCGTGGCGACCAAAGATGATCCCGCGCAACAGCTTCAGATCCTCAATCGCCAGCGGCTGGACCTGGGCCTGTTTTATGGATGCCTTGCTGAAGTCCAGCTCTTTTAACCCGTCCATGGTGTCCTGGGCGAACACACTGAACGATGTTGCGGCTATCAACGCAAGCAGAAGAAATAGTCGGGTCATATGTCTCTCTCTTGTACACAGATTACCCAAAAATATCTCGGACTTTATCGACCAACCCTTTGTTCTCCAGATCCTTGTTCTCTACTTCAGCCAACTGTTCGAGCAGCTTCCGCTGCTCTCTCGTCAACGTCGTCGGCGTGATCACGGTCACCGAAACAAAGAGATCGCCGCGACCGCGTCCACCCAGCACAGGCATTCCTTTGCCCCTGAGCCGAAACACGGTGCCGGTTTGAGTTCCCATCGGGACTTTGACTTTCTCTTCGTCATCAAGCGTCTTCACCATGATCTCGGCGCCCAGCGCGGCCTGCGCAAAGGTGATCGGGACGGCCTCGTACAGGTTGCTACCTTGTCGCTCAAACTGGTCATGCTCGGCTACGTGGATAACCACATAAAGATCACCCGACGCGCCCCCCTGCGTGCCGGCTTCCCCTTCACCTGATACGCGTAAACGAGACCCCGTTTCGACCCCTGCCGGAATTTTTACTTCCAGTTGTTTCTCGCGTTCGACTCGTCCCGTGCCCTTGCAATCGGGGCAGGGATTCTTGATGACGCGTCCGGCGCCGCGACAAACATGACAGGTTCTCGCAACCGAGAAGAATCCCTGCTGGTAGCGAACCTGACCGGTACCGCTGCAGGTCGAACACGTTTCGGGCTGGCTGCCTGCCGCTGCTCCAGATCCCTTGCAGGTATCGCAAGCCTCCAGACGCGGGATACGCAGTTGCGCCGTCATTCCGCGCGCAGCTTCTTCGAGCGAGATCTCCAGATCGTAGCGAAGGTCCGCACCACGTTGAGCCGACGTGCGGCGCGAGCCGGCACGGCCACCGCCAAACACATCACCAAAACCAAATAAGTCGCCAAGAATGTCTTCGATTCCACCGAAACCGGGGGCGCCCCACGCTCCGCCACCGGCGGCACTGCTGGAAACGCCTGCGTGCCCAAAGCGGTCGTAACGCTGGCGCTGTTCCGTGTCGGAGAGCACGCTGTAAGCCTCGGCCGCTTCCTTAAACTTTTCTTCGGCGGATGCGTCGTTTGGATTCTTGTCAGGGTGATACTTAACTGCGAGACGCCTGTAGGCGCTCTTAATTTCCTGCTCGGTAGCGGTGCGGCTAACGCTCAGGACCTCGTAATAATCGCGTTTACTCATACCATCTCTTTCACTTAACTATCTTGTTCATTCTGAGAATCCTGTAATCCTGCCTGAGTTTTATCAGGATTTACAAGATGTACAGGATTAATAGGATTTTATGTTTCGGTATTCACTTCATCTGCTGTGGGGTTCAACATTGCGGATGTGAGTTGCCCGGCGACACGTTCCAACTTAATCAACGTTCTGTTGATCTCATCAAGGTTTTCACTCTTGGCGACTGCCCCTGCTTCAGCGAAGGTCGCTTCTGCAGTTTCCTGTTCCTGCTCCGACAGTAAACCACCAAACTTATCAAAGGATTTTTTGGTGTTTCTCAATAGCGAGTCCAATTTGTTTCTGGTTACAAGAACCTCTTTCGCAGTGCGATCGGTGTCGGCGAAATCCTCTGCCTCTCTGATGATCCGATCGATTTCGTCCGGCGCGAGACCCGAGGTCGGCGTAATTCGCATCTGCTGCTCGCTTCCCGTGGTCTTGTCCTGAGCCGAAACCGAGACGATACCATTCGCGTCGACTTCAAATGAAACCTCGATCTGCGGCACCCCACGCGGATTCGGCGGAATTCCGACCAACTCAAACTTTCCGAGCGAGCGATTGCCCTGCGCCACTTCGCGTTCACCCTGCAAGACGTGAATCTCCACCGACGACTGGTTGTCGACGACGGTGGTAAACGTGAGACTGTTGCGCAATGGAATCGTGGAGTTGCGCTCGATAATCTTTGTGAACAGCCCACCACGCGTCTCCAGCCCCAGGCTGAGCGGCAACACGTCGAGCAGCACGATGTCTTTCACTTCGCCATTCAACACGCCGCCCTGAATCGCTGCGCCCATCCCTACCACTTCGTCGGGGTTGATCTCTGAAGAGGGTTTGCGTCCGAAGATCTTCTCGACTGTCCGTTCGACAATCGGCGATCTCGTTTGGCCGCCAACGAGGATGACTTTATGAATGTCCGACGCCTGAAGATTCGCATCTTTCAGCGCCGTCTGACAGGGCTCAATGGTCTGATCAACCAGATCCGTAACCAGTGTTTCAAACTGTTCGCGCGTGAGCGTCTTGTTGAAGTGTTTCGGACCCGTAGCATCGGCAGCAATGAACGGCAGATTGATTGCGGTTTCGGCGGCCGATGACAGATCACACTTGGCGCGTTCGGCGACCTCTTTCAGTCGCTGCAGTGCAAGACGATCCTGTCGCAGATCGATTCCGGTGTCGGCGAGAAACTGGCCCGCCATCCAGCTCATGATGCGCTCGTCGAAGTCTTCGCCGCCGAGAAAGGTGTTACCCGAAGTTGAAAGCACTTCGAACACGCCATCATTCATTTCGAGAATCGAAATATCAAAAGTGCCACCGCCGAGATCGTAAACGGCGATACGCTCGACATCCGCTTTGCCCAGGCCGTACGCCAATGCCGCCGCTGTGGGCTCGTTGATGATGCGTTCGATTTTCAGACCGGCAATCTTGCCTGCATCTTTGGTAGCCTGGCGCTGCGTGTCGTCGAAGTAAGCGGGAACAGTGATGATGGCGTCAGTGACGGCTTCGCCGAGAAAGTCTTCCGCAGCGGCCTTCAAACGTTGCAAGACGATGCCTGATAACTCGGGAGGACTGTAATTGCGGCCCTGTACTCGAACCCGAGCGTCGCCGTTTGGAGAATCCACGATCTCAAACGCGGAAGTCTCGCGCATCTTCGCGACTTCCTTCGAGCTGAACTTTCGACCGATGAGTCGCTTGACGGCATAAACAGTATTGGCTGCGTTCGTGACTGCCTGTCGTTTGGCAATCTGGCCCACGAGCCGTTCGCCCTTTTCAGTGAAGCCAACAACGGTGGGCGTCGTGCGGCCACCTTCTTTATTCGGGACAATCTGCACCGCGCCGCCTTCAAGCACGGCGACACAACAGTTGGTGGTGCCTAAATCTATTCCAATCGACTTTCCCATTGCCTCACTTAGCCACAAAAATGCTCACAAACACAAAAAATGATTTCTGATTATGCAGCGCCCAATAACCTTCCTTTACTCTCCATCTTTCTCGTCTTCTTCAGTTATGTGCTTTTTGTGCCTTTTTGTGGCTGATCCGCTCTTGTGCCTTTTTGTGGCTTCATTTACGTGTTGCGACTTTTACGAGCGCGGGGCGGATAAGTTTGTCGCCGAGGCGATAACCGGCAACTATCTCCTGCATCACCGTGTCGGGTTCAAAGTCGTCGCTGGCTTCAGTCACTACAGCCTCGTGAACATGCGGATCGAACGGTTCGCCCACAGCGGCAATCGGCTTGACACCTAACGCATCCAGCACACCGTTGAGTTGCTTGTAGATGAGATCCACGCCACTGAGAAAGTGTCGAAACTCATCCGACTCCGACGACTCGACCGATGCCTCAGCTTCCAGCGCTCTCTTGAGATTGTCCACGACCGGCAAAAGTTTCGTGGCAACGTCAGCAACGACACGGTTGTACGTTTCACCACGTTCACGGTCAACTCGCTTTCGGTAGTTCTCAAAATCCGCCTGCCGTCGTGCCAGGCGATCCTTTAGATCCGCGTTTTCAGCCTCGACTCGCTTCAGTTCGGCTCGCGTCGCAATCAGCTCAGCGGTGGCTGGACCTCCGGCAGTCTCCTCGGAAACGGGGTCGTCTTCAGCCAGGAACTCGTCGAGTTCCTCCGGGGACATCATTTCCATATCTTCGTTGTCGGGGTCTTTGTCCATGTCCACCGGTGTAGTTTCTGCAGACTCTGCCTCATCGTCAGCGTCCGTGAATCTGATTGGGATGCGGTGCGAACCTTTGTCGCGACTGTCTGATGTCATTAGGAAGGATCGAATCTCTACTGATTAACGTCAGGCCTGTTCGCTCAGTCGATGCTCAATTAACCGAGCCATGTAGTTTACCATAGCCATTATCCGCGCATATTCAATTCTCGTCGGGCCGATTACGCCGAGTGTGCCGGTGTTGTCGTTGGATCCGACGCGATACGGCGCAGTGATCAGAGCGCAATTTCGCATTGAACTCACCGGGTGTTCACGACCGATCACGACGTGTACATCGCCCGGATAATTAGCCGCGTCGTGAACGCATTCGTTCAGGATCTTGATCAACCGCGACTTCTCTTCAAAGGTTCGAAACAGCTCCCGCATGCGGTCAAAATCAACGAAGTCGGGCTGCATGAGAATGTTTGAAGCGCCGTCTACATAAACACCACCCGTCGTTTCCTCACCCTCAAGACTCCGTTCACACAACAAAATCGCGTTCTGCAACAGCTTGTCGTAGAGCGCCTTCTCCTCCTTCATCAACTCGACGATCGCCGCGCGAATCGCCAGCAGGCTCTTGCCACTGAATTCGGTATTCAAATAGCGAGCCGTGTGATCCAGATCGTCCTGAGTCAAATCGTCGGCGACTCTGATCACTTTGTTGTGAATGATGTTTGCCGTGGAAACCAGCACCACCAGAATTCGCCTGTCGGGGAGCAGCATGAACTCGATGTGATTGAGCCGGTTGTCCGCCAGTGAAGGCGAGATCACGATGCCAACGTTCTGCGAAAGCGCCGAGAGAACGTGCGACGCGGTCTCCATCAGACGATCGGGCGACGAATCCGCATCGATATCGCTGGTCGAGAAAATTTGGTCGATAGCCTTTAGGTCGGTGCGCGATAGGCGCGCTTCGCCGAGCATGTAGTCGACGTAATAGCGGTAACCCTTGTCAGTCGGGACGCGACCCGCCGACGTATGTGGTTGCTCGACGAGTCCCGCCTCCTCGAGGTCGGCCATCACGTTACGAATCGTCGCCGGACTCCATCCGTAGCCATGTGAAAAACGGTCAGAGAGCACACGAGAGCCGACGGCCTCGCCTGTGACGAGGTGTTCCTTGATCAAAGCAGCGAGCAGCACCTCTGCGCGGGAGTCCAGGCCGCCTTTCTCAGTGGTTTGTAGATTTGTGGCTCTTCGGGGCATTGCCCCGCAGTATACAAAGTTATCCACAGATTGCACAGATTAGGCCGCCTCGGCGTCGATTTCAGGATCTGGCGCCATCTCTAAGTGTTGAAATAGTAAGTTTTATTGTCCCTTCCCGGCAAAGGTTGACTCCTCGCCGCCGCCGTCCTTAAGATTAGTTCCCCAAACCGCTGTTTGCCGCCACGAGTTACCGCAATGAATGAAGTTACTAAATATTTCGCCGACGCATTTCGACATATGGGCGGAAACCGCGGTGTGCCTCCGATCGAAGTGCGTTTCAACCCATATGCAGGTCTGCGACATTCGATTCGCGCGCGACAGGGACGTGTTTATGTAGGCTTGTCCGAAATCTGTAAAGATGCGCCAGCCGAAGCCCTGCGGGCACTTGCGTTTATTCTTGTGGCGCGGTTACTCGGCAAACGTGTTCCCACAATTCACGACCGGATTTACAGGGACTATTCATTAACACCTTCCGTGATGCGTTTAGCCGATCTGGCGCGTCGTGGACGTGGTCGAAAGATGATTTCGACTGCGCACGGGAAGGTTTACGATCTCAACCGGATGTTCGCAAAATTGAACCGCGAATATTTCGATGGAGCGATACCGAAGCCGACCATCACGTGGTCGCAACGCCGGACTAAGAGCATTCTTGGTCATCACGATCAGGTTTTTGACAGCATCACCATCAGCAAGACATTGGATTCAAACGATGTTCCGGATTACGTTGTGGAGTACGTTCTCTATCACGAGATGCTGCACATTAAACATCCTGCACGTTTGATCAATGGCCGCCGCCATCGCCACACGAGCGCTTTCCGGTTTGATGAACGCAAGTTTGTGGATTATGAGAAGGCGCAGCAATGGATTGAACGCCTGGCGCGGCTACGCCGAGTGCCGCGGGCGCGCGCCGCGTAAGTCTTGGAACTATTTCGTGGCCTTAGCGTTTCTACAAGCGAGGTAGGTGGGCTCCTCAAAAAGGGCGGTCTTTCTGGAACCAGTTTTCAGGAGGCCGCCTTTCTTCTTGGCCACAAAAAGGCACAAAGAGCACATGACCAGGTTTCGTTTTGTGCTTTGTGTGCCTTTTCGTGGCTGGCTTTTCTTCGTGGCGCCCCTTACACTACGCATTTTGCTAACATCCTACCTTTTTAGACGGAGACATCAGTTATATGGCTATTCCTGCAACACAGATTCGCCGCGGTATGGTTATCGTTTTCGAGGGCCAGCCGTGCAAAGTTCTAGAATTTCGACACCACACGCCCGGCAACCTGCGGGCGATGATCCAGACCAAGCTGCGTAATATTCGGACCGGCGCGTCGTTTGAACATCGTTTTCGTTCCGCAGACACCATCGAAAAGGCTTCGATGGAACAGCACGAGATGGAATATCTCTACTCCGACGGCTCTCATCACCACTTCATGAATACGGAGAATTACGAACAGACGGCGCTGAGTGAGGACGACCTCGGCGACGCGGCGCCCTGGCTGACGCCAGGCATGAAGATCCAAGCCGAGTTTTACGACGGTTCGCCAATCGGAATCGACTTGCCACCTTCGATGGAACTGACTGTGACTCAAACCGAACCGACGCTCAAGAGCGCGACGGTCTCGAACGTTAATAAACCGGCTACTCTCGAGAATGGGGTGACAATCACGGTTCCGCCATTCATCAACGAAGGCGACAGAATACGTGTCGATCCCACGGAAGGACGGTACATAGAGCGGGCGAAGTGAGGGCATATGTATCTGGCTTACAGCCTCCTGCTATCGCTCGGCCTGCTGGTTCTGATTCCTCACTTCCTTTTTCAAGCGCTGGCACACGGAAAATACATCGCCGGATTGCGCCAGCGTCTCGGTTCTGTTCCTCCCGTCAACGATAAACCCGTGATCTGGCTGCACTGTGTTTCAGTCGGTGAGACGCAGGCGGCGCGACCGTTAGCGCAGCGTCTGCAACAGCAGTTTCCGCATCATGCTCTCGTTGTTTCAACGATCACGCGCACCGGACAGAATCTCGCGCGCGACGTTTTTCGCACGCAAGCGAAGAGCGTCATCTACTTTCCATTCGACTGGCGCTGGACCGCGCGACGAGCACTGAAAGCCATCAACCCCGATGCGGTCCTCATAATGGAAACGGAGCTCTGGCCGAACTTCCTCCGCGAATGTAAAGCGAGAAAAATTCCGGTCGCGCTCGTTAACGGACGAATCTCGCGACAGTCTTTTCGACGGTACAAACTGATCACGTTCTTTCTTCGTCGTGTGCTTTCCTCGTTGAGCATTGCAGTAATGCAATCTGAAATGGACGCTGAGCGTCTCGGGACGCTCGGCATGCCGAAGGACAGACTCTTCACAGCAGGTAACCTCAAGTTTGACGCTGAAGTGGCAGACGGTTTGACGACGAGGACTGAGGAAATCAGAACGCGCTTTGGATTGGACACCGGTGCGCCGCTTATTCTTGCGGCCAGCACACACGCGAACGAAGAGGAAATGATTCTCGATAGCGTCAAACAACTCGGCAAAGTCACGCCGGTGCGGTTGATGATCGCGCCCAGACACCCGGAACGGTTCAAAGAGGTTGCCAATCTGATTCAACAATCCGGACTAAGCTGGGCCAGAAGAACGGATTCGGCCCATTCAGATGACACCAATGCCACTATCATTCTTCTCGATACGATCGGCGAACTGCCCGCGACCTACGAACTGGCGCAGATCGTTTTTGTCGGTGGCAGTATTGTAGATAAAGGCGGGCACAACGTGCTTGAGCCGGCAGCAGCGGGAGTGCCGGTCGTAACCGGCGCACACACGCATAACTTCCAGGCAATTGTCGAACTGATGCATGAGGCGAATGCGATAGTT
>Ga0111539_10006224_pt1 | contig 15402 bp, 6 predicted proteins | sample RhiMethybrSRZTD1_FD_79667 | JGI IMG/M metagenome (GOLD analysis project Ga0111539, IMG submission 79667) | Populus rhizosphere microbial communities from Tennessee, USA - Rhizosphere MetaG P. TD hybrid SRZTD1 (version 2) (version 2) | ecosystem: Host-associated > Plants > Roots > Rhizosphere >... | reverse complement strand
TATACAACCGAAGCTCGAAAAATTTAAAAAAGTTTTTAAGGACAAGCTTAAAAATAATTGAAGTTTTTTATTGCCTGATGAAACTTATGAGGGTGGGTCGCGTTACTAAGTTTGAGTAGAGTAGTTCTTCTCATAGGTTTAGGTTTAGGTAAACAAAAAAGCCCAGAGACGCTGGGCTTTTTTGCTTCTTCACCTTTTTCAGGGATAAAAATATCAGGTCGATTCTTTTGGTTCCTGATAGTTGTCCTTCTTGTATTCCTTTTCCAGTTTGTGCAATTGCTGATTTAACAGATCAATCCTCACTAACAGGTTCAATACCAACGCATCTTTCACTTTTTGGCTTGGGCTTGTTTTCATTTCTTCCTTAAGCACCATGTACATGGCCTCAAGCTGCTGAAAATCATGAGTAAAACCATTGAGACCCTCACTTTTCTGAAACTCATCGATCATCTCAACCTTTTCAGAGATCTGCCGGAAATAATAAGCTTCCACATCATCAAACTCCGCTGACGAATTATCCTTTGCGATTGAGGTTCCTGAAGTCTTCGGAATGAGGAGATATCCACAAAGCACCATAAAGATCACAGCGGCAGCCCGCCATAACGCAACAGAATTCCAAACGCTCGTTCGCCTCAATCCTAAGGAAGCATCAATACCCGTCCACACTTTTTCGCCAGGCTCTTTGTCGTCAAATGACTCCCTGTTGCTGCGAATGAACTCTTCTAATCGATCTTTCATAACACCTAAATTTAAACGTTACGATTTTTTCGTTAACAATTCTCTTAGCTTGGCTTTTGCCCTATTAAGCTGTGATTTGGATGTCGATTCAGTAATACCCATTATCTCGGCTATTTCCTGGTGATCGTACCCTTCCAACAAATATAGGGAGAGCACCATCCGGTATCCATCAGGTAATTCCTCAATACATCGCTTTACACGTTCAACTGTCAGCCCCTCGCCGTATTCTGCCACTGGCTCCTCCTCCGCAACGTCCCAACGGTCGTCATCGGGTATAGGATCGTGTTTTTTTCGATTCACGGCGTTTATTGCCTTATTTACCACAATTCGCTTAAGCCAGGCCCCAAACGTTGCATCGCCACGATAGCTATCGATGTTCCGGAAGGCATTAATAAAGGCCTCCTGAAGCACGTCCTCCGCCTCCTCCTCACTGTGGGTAATTCTTAAACCGACATTGTACATAGCTTTGGAGTACAATTTGTACAAACGAAAATGAGCGTCCCGATCGCCTGCCTTGCACCGCGCAATCAGCTCCTCGTGAATGTTTACTCCATGGTCCAAACTAATAACGCCACTTTAGGTAAAGACAAGTTAAAAAGAAAAGGGTTGCATGCGTCCGGTCGAATTACTTAGGCTGGAACCAACTCTAATTATTCACCACAAGGCCCTTATCCCGTGCGATTTTCATTAGCAATGCCATAGCTTCTTCCCGATCGTTCTTGATCTCGCCTTCGAGAATTGCTTCTTTGATCTGTTCCTTCATTTCACCTATGACGCGTCCCGGGGGAATATTGAAAATTTGCATGATCTCGTCTCCGGTAACCGGGGGCTGAAAGTTCCTGATGTGATCCTTCTGTTCTACCTCGGCGATCTTCTGTTCCACCGCGGTAAAGTTTTTCAGGAATTTGTTAACCTTGTCTAAATTCTTCGACGTGATATCGGCGCGACAAAGTATCATCAATGCGTCAATGTCATCCCCGGCATCAAAAAGCAGCCGCCTGATAGCTGAATCTGTCACTTCCTTGGCCAGCGGAATGGGTCGAAGATGTAATCGTACCAGGTTCTGAACAAAAGACATTCTGTCATTCATAGGAAGCTTCAGTCTTTTGAATATCCCAGGAGTCATTCGTGCACCCCGATCTTCGTGCCCATGAAACGTAAAGCCATGCTCTTTATCATAACGTTTGGTCGCCGGCTTCGCAATGTCGTGAAGTATCGCAGCCCAACGGAGCCAGAGATCGTCGGAAACTTTTGCAACATTATCCAACACCTGTAGTGTGTGAAAAAAATTGTCCTTATGCGCTCGGTTCCCCACATATTCTACCCCGTGCAACGCCACTAGTTCGGGAAAGAATTGATTTAGAAGGCCGCTGTGAAAAAGGAGCTTGAAACCATACGAAGGCGTTGGACTTAAAATGATCTTGTTCAATTCGTCTGTAATGCGTTCCTGCGAGACGATCTTTAGCCGGGCAGCTTGGTTGGTAATTGCCTGAAACGTGTCTGCCTCTATGTCGAACCCTAGTTGTGATGCAAACCGAATCGCGCGCATCATTCTTAAGGGATCGTCCGAAAAAGTATCAACTGGCTCGAGCGGTGTGCGGATGATCTTTCGCTTCAGGTCACCTTGCCCATCAAATGGGTCAATTAAGTCGCCAAAATTTTTCCTGTTAAGGCAAATAGCCATGGCGTTGATGGTAAAGTCCCTTCTGCGCTGATCATCTTCCAGTGTGCCATCTTCGACAATTGGCTTTCTTGAATCACTGCGGTATGATTCCTTTCGTGCTCCGACGAACTCAAGATCCAGGTCGTCAAACCTGATCTGAGCCGTTCCAAAATTTTTAAAAACTGCAACGTTAACTTTAGGACCCAGAGATACTGCAACTTGTTCTGCAAGGCGTATCCCACTGCCCACGCACACAAAGTCTATATCTTTCGATGGTCGCTTTAGCAGAATATCGCGTGTATACCCACCCACTACGTAGGCCTCGACCTTCAGTTGGTCAGCAGCGTCGCGTACTACGTTAAATACCGGATGAGCTAGAGATTGCGATAAGTCCATTTCAAAGATTTTACCGCACAAAGGTAGTCAGCAGTCAGCAATGAGCAGTCAGCAATCAGCAATTAATGTCCAAAGGCCCAATGTCGAATATCCACAAGGAGGTTCACACTTGTTAACTGCTTCTTCCTAAATGTTCCATAGCTGCTACCTGCTGACTGCTGGTTGCTCACTGCTGATTGCTCACTGCTGACTGCTAACTGATCTAGTTCCAGAAACCTTCTTTACTGTTGAATGTTGGACACGGTATCAAACGATACTTCTTCTTGATATCCTTTTGTGTGGATTTCGTATTGAACTCGTAAACGATCGAAACTTCATGTGAACCGCCAGAGGAGGTTTGGAGCTCCGAGATAGTAAAGTCATAGCTGTAGCCGATGGTCAACTGCTTAAAGTAAAGGCCGAGATACAAGATAAGGGCGTCCTGATAGACACTATTGATGACAGTCTTGGTAAACGGTTTTCCGCGATACCATACGCCTACAGACACCGGATCAATGTGGTAGTTCAATCCAAGATCCAATTGTGTGAATCTGTTGCCCTGCATCCGGTATATAAATGAAGGAGTAAGGTAAGATGACTTTGCCGTGCTTCTTCGATTTGCAGAAAGAGAAAGCTTTATTCCGCCATGTATAGCAGTTTTCATTCCCAGACGACTTTCTTCATTCAGAACCGAAAGATTTGGTCGATTCATATGCATAAACGACGCGCCAACCCAAATGCTTTTTGAATAAAGTAAAAATCCTGAGCCGAAATCAAAATAGCTTTGTCGACCTAGCTTGTTCAACTCAGGATCGAGCGAAATCCCATCGTACTCGAGACCATCCCCCATTAACAGTTTCGTACGGTCCAAACCATTTGTTCCATATCCGAAAGACAATCCGGGTGAGAACACGATCTTCTCGGTTAATTTAACCTTATAGGAGTACAATAGGCTGGCCGTTGTAGTACGCCAACCAGCGGACCCCATCTTATCAGTTGTAAAAAGAAATCCAAAACCACTACGTAGTTCGTTTACAAAAATATCATACGATGCAGCGTACGTCGCAAATGCCTGAGGTAGGCCGGGCCATTGTATACGGTGGTTGAAGACCAGGCGTTGCTGGGGCGTTATACCCGTGAAGCCGGGATTTGTATAAAGTGGTGACTGATAGTATTGGGAGAATTGAGGATCCTGCCCCCGGAGCGTATAACCAGCAACCATCAAAACCAGCAATGGTAAAATTTTTCTCATCCTCTTGGGAATTAAAAAGTTAAATGTGGGACGATCAATATAGTGGATTGAGGTCGTCATCGAATTAGAGTTACATCACCCACTTTCGTGGTCCGTTGCCCATCTGAGAGCCGCAAAATTAATTTATACACATACACTCCCGCCGGCATCAATCGTCCATGGCGGTCGTATCCATCCCAACCGATGTTTCTATCCTTACTTTGGAAGATCAAATTGCCCCAGCGATCAAATATGTCCATTTCAAATTCTTCAACTCCGCGCGCGATCGGCAAGAACACGTCGTTAAACGTACCGCTTCCTGGCACACCTCCAGTAGAACCATTCAAGTTAGGCGTAAATGCATTTGGTAACTTGATGAATCCTCCATCCTGCGCAACCAATTCATGTCGCACGGTATCATAACAGACAATATTTCCATCGAGAGTGCCGTCACCATCTACATCTCTAGGTCCATAATCGAAGCCGGCAACAAGCGTGACATTGTATGTACCTTCAAGTTTGTACAAATGTCTAGGTTGAAATTCAGTTGATGTGGTTCCATCATCGAAATCCCACAAGTACTGGCTAGCCCGAACGGATTGATTGTACGTCTGAAGTTCTGTATCCGGCACGAAAATAGGATTCGGACGCATTTCAAACAGTGCTGTCGGCACATCAAATACTTCTATACCTGTCTTGCTGGCCGTTGCAGTCTGGCCCGTTGCATAATAGCTTGCTGTCAGATAGATATCATAAGTACCCGGGTTAAGTATCCGAAACACTGGGTTTCTTAGATTGGATGTTGTGACCAAACCGTTTTGATCATACACTTCCCACAAGAATGTATCGGCACCAGGCGAAAGGTTTTCAATTACAATGTCCACCGGGAAGCACGACGCTAGAGGTGTCGCGTTGAAGGCAGCGCCGAGCACAGGCAACATGATATTAATAGCTTTTGTGGCGACGCTTTGACAGGTCTTATTGTCCAGAGCAAGAGCATTGGTATTTACCGCTTTAAGTGTAACATTTTTAATACCTGGTGCGAAATAATCAACAGTAAACGGAGCAATGCCTGTTCCGTTAGGAGGATCTGCTCTTACGTCACCAAAATCCCAAGTGTAATCGAAGGCTGCGTCGTCGAGTGGTGTCGAGTTGTTTGTAAATGTCACGGTTGAAACTCCTCCCGAGAAAGGCGCGGGCGGGTCAGGATTGCTTATAATATTTGCGACAATGCCACGATAAACCTTTACTTCCTTACGGTATTCGTCTGTACATCCTTCATTATTGGAAGCTTCATAGACAACCTCATAAATGATAGGATCCGTCGTCGTGTTGTTAATCATGGTGTAAGTAACATCCGGCACGGGTCCTGGACGTATATCCTGTTGGTTGGTCGTTCCAAGCACCTGGTAATACCACTTGCCCACATCAACACCTTGAGATTGATCCGCGAAACGGATGCTTTCGCCGCTACACAGGATCGGATCGCCTGGCAAAATGTTAAGGACAATCGTCGGGAAAACTGTAACCGGGTGGGTTGCAGTCTTCGGCGTACAAAGAGCATTTTCGGCCTGAAGTCTGACAGGGTATATAGTTGCGCTTTCGGTTGATCCTCCTGTGAATACGTGTGTGATAGTGTTCGTTCCCAACGGTATATCGCCTGGATTAATAATCTCCTGTTGTCCGTCAGACCATATCCATGTATATTTTACACCCAGCTCTGCCACCCATTGGAATGTGAAGGTTCCGCCGGAGCATTGCTCTGTCGGGGCAAGCACCGTGAAGTCAGGATTTATCTTTATAACATCCACATCAACGGACTGCGGCACGTTTTGAGCCAAACAACCATTGAGATCTTTTACTCTCAATAGCGTATACGTTGCAGGCGTCTGGAAATTGCCAATGGGAATTGCCGTGTTTTCTGTTCCGATAAGATTGAGAAATGTGGTTGTCCCGTCAGAATAATCATACTCAATCGGCGCAGTTCCAGCACTTATACCCAACTGAAGGGTGAATGATTCTCCCTGACACACCTCAGAAGGAGCATTGAACGATGCAACCGGCAAGGGATTGATAGTAACTTGCACAATGTTATTCTTTCCAAGAGTTTCACATGCAAGACCAGTTCGCACTGAAACGCTTTGCACAAGCCTTCTAAAGTATGTTGTCTGAGCCAGAACTACAGGATCATATGTAATTGTAGTGGCACCTGGAATATCGATCCACTCCGCGTCATTCATTGAGCCTGTCAATGATTGTTGCCATTGATATTGATAGTTGCCGACCCCTCCAAACGCAGGTACAAGCTGCTGGATCTCGACGGGATCATCGCCTACACAAATGGATTGGTTGATACCGACGAATCCAGGGCTGAATGGAGGAGGGTTGACAATTATAGCTGATGCAGGCAGCGAAGGGCATCCTTTTGCATCTTCCACAACAGCTGTATAGTTTCCGAAACCGAGGTTCGTAAAGATTGTGCTGTTCGCTGCGGTATTGTCAATAAGGGGATTGCCTGGATCACTGGCTTTCGTCAGGGTTATGGTATAATCCGGCGGCGCATTTCCACCTGAAAATGTAATTTCAATTTCACCGTCCGATGCATCGCGGCAGCTGAGGTTAAATCCATTCGCATCGGTAGCAACGGTAAGACTATTGATTTCGACTGGTGCCGGTTGAAGCAGGTCGATAGGACTGGAATCAATCGTACAGTTGTTCAAGTCAGTTACCCGGACATTGTATGTTCCGGCGCCGAGATTTTCAAAAATTCCATCGCCATTGGGATCGGTAGTATTCGTCTGCAACAACAAATACGAAATATAACTACCAGAACCGCCTGCGGCAGTTGTGCTTATAATACCATCCTTTGCAAGGAAACAGGATATCTCCTGATCAATATTCAGGGAGGCGGTCAAAGGGGTCGGTTCATCGAGATCGATAGCTTGCGAAATAGAACAGCCTCTTATATCCTGCACTTCAACGGTATGAGTTCCAGCAGCCAGGGAGCTGAATGTATAAGTAACTACACCGGCATTAATAAATGGTCCTCCGTCGATACGATATGAGTAAGCCGGTGTACCGGTCAAAACATCGATCCTGATCTCTCCGGAATTGTCAGCGTTACAACGCAGGTTAAACCCATTAAAATCACTCAACGTACTGGATATGGAAACCCCAGGGTTCACTGTATACTGAACCGGAACAACTAATTTACATGTAGTCGGTATGTATTCCACTTCCACAAAAACCGGGATTCCATCACCCATTATGAATGCACTTAGATCGGCGTCGGGGATCACCGTTGCGGGACCAAGCCTCGGATCGGTTCGATACCAAACTATCCCTGTGTTGGGGTCGCCCGCATCGGGTGTGATGATCGGTTCAAGTGACTTTAAATCCGCGGTATAAGTGTTACCTCCTGGTGAATCCGAACAAGCCGTTAGCGTTTGCGCATTTGCCACCGGGGACTTCAGAATCGTGACTACAAAAATTTGCTCTGGATTCTCGCATCCACCTGGGCCCTCCTCAGTAGGCTGATTTTTTCCCTTTACTCCAAAAGTGACCGTTCCATCTTGCGTCAAGGAGGTATTGGTTATCATAAGACCAGCAATATTTCCCAGTCCAGCAGCGGAGCCGTTGATTGTGACCCAAGGATCATAAGACTTGATGATCCATAAGAAATCTGCGTCGGCGTTGTTTGGAGAGGTGAAAGTAACATTCAATGGATCTCCGTTACATATAGGTGCGACTACAACGGGATCTACATCGGTGCGTGGAAAAATTGTAACCTGTATAGTTCTGGGAGGATTTCCAGTACAACCTAACAGTGTACTGTAAGGTAATATGTCGTATTCAACGACCTGATTGGACCCTGTCGTGTTGACCCAGGCATTGTTGAAAAGTACATTGTCAAGGTACAATGTAGTTCCGTCGGCAGCGGGGATATTCCCAGGCACAAGTGGCGTGACCCCTGCAGGGACGTTAATTGCATTAATGATGAACCGGTCAGCAGGAAAAGTATTTGCAGCTGAGAGCAGTGTGATGCCTGTTTCTTCTTCACTACAAACACTTCGATCTAAACCGGGGCTAAGCTGTGGCTCAGGATCTACCGTAACCGTAATAACCTGTGGGGTACCGGCGCATTCTTGCAAAGAAATAGGATCTACACTTATTGGAGTGACGTTATAATTGACAGTTAGGGGTACTGCCGAAAGGTTTTCAAAAACATGTCCTTGTATTTCATTCGCAGCAACGCCAGTCACCGGAAATACCGGACCTGACGGAGGTGTCACGAAATTGATACCGGCAGTAGTGATCACGGAATTAATATCGTATTTGTCAATCGCCACAGGGCTCGACGGATCCGCGGCAAATATCACGTTTGTGGGTGAATCGCTACAAACATTTACGTCGCCGTCAAAAATGATGGGTCGAGGATTGACCATTATCCAAAACTGTGTGGTATCACTCACACAGATGGAGTTCACTTCACGAACCGAAAGATAGACCGGTTCCTCTGTAAACTTGACAAGGATTTGATTTGTTCCCTGTCCCACGCTTACAAACGCACCACCTTCGAGATCGTCAGACCGTTTTCTAATCTCCCACTGATAATTTGAGACGGGAAAGTTTGAAGGATTGACCTCATACAATAATCCATCATCGTTAGCACAAACTACTTCGTCTCCAACTATTATAGGGTCCACAGGTTGTGGACTAACTGTGATCGGTAATTGAATCACAGGTGAGGAACATCCATTAAGCTCGACGCGAACACTGATGTTCTCAGGGTTAGGAACTGGCATATTTGGGAACTGAAGCAGTACAAAGAAATCATCTTCGGTTCCTCCCCCGAATACCTTGAACTTATTTGGACCTGTGGGGATATTCCAGTAATACTTCGCTCCCGTTATGGCTGAAACCTGATACGTTTCCACAGGAAGCTCATCCGGAGGAGTTGAAGGATCTCCCAAACAAACCTGGCTACGTCCAAGGATCACATTATTTGTTGGCAATGGCTTGATCGAAAGATTCAACTCGGCAAAGTTGACGCAAGATGGTCCGCTGCTGTAAGTAATCCGTGCGTATACAAACTGGCCTCCGGTAACGCTAAAGGGTGCTGTGATCTCTGTTCCAGGCACATTGGCTACCGCATCTGCCAGCGTATTATACCAAAGGACGGTGTTACTAAGGTCGGTAACTGCATCCTTGTAACTGACATCGCCGATCAAGTCGATATTCGATGCCATATTTGAACCTGGTGTATCCTCGCATATGGCAACCGTTGCGTTGACGCCAGCTGGCAATGGTCGGACACTGACAGTCACTACTGCATCGCTTGTACAACCTGATGATATTTGTTGAATTCTTGCTACGTACACTTTGCCATCCGGAACATTCGTAAAGAGAACCGTCGGATCGGCTACCGGTACACCTAGTGGCGGAGGGCCATTCTGATACCACTGTATATTGCGGTCAGCAGGAGGAATAGTTGTCACCGTGTTTTCATGGTCGGAAAGTCGCACTTCGGTTGTAAGCGGCGCACCGGAAGGAGGCGTTTCGCAAAGCAACAAGTTGAGATTGGAGGCATTAGGAGCAGCCACGCGACTAACCTGTACGTCTATAAAGTTTGTACAATTATTTCCTCCCGAGCTCGTAAGTGTCCATCGTAACGTGACTGTGCTTGGAGCAGCAGGTAGGTTTCTGGCAGTTGTTTGAGGATTAGTTGGATCGTCGAATGTTACACCTGCCGGACCAGTCCACAACCCTGTGGCAGAATATGGTATCGGAGACTCTGCATCCAGTTGAATGAAATTCGAGCATGTACTGCGGGGCGTTGTCGCCACCGGAACTGGCGTGCGGTCTACATTGATTGTTATTTGTTGTTCGGCCGGCGTACAAGCGGCAGCTCCAGACGCCACCAGCTTGACGATTATCGGAGTTCCGTTGCTGTAATCTGTAAGCGACGAAGTATACGTTGCAGTTACGGCATTACCCGCAACCGTGCTCGCACTTACTGAACCCGCGCCGGTAACAATCTGCCACGACCCGGTGGTTGCCCCTCCTCCAATTGTACCTCCCAATGGGATTGCGGTTCCCGCTGAAACGAGGCATATACCATTGATGTCAATTGCAGTGGCAGTAGGCGCCTGGTTAAATGTAAGGTTAATGTCATCGGATGCAGTTGGGCAGCCTCCACTTGTAACGGTCCACCTAAGAACATAAGTGCCGTAGGCAAAACCTGGTCCATTCAGATTGACGACCGTGGTGGGCGAAGTAGGATCAACGATTGTTATCTGAGCACATGCGCCGCCAACGCACGTCCATGCTCCCGTTCCAACAGTTAAAGCAGCAGCAGCGAGGTTTGCAGTTTCGCCACATGCGTTAACGTCTGCCATAGGCGCAATGGTCGGCGATGCACCGAAGTCGATCACGACATCATCAACAAACGTACAGGCACCACTCACTACTGTCCAACGCATGGTATACGCACCTTCGTTTCCAGCTGTGATGGAGATCGCAGATGTCCGGTTGCCTGGTGTAAATGACGGGCTTGGCTTGCCAGATGGCACACTACTTAAATACGTCCATGTTCCAACTCCGGGGGTCGGATCACTGCCGGCAAGATTCGTTGATAATACGTTACAAAGTGATTGGTCAGGTCCAGCACTGACAATGATACCGGGATTCGGCGAGACAAATACACTTTCGGTGGTGCTGTAGACATCGGGACAGGTCCCATTGCCAATCCGTGCCCTAAACGTATATAGTGTTCCTGCACCGCCTGAAGGAAGCGCTCCAGGTGTGATGGTGTTCCCGGATGCGGGACCACCGTAATTATTAAACGCACCGCCGTTGATGCTTACTTCCCATTGTTCAATCGTCCCACGATGACCGGACAGGGTGATCGGGCCAACAATAGTGCCATCACATACATCCGGAAAATCATCGAGAGTTCCGCCAAGAGCGGTATTCCAAATCCTTATGTTAAAGTTCCGGTTAGCGCCGCAATTGGGTGCAGTCGAATACCTTCGCGTAACGGAAATCGTCCTGTCAACAAAAAGCTCACCTGGTGCAAAGGCAACGTTCGGACTGTACGTAGCCGAAGTCGCATTAGAAGATATTACACTGACATCTGCTAAAGAATTGAATACATATTGAGTTGCGCCGCCAATAGTCATGGTTGCAGCATTTGGCATGACAATATTAAAATTCGTGTTGTTACAGATTTCTGTTGGCGGTGGTGTTGTCGGTACAGGTACCGTGAGAACTTCCCTTATTGTACTTGATATGGGTATCTTTTGACTCTCGCAATTTAGAGCATTCGCGATGTTTGGAGTGTAGCTCACCCAGACTTTGTATACCCCTGGCGTTGTGTTGTTTACATAACCCGGAACAGAATTAATATTAAGGGACGTCGATCCGCCGGATGTGATCAACGTTCCAGGTGTATCCGGGCTACCTAATACATTTCGATACCAATTTACTGTAGATCCTCCTGGAACACCCGACGCGACAAAAGGACCAGGTGTAGTGCCATTACACACAGTTTGATCCGTACCGGATGGTGCTGGAGGTTGTCCTACAACTTCAATTCTTGCGATCTCTGTTACCGGCGTTTGGGCAGGGTATGCATTACAGAAGTTCCAATAATTCATGGTGATCTCGAAAAAGTCACCAATCTGCGCGGTTGCAGGCACAGTGATAATTTGAGTTGTCGCAGTAGGGAAGCCAGACGTAAGTGTAGGTTCGGTTGATGGACCATCAACGGCACCGTTGAATGGAAATCCCACGGGAGCACCTCCGATCTCCACCGTTCCGTTTACAGAAAGTGAGGTTCCATAAATAAATTGTCTCCACCTTGATCTGTTATTAGGACCAAGAATAAGGTCAGGAGGAACGCAGTTCAAAGTTGATCGGTCTGTAAACGTTACGTTCGTTTCAACACCAGCGCAGACATAATAAGTATTGACTCCCGTAATGGTCTCGACCAGGTTCAGTTCACCCGTATTTTCGTCGTCTGTATTCCACCTTACAAAACGAGGCGGAGTACCAAGCGTCGCGGCACACGTCGTTCCGTTCCATCTAAGTCTTACGTCCGGTATGTATTCGCACTTTACCTGAGCGCCGTTCGGTGGAAAGGTGTGCGTAACAGAAGCGAAGAATCGATTAGCACCAATTTTTATACCATTGACAACCTGAAGCGCTGATCCATCATCCCAATTGATTTCAAACTGAACCGTACCTCCCTCATCAATGTTGCTGATGTCGATTTCCATCAGTGCTGGCTGCACCGGATTGTTTGCGCAGACAGTTCCATTATCGCGGTTGGCTATAGACCCGTTGAAAATACCGGTACCATCGGCACCATCACAACCTTGCGCCAGAACGTCTACAGGAAATAAAATACTGGAAACGATGTATAGAGAGAGTCCAAAAAAAATTGTACGTAAAAGTGTAAGCATGCACTCAGGCGTTTTTAAACCCACGGATAACCGACGCGGCAATTCAACTAAAAAACTTATAAGCCTCAGCCCACTCTAGACCTATCTGTATCCGCAAAAAAATTTGTTAGTAACCCTCTGGCGAAGGTCAGAAAACGCTAATGTAAGCTAAATCTACTATTCCTTTGCTGGATTGGCAATACAGCGGATGAACGACATCTGCAATCTCCAAATTCAATTGTAGAGCCGTCAAATGAATACTTAAGACCTAAGAGTTTTTCTGCAAGAATCACCAAAATCTTACACAAACGAATGATCTTTCAGCATTGTCGTTCCCCGATCCAGTCCCGATAGATATCGGGATAGGGACAAACGAAACTGGCGGCGAAGAATTGCCGCAACTTTGGACTTCAATCCTTGAACTTTAGCATCAGAACCCTACCTTTGCCCCCGATTTTATACAGGCTGCCTTAATTTAATATGTCTACAAAGTATATTTTCGTGACCGGTGGAGTGACTTCATCGTTGGGGAAGGGTATTATCGCAGCCTCGCTGGCTCAGCTCCTTCAGGCTCGTGGCTTTAAAGTTACGATCCAGAAGTTCGACCCTTACCTTAACATTGACCCGGGAACCCTTAACCCGTACGAGCATGGCGAATGTTATGTGACCGACGATGGTGCGGAAGCTGACCTCGATTTAGGTCACTACGAACGATTTCTAAACATCAGGACGTCGCAGGCCAATAATGTCACTACCGGAAGGATCTATAATAATGTCATCACCAAAGAACGAAAGGGCGAATACCTGGGAAAAACTGTACAGGTAATCCCACATATCACGGATGAGATCAAACGCAATATTTTCCTTCTTGGCGAGACTGGTGAATACGACTTCATCATAACAGAAATTGGCGGTTGCGTCGGCGATATCGAATCGCTCCCGTTTATTGAAACGGTGCGACAAGTAAAGTGGGATTTGCCTCCAAGTAGCTCCATGGTGATCCACCTTACCCTGATCCCCTATCTCAAGGCGGCTAAAGAACTGAAAACAAAACCGACCCAGCACTCGGTTAAAGAACTACTTGAAGCAGGAATACAGCCGGACATATTGGTTTGCCGCACAGAAATGCCCCTTCCGATAGATATTAGAAAAAAACTGGCGCTTTTCTGCAATGTTCATCTCAATTCTGTAATTGAAGCCCAGGATGCGGAGACTATTTATGATGTACCGATCCTGATGAGAAAAGAGAAGCTTGATGAGCGGGTGCTGGCAAAATTAAAAGTCCAGTCGAAAGAAGAGCCGCATCTGGAACATTGGAAGGCTTTCCTCGGGAAATTGAAAAACCCGGTCAATGAGGTGAATATTGCATTGGTCGGTAAGTATGTTTCGTTGCCGGATGCCTATAAATCTATTGCGGAGGCTTTTGTCCACGCCGGTACCGAGCATGACTGCAAAGTGAACGTAAAGTGGATCTCGTCGGAAGACGTATCAAAAGAGTCAGTTGATTCGATTCTTGCGAATATGGATGGAGTGCTGGTTGCACCTGGATTTGGCGAGCGTGGGCTTGAGGGTAAGATCGAAACCATACGTTACGTTCGTGAAAACAAGATCCCATTCTTTGGCATCTGTCTTGGAATGCAGTGCGCGGTGGTTGAATTTGCGCGAAATGTCCTTGGATTGGAAGCAAGCTCAACTGAGCTGAATCCAAAAACTAAAAACGCAGTTATTGATATGATGGAAGAGCAGAAACGGATCACGAATAAAGGAGGAACTATGCGTTTAGGGGCGTACTATTGCAAACTGAAAAAAGGCAGTAAAACCTACCTCGCATACGGGGAAAGTTTAATTCACGAAAGGCATCGCCATCGTTACGAATTCAACAACAAATACCTCGATCAAATGGAACATGCTGGTCTTAAAGCGGTCGGTGTCAATCCTGAATCGAACCTGGTTGAAGTGGTGGAATTGAAAGATCACCCATGGTATGTGGGCGTTCAATATCATCCGGAGTTGAAAAGTACTGTTCTGAATCCACATCCCCTTTTCGTCAAGTTTCTTGAAGCAGCATTGGAGCATAAGAAGTCGAGGATAAACAATTAGTTTTTTTAAGTAATGGATCGTAACTCAGCCATAGGCCTAACACTGATAGCCTTTTTATTATTAGCATACTTTTATTGGTTTTCACCTACACCTGAACCAGTATCGCAAAAACCTATAACTCAATCTCAGGAGGTCCTGCCGCAAGACAGTACTTCAACTCCTATAATAGCAAATGATAGCACGCTCACAGCAACATATGGCTCGCTGTCGTCTGCACTTAAAGGTGAAGAATCTCTTACACCGATTGAGACGGAGGATCTGAAGATCAGTTTTAGCAGCAAGGGTGCAATCATTAAAGAGGTTGAATTAAAGAAGTTCAAGACGTATAGCCAACGACCGCTCAAGTTGGTGACGCCAACCACTAATGCCTTCAACCTGTTGGCCAACGTACAGGGAAAAGATGTAGATCTGTACAGCTTTTATTATCAGCTCCAGCAAACTAAGGTCGGCGATACGACGGTTCTTACATACTCCATTGCATTGGATAATGGGTCAACGATCTCACATCAATATAAAATCCCGAATAAGGGCTACGAGATCGGCTATGTAATTAACGGCGGATCCAACATTTTGGCGGGCGACCACCTGACTTTCAACTGGGTTGATATCCTGAAGCCTATCGAAAAAGATCTGCAGGATTCCCGTGAACAGTCCACTATTACTTTTTATTCTCCAGAGGATGGATTTGATGAACTAAACCAACGTTCAACAGATAGAGAATCAGAGATGTTTGCTAACCCGCTTGGATGGGTCACTATAAAAGAAAAGTTCTTTCTCTCATCCATCATCTCCCGCAATGACTTTTCCGGCGGAGAAGTTGAAACATCTGTTAATACAAGCGATACAAGTGT